>ODAI013232591.1_pt1 | contig 14601 bp, 14 predicted proteins | sample 1539321 | NCBI WGS metagenome assembly ODAI01 (sample SAMN02144231, study PRJEB22623) | gut metagenome | biome: sheep rumen | host: Ovis aries | place: New Zealand
CGCTCCTGCATTGTAGATCGCATTCGCAGGGAAAGACAGGGTCACAATGCGCAGATAGATCCGGCACGCACGCATTACCTCCGGGTCGACCCTTGGATAAAGGAGTTTCAGAACAGTATAAATCATGGGCGTAACGCGCAGAAGGGTTGCAAATTCTCCTTTTTTGAGTCCCTTGTCTTCACGGATTTTCTTCAGTTCTTCGTTATTTATGATTGTCCTTTCTGTGTGGGGTAGGTTTATAAATATTCAATTATACAGTAGATCACTGCCGTAATCCAACTAAGTCATTCTGTTGCTTTGTAATCTTTCTGCACTTATCCTCAAGAAGCCGAATAAACACATCTTCACCAATACTGGGTACATGGGTCTCCTTTTGCAGCAAAAATACCGGGTTTGTCTCATCCAGCCCCTTTATCCGTAATACATGGAGCCTATTATCAGACCCTTCGTTGATTTTTTCCAGATGTGAAAGATACATTCCAAGACAGAAGCACGCCGCATAATCTCGAACAGCGAGTTCAAGATGCAGATCAAAATGCCCCGAGACATGCACACAATTCAATGAAACCCGCATGCTGTTTAAAACTGTATCCAGGATCTGCATGCAATGAAGATTCGGAAGGCTTCTGCATACAGGCACAAATCTAAAGTCCCGCAGATCTGCGATGTTCTCCGAATTACAAAAATCATGTAAATAGTCTGGCCGGTATCGTTGGAGCATGTTATCACTGATCACAAAGAACAACTGCTCATCAAAGAGAAGCCTGCTCTTTATGTCCGCAGGCATTTGAGGCGTCAGCCCGCTGAATGCCAAATCCAGTTCCCCGGAAGAAATCATCTTTCGCAAACTTACAGCATCAGATATAAATCCCTGAATCTGTTTCTCTTCCCCATCCTTTTTATCATCCATCCCATCAGATGCTTGAAAAGCTGCCATCAGGTCCGGCATGATCATACGGAATCTTCCTTCTGTTGTTCCAACTTTCAGCATTATAGTCTCCTAAAATAATAAGTGAATATGTTTTCGATGAGATGTCATGCAGAGCTCTGATTATGTAAGGCTTTGGTCCAATGCCATCTCCTTAAGCTTTTCCATTGCTTGTGCATATGCAGCTTTGTCAAATCTATAGTTCAGATTATAACACCAATCCTCGTGCTCATGTTCAAAGCTATACCAATGAATGGAATCTTCATCTTCTTTTACTTTGCAGGTAACTGACCAGCATCCCGGCTCGCCACAACCATTGCAACAGAATAAATATACCCCATATAATAATGAATATGCTCTGTTGCTCAGCCACCTCACCCTCTAGAGAACCGTTGCCAGCATATAGATTCCCTGCTCTGTCCTTCCTGTGAAGTCGCAATCTGTGACTTCACGATTATCTCCCGGCTCACCGCCTTTTGAAGTTCCAGACTGGAACCTCAAAAGCCCTGCACTCTGAGGTCACAATTTGTGACCTCTATATCCTGCATGATTGAGATGCCAATCTGGCATCTCAATCTTTTTTCGGTGACGTGTGTTTGCCCGCTATAATTAACCACACTGTAAATATAGCTTCCACAATGCGATAGCTTCCATACAGGGTACTGCCAGCTTCCACACGACAATAGCTTCCCATAAAAAACCAGGCAGCATCTCTGCCGCCTGGGGATGGAAATTATCTGTTTTACGGATTCAATCATAGTACCCAAAAGCCCCCACTCTCATGTTGCCGCATCCACATTTAGGGCACTGATTTTTAGATGATCCTGGATTAAGGATGAATTCTAGCCTGGTGCCGCATTTTTCACATTCGGGCGGATCATCCAGATAATGTACTGAATACTCTCTAATAGATCCATAAGGAGATACGCGGTTTTTTTCAAGCACGTATGGATGGATTATCGTCTTCCATTCTCTACAGGTTTGATATAAATATGTCGCCACACATTCAAGCTCATCCGTATGCTCCGATTATGTTTTTTCGCGCTTCTTCAGTGGCAGCGTTTTTCGCTCAAGGATCCCGTCAGCGTCCGGATATTTTTCTGTTTCTGATATAAGATCTTATGATCGCGACCGCGCTGACAAGAATAAACAACCCTTCTAATCGCCTTCGTAACCTCCGGGGGGAGTTATTGTTGCCCCTCCCTATACCTGACCCCGTGCTTGTCCGCAAAATCTTTGACTGAATCCAATGAAGGATAATCTGTATCCAAGTTCCTCAAAAAATCTGCCACCTCATCCGACTGCCAGTCGTTATCCGGTGTGAGAGTAAGGGCCTTAGAAGAACTATTCGAATAACCAGTGGAATGAAATCTGAACTGTTTGATCATAGAAAACCTCCTGCGAAATGATTTGTATAATAGATAGGACTGTAGTAATACTGTAGTTGTGATATTACCGTTCTTATCTACTGTACTCTCAGATCTCAGGAAATGCTATTAACAGATCTTCCGAAAAAAAGGACCCTATCTTGCTTTCGAGGATATGTAACATTGTAGAACAATATGTAACATTCTGCCGCGGGTCCCATAAACACAGGGGAAGAGTCTGCTTAGTGTGGTCATATATGTCCAGAGACGGCCACACTCCCCCCTGTTATTATTATGTGATGATACTTATTATTATGATCCTCGGCTCATACAGCATTCATCCGCGCCTCATCAGAAAAAAAACAACAGCGTCTACCTGAGTATGTATCGCCGTCACAATACCCCACAGGCCTTATCTGTAAACTTCCCGAAAAACCGTCCCGATACTCTCATGAAATACCAGATCTGCCTTCCCCTCCCAGGTCGGTCAGACAGGCATTTACTGCTCAGAAGATACTCTGGTTTATATCGTGAAAAAAGCCTGCCCGATTTGCGGTACAGGCCGTTTTTGCTGCGAAAGTCAGGGATCCCGCTCTCCGTCGACACTCCGGCGCCTCCCAGAAAAACAGTCATTTCCGATTCTTCGAGCATCTCACAGAAAGCTTCTGTCTTCCGCTCCCCGGACAAAGAATGGAAATATCTGGCTTTCTCTCTCTGGTTGGAAAAACCTTTCATCTTCACGCACTCTTTCCTTAGTGTAATATCTGGGGACCCCCTCCTCGTGTAACATAGCAAACAGCGCAGAAGTTCCTTACCCCTGCGCCCTGTTAATTCGTAAGCGCAAACCGGGAACGGGGTTCGTTCCGAACGGCTGCAAAAATTACAGCGAATATAGCAGCATTCCTCCATTTCAGGCATGGGCTCTTCCAGTCATCTCATGATCAGAAGGATTCCTTCCTGATCTCACATTCCATCGGCACGCGCACCTGGATAAAGCTCCTCACAAAATCGTAGTCCTCCTCCGGGACATAGATCCTCATACGCTTCGTTTTTCCCCGCAATTCGATATACTTTCCGCCCAGGACAACCGTTTTCACCTTTTTGAAATCAAAATAGACAGAAGACTTTCCATAACCGGAGTGTACAAAAGTCTCCGTCATCTCATAACTTTCATGCGGATCAGTCGCTGAAAAAGCCAGTCCAAAAACCAGGAAGGTAATGAGAAGAAAAACTGCTGTACAGCCTGTCACGACAAAAAAAGATTTCAGATCATGATAGGAAATGGACAATACTCCGCCGAAAATAAGGAGAAAAACCGCGATGCCTATACAGGCGTAAAATCCCGGGCGTATACTGTTCCTGTGATATTCCACTTCGATGGGGCAGGACCACCGGTATAATCCGCCCGGCTGTTTTGAGTTTTTTACAGGATCGATGGACATAATCATTCCCTCAGTTCTTCACAATCCACTATATAGATCCGGACGCGGGCTTCACGTCCGGAATCCCAATAAACACAGAAGGTATGTCAGATTCCAAGTCCCTCTCTCCAGTCCGGACACTTTTCCGGCAGCTGAAGGGCAAATCTCTTTTTAATCCAGGTCTCGGCAAGGTTCATCCATACTGCCACATCCGGGCGGATCTGCTCCCTGGCCTGAGCCGAATCCTGGTCGGCTGTCGACAGACCGTGCTGTCCGTTTTCAAAAATATGAGTCTCGCAGGGAACTCCCGCCTCCTCCAAAGCCAGTGCCATGGCCAGGGTCTGGTTCACAGGCACCGTATCATCCTCCCGGGTCGCCCAGAGGAACATGGGCGGCGTATCCTTCGATACATAGTTGATCGGGCTGCCCTTCTTCAGAGTCTCCTCCGGCGCATCCGGATCGCCAAAAGCGGCCAGATTGAAACCGCGGTTCATCTCAAGACGATCCCTGTTCCCGATCTTCTCCAGGGTCTTCTGCATCAGCACATAATCATAGACGCCGTATCCCAGTACCGCGGCTGCCGGACGGATCTCCTCCGCCTTTGCCCCGATCGCTTCACACAGCCTGGAATCGTTCCAGTGCACGGCGAATTCCGCGCAGTTGTTGGCTCCTGCCGACCCGCCGTTCAGAATGATCCCGTCCATATCGACCTTCCACTCATCTGCATGGGCGCGGATCAGCTTCATGGCCATGCCGATCTCAAGCATCGGGCCCGGATATACGCTTTTTTCATAGGCCGGAGACTTTCCGGGAAGCGGGAATGTAACCCCGCTGTTGGAATACACCGAATACCGCAGCACAAAGGCATGGTAACCCATGGAAGCAAAACGGATCGCCGCCGGCTCGGATTCCCGGTCCGAAGTGAACATATAGGCGCCGCCCGGACAGATCAGAAAAGCCGGCCTCTTCTTTCCCATCATCATCTCCGGAGAGTCATCCAGGAGATAAGCGGTAAGGGTTACTTTCGGGTCATTCTCATAAAGATAAAACTGTTCAATCTTCACTGTTCCTCACTCCTTTGCGCATCATTCATACCACAGTTGTGCTGTCCGCTGACAGCGGACGATTGCTCTGTATCATCTTCCATTTTCCGGGCGACGCGTATGGGTACCAGGAAAAGCGCCTGATCTCCCATCCTCCCGCTCCCTTCACCAGCGACATCCCAATACTTCCCCTTACATAAGTCAGCTCATCTTTTCCGCTTTCGGTTAAAAGACTTGCGCTGAAAAAGGCTTCCGCCTCCGTAAGACTCCCATCCATCCCAAGGACAGGGGACGTCACCAGGATATAACGGCTCTCTTCGCACAGTCTGCGGATTTCTTCGCTGACCTGGCCGGTCCCGGAGGGAAAGATCTCTTCCCGGTTTTTTCCCATATTGATCATATGAAACCAGGACAGAATTTCATTCCGGAGGAAAAGGATCTCTTCTGTCCTGTCCTGTGAGCCTTCCCGGGAGACAGGATACAGACGGGGCAGATCCCTGATCCAGCCTTCCGGATCCCTCCTGTAATTTTCCAGGTTCCTGTCCGGCGTCTCTTGGAAAGGAGCGAATTCCTGCAGTTTTTCCCAGCGGACGCTCTTCAGTTTCCATACTCCCTCCTCTTTGCAGAAGGAGTTGGAAAAACGTCCGATCCCGATCCGGTGCAGGCTTCCTGCTCCAGACCGTTCGATCCGCCGGCTCATCGTCGTCCAGTATCCCTGCGCGGAACTCCCGTCCGGAGAGACCCTGATCCACTGACTGGCAGGCAGATCGACACGGTAAAGTCCTCCGCTGCGGGAGGTCCTGTCCTTCATTTCCCGGAAATAGAAGCGCAGCGCATCCTGTCCGCTGCATACCTCTCCTTCTCCGTAATCCACAGAGACATCATCCGAATCTGAAAAAAGAAGATCCGGGATTTCATTCATTCTGCCGCACTGCCAGAGCAGCGTATACAGGCTCTGGGCAAACTGGATGCCATACAGATCGGCCCCCGTGCCGCCGCGGCCGGAAAACACGCTCCGGTCCTGGGAATGTCCCGGCCTTCCCTGTTCCTGAAACGCAGCTGCGTCTGCCCTTTCCGGATTCAGAACCGGATGGGGGATTTCCCTCAGCTTTTTCTGTACAGCCAGCCCTCTGTCCTCAGACGTATCCCAGTTCCAGGTGTACTGGCCCAGCATAAACTGCGCCTGCAGAAAGTGGATTTTCCAGCGGCCTTCCCGCCTGGCAAATCGGTCCTGCCACAGTTCCAGAGTTGACAGCACCGGATAGGGCGGTTTCATGGTTTCCGCGTCCATGCTCAGGACCAGAAAGCCAAAGGTCGGGAAGATTCCTTTGACCGCTCCGGTATCTCCTTCCCACAGGAAGGGGGTGCAGATCTGCCATCCCGTATGAAAGCTGTCTTCATCAGGGGAAACACGATACAGTTCCCCGCAGAATTTATCATGGATCAGATCCCATCCCACCGTCCGGTCCCCGGCCGACGGAAGGGTAAAAACCGTATCCGGCTCCCGCGCGAACAGTTCCGGAATCTCCGTATGACGGTGCAGCGCATAAGCCTGCTCATAGCAGTATTTCAGCTGCTCTGCGTCAAGTATATCATCTATATTCATGGTCCGCCACCTTTCTCGAAGACAGCCCGGTAATCCATGCCCCCGCTGCCCTATCTTTCTGTATTGTCCGCCGGGGCTATGCCGCTCCCGCCTCCGGCAGACAGGTTTACCTCATCATATGATAGACCGGCTCCCGGTCCGTACACAAGGAAAAACAGGATTGAAAATTGGATATAAAGGATCTTTTTGCCGTACACATATTCCGCTTGAACCCGGAGGGCCATCCGGAATACAATAGAAAAAACTGTTGATCAACTATCTTAATAAAGGATGCCATAATGCAGAAACCATATCGCTCCGTGCTGAAGCGGGTCGTTCTCTGGCCGCTGATCATCATGCTCTTTCTTTCCATAGCAGTATTTGTGACCGCCATGCTGAATTACGACCAGGCAAGAAAGCAGGAGACCGAAAACCACCTCAGCGTCATGCGTTCCGGTTATATACAGCTGCAGAATATTATGCGGCAGTGCGAATATACATTTGCCAGATATTTCTCCACCGAGCCCAGCTCCGGAATCCTGAAAAATGTGTCAGAGGGGGCGCAGCACACAGAGTATCTTGAGGCCATGGTCGACAGTATCCGGATCCTTGAACCGCTGAAGAAAGACAATGAGATCGTGGAGGGAATCTTCCTCTATTTCCCGAACATCCCGTCCCTGAATTTCCGCGGCGGTTCCCAGAAGGATTTTCACGACACCCTCTCTGAAAAGCTTACCCGGGAGGATGCCATCTACAATCAGTGGCATCTCATGTCCACCGACAGCAGCCGCTACATCGTCTATATCATGCGGAGCCAGAAAGCCTGCTGCGGATGCTGGATGCGCGCTGATTATGTGATAACCCGGCTCGGACTGGAAACAGATGATCTGAAAAACGGAGAATTCTATATAGCGGATCGGTTTGGGAATAACACCCTTAGCGAGGGAAACCTTCACGATGCGGCCGCATCTGAGCAGATCGGTATTGAATCCCTGAAGGACGGAAAGAAAACCTACAGAAACTACGTGGTCCCGGACAGCGCGAAGATCGAAGCTGTCTATCTGGGCCTGCTGATTCCCAGGGGGAATCTCTTCGGTCAGATGCCGCTTCTCCACAGGATCATTTTCCTGACGGCATTTCTTGGATTTGCTTCAACCATTATTGTGGTTCTCTGGCTGAATTCCAGAATCTCCCGGCCTGTTTTCCTGCTGAAGGAAGCCATGGAACGCTATGGCAGCGGAGATGTGGAATATCGTCTGGAGGAGCGCAGCACGCGGACCGCGGATGAATTCGACATCCTCGGACACAGCCTGAATCAGATGATGGATCAGGTCAGTGAACTGGAATACAATCTGTATGAAACAAAACTCAAAGAGCAGGATATCAATCTGAAATATATCAGTCAGCAGATCCGTCCGCATTTTATCCTGAACGCGCTGAACGTAATCTATACTTATAAAGAAGATGAATTCCCGCTGGTCAAAAAAATGGTTATCTACCTGGTGAATTATTTCCGCTATATTGTGAACCTCCGGGTGGATTTTGTGGAACTGCGCTATGAGTTCCGGCACATCGAAAATTATCTGAAGATCCAGCGGGAACGAACCCAGAATCAGATCGACTTTCTGGTGGAATGGGAACATTCCGTAAGTGACGTCCTGATCCCGCCCCTGATCCTGCAGACCTTCGTCGAGAACAGCATCAAATACGCAGTAAGCGACAATACTCTGTTCATCATTCTCCGTGGTTACGAAGAAAACGGGAGTCTGAAGATCCGTATATCCGACACGGGACAGGGCTTTGACGAGAAAACCCTTCAGAACATCCACACTTTCCTGGAAACCAGAAAAGAGGACGGAAGCCTGGGCGTAGGAATCGTCAACACTGTACAGCGGATGGATATCCTCTATCACGGGAAAGTGGATCTTAAGGTGGAAAATACACCGTCGGGCGGAGCCTGCACAGAGATCTGTCTGCCGCTTCTGAGGAGAGAAGAAACGCATTAAGCCAGAGTGATCAAACTATGTTTCGGGAGGAGTACGAAAGATGTACAATGCGATTATCGTAGATGACGAGCCGAGAACAAGACAGGCCCTGATCGAGTCCGTCAACTGGAAAAAATGCAATGTGCGCTGTGTATACGAGGCTTCGAACATTACAGAAGCCAGAAAGCTGCTGCTGGAACATAAAATCGACGTGCTGATCTGCGATATCGAGATGCCCGGGGGCACCGGGCTGGAGCTGGTGGACTGGGTCCGGGAGCAGAATTACCTGATGGGAACCATCATGGTGACCTGCCATCCTGAATTTTCTTATGTGCAGAAAGCCATCCGGCAGGGCTGCTATGACTATATCCTGAAACCGATCGATTATGAGGAATTCTCCAGAACCCTTCACGAGATGACCCGAAAGATGGAATACTATGAAGACCATATGAACGGGGATGTACCTGACGCCAGTATCAGCTGGGGCAATCTGGACTATTCCATGAAATCTGTAAGCCGCAAGGATGGACAGCTGCAGGAACTGAAACAGCTCTCCGAAAAGCGCGGCGTCGAAAAAGAAGTCAAACAGTATGTGAAAGATCATCTGGCCGATGATCTGAGCGTGACCCGGATCGCGGAAGTCATGCACTTCAATCCCCAGTATCTCGCCAGGACCTTCCGGGCGGAGACAGGTCAGAGCATCCTGGAATACATAACGACGGAGCGGGTCGAAGCCGCTAAAAAACTCCTCCTGGAAACAAATATCCCGGTAAAGGAGATCGCCGCCCTGACGGGTTACCAGGATTATGCCTATTTTACCAGGGTATTCAAAAAAGAAACCGGCGTTTCGCCCAGACAGTACCGGAAATAAAATACAGGTGCAAGTCCGTTTTGTCCAATTTCACATCCGATAATTCCTTTTTTTCATTTTTTTGCTGTCATTATAATGAAACCATCACCCGGCAACCATTTTTCGGAGGGATCGTTATCTATGGCAGCGAAGAAAAAAAAGAATTTCAGGCGCTGGATTCCCGTTTTCCTGTTGGGGCTTCCAGGCTTTCTCTATCTCTTCATCAACAATTACATGCCTCTTTATGGTCTGATCATCGCTTTTAAGAAATTTGATTATTCCAAAGGAATCTTCGGAAGTCCCTGGGCAGGCCTCAGCAATTTCAAATATCTGTTCGCCACCAGAGATGCTTTCGTCATCACACGGAATACCATTCTATACAATCTTGCCTTCATCGTTCTCGATACCGTGTTCGGCGTGGCAATTGCCATTTTCCTCAATGAAATCCGGAAAAAAACAACGAAAAAGATCTACCAGACCTTTCTGCTGCTTCCCTACCTGATGTCCATGGTCGTGGTATCCTATCTGGCCTATGCCTTCCTGGGTGACCGCACCGGAATCATCAACGGTTTCCTGACTTCTGTCGGACTGCAGCCGATCTCCTTCTACATGGAACAGAAATACTGGCCTTTCATCCTCCTCTTTGTCTATGAATGGAGAATGATCGGTTATGGCTCCATCATCTATCTGGCTACCCTTGTAGGAATCGACGGTTCCTTCTATGAGTCGGCGGAGCTGGACGGAGCCACAAAATGGCAGCAGATCACACAGATCACGCTCCCGCTTCTGAAATCAACCATCATCATGCTGGTCACACTGGCCATGGGACGCATCTTCCGCTCCGACTTCGGCCTGTTCTATCAGGTTCCCCGCAACCAGGGTCTGCTGTACGGTGTTACAGATACCATCGATACCTATGTATTCCGTGCGCTGATGAAGAACGGAGATATCGGTCTTTCCTCCGCCGCAGCGTTCTACCAGTCCATTGTATGCTTTATCACGATCATGATCTTCAATGCGCTGGTCCGTAAGTTCAGCAAAGAAGACGCCATGTTCTAAGGAGGTGGGAAGATGAACCGCGGACATAAAAAATTCCTTGCTTTGTCTCATGTTGTACTGATCATTGTCACCATTTTATGCGTCCTGCCCTTTTATCTTCTGGTCGTTGCTTCCTTTACAGAAGAGAACTACGCAGTCACACACGGTTTTTCCCTGATCCCGAATCATCTGTCCGCAGATGCGTACAGATACCTTCTTACCAAGGCTGCCCTCTTCGGAAGAGGCTATCTGATCACCTTCATCGTGACAGTCTGCGGAACGCTGGTCTGCATCATGATCACCATGGCCTTCAGCTACATGCTTTCCAGACCCGGCCTTCCCTTTAAAGGTTTCTTCAACTTCTATGTAGTGTTTACGATGCTCTTCAACGGCGGTCTGGTCTCGACATACATCATGTATACCCAGACCTTCCACGTGAAGAATACCCTTTGGGCCCTGATTCTGCCGAATCTGCTGACCAATGCTTTCTACATCATCATGGTGCGGAACTACTTTGCCTCCAACATTCCGGAAGAGCTGCTGGAAGCGGCCCGGATCGACGGATGCTCCGAAGCCGGTATCTTTGTCAGGGTCGTGTTCCCTCTGTCCAAACCCATCATCGCCACAGTCGGCCTGATGGTCGGCGTGGCGTACTGGAACGACTGGCAGAATGGTCTGTACTATATTGACAACCAGAAGCTGTACGGAATCCAGAACATTCTGAATGCCATCAACGAAAATGCAAAATACCTGATGACGGGAGGCGGAAGCGCAGTCATGCAGATGCCCGCCAATACATCCCGTATGGCAGCGGCCGTCATCGGCATCATCCCGATCCTGATCATCTACCCCTTCTTCCAGGATTATTTTGTAAAAGGTATTACCATGGGAGCTGTAAAAGGCTGATCCCAATCATAAAAAACGTGCATCATTAGCGAAAGCGAAATAATAAATGCAGCACAGCCGCGAAGGCAAACAAAAAACCATTTTTCACAAAGAAAGTGAGGAAAAACGAATGAAGAAACGTATGTTATCCGCTCTCCTGACAGGAGTCATGAGCTTCTCTCTCCTTGCCGGATGCAGCACCGTATCGGCATCCGAGGATGTCTATGACATGAACATGGAAATCATCACATACGGTTTTGATGATATGGATCTGCAGGAAGTTGAAGATGCGTTAAATGAGATCAGCGTTCCGGAAGTCGGCGTCCGTGTCCACTTTGTAACCGTCCCCATCAGTGACATGATGACAAAGCTTCCCCTTATGGCAGCTTCCAATGAAAAGATCGACCTGGTGCAGTCCGGCCTTCTTACCACTCCCAGCATCCTGGCAAGCCAGGGCCTGATCCAGCCCATGACGGATTATCTCTCCGACGACATGATCGAAAAAGCGGGCGTTCTGATCCATGCCGGAATGATCGGCGACGATATCTACGCATATCCCGGAACTCTGTATGCTTCTTCCTGCGCCCTGTTCCTTTATGACAAGGATCTTGCTGAGGAATACAATATTGAGATCCCCGAGATCCTGACAACAGCGGAAGATTATGACAAGCTCTTCAGCCAGGTCAAAGAAAGCGGAATGCCGCAGTATGCGATTTCCATGGGCGACGGCGTCGCTGCGGAACTTTCCTTCGGAAATATTTTTGACACGCTCGGAGATGCCACCTATGTCGCGAACGGATGTGTTCAGGACGTGGAAAACGGTACACAGGTAGAAAACTGGTATGCGACAGACGCATATAAAGAAAGCTGCATGATGCACCGCGACTGGTTTGAGAAGGGATACTCTCTTCCTGATTCCATCAGCAACGGCTACGCAGTATTCGATTCCATGATGCAGGGACAGGTATTTGGTTTCTTCGGAAGATGCTCCGCGGGAAGCAACGTGGCATACTGGTCTGCCCAGACCGGCAAAAATCTGGGTTCCATCCCGATCGGCACGGGTGAATACCTTCTGGACACAGGTTCTACCATGAACACTGCATGGAGTATCTCCTCCTCCAGCGAGAACCCGCAGAAAACCGCAGATTTTCTGGAGCTGATGTATAACAGCCTTGAAATCACAAATCTCCTTGATCTCGGTATCGAAGGAAAGCACTACGTAACAAGAGAAGGCAGTCATATCGTGGATTATCCGGAAGGCGTGGATGCGGGATCCGTAGGATACGGACATACAATCGGAACCTACGGCGACCAGACGGGTGCTTACTTCCGCGAGCCGCTTACCGATGAATTCGTAGACAACCTGTCTCTCTGGGGCGCGGAAAACGCCAGGGTTTCCAGATTTATGGGCTACAACTTTGACACCAGCAGCGTATCATCCGAGATCACCGCAGTCATCGCTGAAATCGGAAAGTATGGCCCGGCGCTCAACGTCGGTACTGTTGATACGGAATCCATGCTTCCGAAATTCCTGGAAGCGCTCGACGCGGCCGGAATGAACAAGATCATCGAAGAAAACCAGAGACAGCTTGACGCATGGCTTGCAGACCAGGCAGAATAAGTCTTATCCGAATCCGCTTCCCGTCTTTCCCGAGTGGGAACGCAGATCAGGAGCGCGGGGCAGCTTTCGCTGCCCCGCGCTCTTTCCCATTTTCAACGACATCTTCTGCTCGATGGAATCAAGATCAGATTTCTTCGCTTCTCTGATAATCATATGGTTTTGATACACTCCTTATTTCCACACGATCCTGCTTATCCATTTTTCTCAAATGAAACAAAGCCAAGCTCTGTCGGATGATCCATGAGGATCAATGTTTTTTTCTTCTTCTTATACCGCAGGAGCAGAAAGTCTATCAGGAAATCCCCGCCGCCGCCAATCATAAGGACGACGGACAGTACGAAAAGCAGGAAACTGCCTGTCCGGACAGCCAAAAGACCCTGCAGAAATCCCAGAATCAATGTGGGCATCATACTCCCGATCATGTACTGTCCTTTTGTCAGGGGCGTTCCGCAATAACAGTACGGCGTCAGATATTCTTTTATAAATCCAAATTCAATCGTGGAAAAACCGTCAGGTGACAGAAGCCCCCAGGTCAGTCCATGAATCCCTTCATGCAGAGCCATCTCAGCCGCAGCCAGAATGACAAAAAGGAAAAGGCTCAGCAGATAAGACTGGAACGACTCCGGCCGGTTAATCCCATGCCGCAGAAGATAAGGAACCGCTATAACGGCCACAAACGGCAGCATGATAAGCACTGCCAGGATATTAGCGCTCACGATCGGGATCGTGTGCCCGCTTTCTTCATATCCTTCCGCTTTCAACGATTCAGCCTTCTCCCGGAAGCGCTCCATTCTCTTCTTTTCCGCTTCCGTTATTTTTCTCTCTGTCTTCATACCTTTCACTCTCAGCTTCCCCGGATCAATTCTTCACGATCTTTGTCCCGAGCCAGAGCGATGCGATCGTCCCGGCGATCATAATCACTATCCCCGCAGCCGCTTTCCACCAGCTTACCGCCGCACCGGCACCAATTGCAAGACCCACCAGCGCCACCACCTTCGCAAGCTGAAACGTATACCGTTTTGGATCCTTCGGTCTGACTGAAACTTCAGCCCGATACGGCAGCATATGATAGTTCTTCGTAATGGCCAGAACTGCCGCATAGAGAAGAATCGCCGCTGCAAAGATGAGGAAAAGGATTGAAAAATTGTGATCCATAGATTCCCCTTTCTCCAATGAATTATCTCCGGTGAATTCCGGTAAATTCACTGATGATTCCAATATTTCACTTAGCCGGAAAGTGCAGTTCTATCAGGCTTTCTGCGTCATTGGTACAGTCGGTCAGCGTGATTTGGAGTTCCATCGGTGTGTCAGGCAGAAGATCCGGGAGCTCTGTTTTCCCATCCGGTCCATATTCCGTCAGGCAGAAAGATCTGCAGAAGACCCGCCAGCCACTTTCCGGATCCGCTGTTCGGTTCCGCCCAGATATTTCATCCTCCACATTGCGGATGACATTTCTCAGAGCATATTCCCTGCCCTCTGCAATCAGCATTCCATCCGACAGAGTATAAGAGATCGACTTATTATGACCTTCTTCCTTAACCCGGACATGGTAGTATAGATCTATCGTATAGCCCGGATTTTCCAGGCTGTTTTCCTCGATCCATGTGTCTGCCCTGATCATTACAGAAATCAGTTCCAGCGAAAGTTCTCCGGCTGTATAGACAGTGTTGACATCAAATGAATGAGCATATCCTGTATCTTCTGATTCCGTTTCTTCTTCTGTGAGATCAGCTTCAGTTATGTTACCGGGAATCTGCCCGCAGGCAGTCTGAGAAAACTGCATGATCAGACAGGTGATAAACAGCATGTAAAGCAATGTTTTACGGAATTGGATAGCTTTCATTATCTTCAGAATACCTTTCTCTGAGATCGGAAGTA
>ODAI014557015.1_pt1 | contig 14599 bp, 10 predicted proteins | sample 1539321 | NCBI WGS metagenome assembly ODAI01 (sample SAMN02144231, study PRJEB22623) | gut metagenome | biome: sheep rumen | host: Ovis aries | place: New Zealand
CCTCTTTCACCACAAAAAAGACAAGTTATTAATGAAGTACTTCTCGGCGAACGCAAGTTAAATGATTTAATAGCAGAGAAAAAACTGAGTAAAATTTTTACAGGTATCAAACTCTAAATTCTTTACTACCATGAAAAAAGAACTATTTGATCGTTTGTTGAATCGGATGAAGGATTTCCGACAGGAGTTGGATGATAGTGAGCGTGAAAAAGATGAATATCTTGATTTTGTTGTAGAGCGCTTTGATGACAGTGAAGAACGCTTTTTATCAAATGATTACACTTTGGAGGACTTCTTTTATCAAATGCGAGAACAACAAGAGTATGAGGATGGAGGTTGGCGAGATATTATGCTTCCTGATGTAGATGAGAATGGCGAAGAGTATCCAGATGATTATGACCCATACGAAAACGAAGCATAACACGCCCATTCTGAACTATTGGACGAATTGGAGGAGTTTCTCCAACAAGTTATTGATGAAGATGAATAATAACGTGCTTAGCACTTAGTTTCTTGAAAAATGAAAAAAATAATCGTATTATTTGCATTAACGGCAAATATTAGTCTTTTTGCCCAGACCAGCGGCACTTGTGGTCCAAATCTCACGTGGACGCTACAAGATGGTGTTCTTACAATCTCTGGAACGGGTGAGATGACTAATTGGAGTTCTTCTAATCATGCTCCATGGTACTCTTCAAATATCACATCGGTCATTATTCAATCAGGTGTAACAAGCGTTGGAAATCACGCCTTTTATCAATGTAGAGGATTGACCTCGGTCGCAATCCCAAACACCGTAAAAAGTTTGAGACAATCGGCCTTCGCTGAGTGTGATCATTTAACCAACATTTCAATACCTAATAGTGTCACTAGTATTGGATTTAGTACGTTCAGTTATTGTTTCGGATTGACGTCTATCATCATTCCTGATTTTGTTACAAGTATTGGTAATTATGCTTTCTATCATTGCAACAGTTTGACTTCCATTGTCATTCCTGATAGCGTCACAAGCATTGGAGATGATACGTTCTCTAACTGTTGCAGTTTGACCTCTGTTTCCATCCCCAATAGCGTAACGAGCATTGGGAAAGATGCATTCTCTAATTGCAGTAGTTTGCCTTCCGTTACCATTCCCAATAATGTTACAAGTATTGGAGATGGTGCGTTCTCTAGTTGCAGTAGCCTGACATCTATTACTATACCCAATAATGTTACAAGTATTGCGAGGAGTACATTCTCCAATTGTAGTAGTCTGGCTTCGATTACCATTCCAGATAGTGTCATAACTATTGGGGATAATGCTTTCTATAATTGCAGTGGTTTAACTTCCGTTTCCATCGGCAATAGTGTCAGAGTTATTGGAGATGGAGCATTCTCTAGTTGCAGTAGTTTATCTTTCGTTACCATTCCCAATAGCGTCAGAAGTATTGGAATTGGTGCTTTCCTGAATTGCAATAGTCTGCTTTCCGTTACCATACCCAATAGTGTTACTTATATGGGACAGGTAGCCTTTGGAAATATACTCAATATCAATTATAGTGGAAGTGCCACCGGGGCGCCTTGGGGAGCGAGATATGTTAACAAATATGTTGAAGACATGCTTGTTTATGATGATTCCTCTAAAACGGTACTAATTGCATGCTCAAATATAAAAAAGGGTTCTATTGTTATATCAAATAGCGTAAATAATATATCGGATAGTGCCTTTACGGGATGTGCTGCATTGGATAGTATTATATGGAATGCTAGGATTTGTGCCGATTTTACTACATCGCCTTTCAGTGTAATGCAAGAAAACGTGACTTCTTTCATAATAGGCGATAGCGTTCTACATATTCCGGCAAACCTATGCAATGGTATGACTCGAATCAAAGAAATCACTATTCCGGCTAATATTGAAACCATTGGAGAGAATGCTTTCCTTGGTTGCGATAGCTTGAACAAGGTCGACGTTTATAATCTCGCTGCTTGGTGCAATACCGACTTTACGAACACCTATTGTCCTCTGCGCTCGGCGGAGTTGTATGTCAACGGCGCAAAACCGACAAGAATTGATATCCCCGATGGTGCCACTCAAGTCGGAGCCTATACGTTCCTGAACTGCACACAGGTGACAGAAGTAGTTCTTCCGTCTTCTGTTACGGAAATAGGACCAAACGCTTTCTTTGGAGGTAGTCGTTTGCAAACCATCACTCTTGACGATGCGCTTGAAACGATTGGAGACAATGCTTTTGCAAGTTGCCCGTACTTATTGACAATCAATGCCAATATGGCGTTTCCGCCGTTGATTAACTATTCTGTTTTTGCTAATTGCGGAGCATTGTCCGGCATAGATTGCTACGTGCCACAAGGTTCTTTGGCGTTATACCGCAAAACTCCAGTTTGGGCTGAATTCAATCTCCACGAAAATGAAACAGATTTACAGTCAACGCAAGCAGAAAATAATACCACACAAATAAAAAAGATTCTAGAAGACGGCCAACTCTACATCCTCCTTCCCAATGGCACTCGCTACGATGCTACGGGCAAGAGGGTGTCTGAGAAATAAATCATAGCATTCGGACTCCATCTGCGTGAGGCGGAGCACTTTGACGGTGCTTCGCCTCTTTCTTTGTGTCCTTTTGTGCGTGCACGAGCTCCACCAACGATGCAGTAGTTCATTGCTGGTAACCATCCATTAAAGTACAGGCAGTTAGGTAAAGTTAGGGCAGCAACGTTGATGTTGCAGCCCTAATAGATTACATGGTCTTTGGTGCGGGAGTGGACGGCGCGGAGGAAAGCGAGCATCGCTTCGGGTTGGTCGCCGGCTTCGCGGAGGAGACGACCGTAGTAGTTGGCGTGGGCGTAGTCGGTGGGGAAGAGGAGACGGACAGGTTCGAGGGTGGTGACGGCAAAAGCAAGGGCGGGCTTATTTTTGAAAAATGCAAGAAAAATGCCAAAAAAGTGAATTTTTTTTGTTTTTTGGTGATAGATTTCCCACATTTTTTGTATATATATAGAGAGGTATGTTATTTTCGCATTTTTATATTTTATCATTTAATGCGTGCGGGGCGTTCGAATGACAATATGTTTGCACTTTTTTTGCAAAAATATTTGGTCAATTCACAAAAAAGCAGTAACTTTGCAGTCGGATTTTGAGGTCAAAACAAACTTAACAATATGAAGCAAGTAGAGATAATAACTATCGGAGACGAACTGCTGATAGGGCAGGTAGTGGACACTAACAGCGCCTATATGGCGGCTGAGCTGAATAAATGGGGGTACGAAGTGCTGTGTGTCACTTCGGTGCACGACAACGCCCAGCAGATACAGGAGGCGCTTGCCGTTGCCGAAAAGCGTGCCGATGTGGTGCTGCTCACCGGCGGGTTGGGTCCCACCAAGGATGATATTACCAAGCACACCCTTTGCCGGTATTTCGGCACTACACTCACCTACCGCCAGGATATTCGCGAACATCTGGAGAGACTATACGCCAACCGACACGATGTGCTCAACCGCCTCACTGACACGCAGTGCCTTTTCCCTGCGAATGCGATGCTCATCGCCAACCAAGTAGGCTCGGCGCAAGTGATGTGTTGGCAACGTGCGGCGTGCACGGTGATTTCTATGCCGGGTGTGCCCTACGAGATGATGTGGTGCATGGAGCATGGGGTAGGCGAACTGCTCAGGTCGCTCAGCGCCGATGCGGGACAGATCATCCACCGCACGGTGCAGGTGTATGGTATCCCGGAGTCAAGTCTGGCGTTGCTGATAGGCGGATGGGAGGACGCCCTGCCTGCACAGATGCGCCTTGCCTACCTGCCTAAAGACGGCATCATCCGTTTGCGCTTGAGCGGATATGGTGTGACAGCCGGACAGATGGATGCACAGATACAGCAACTGCTGGCTATCCTCGATGCGCAGACCACAGACCGTCTGCCCTCACCGGCGGACAAAGGGCTTGCTTTTGCCACAGAGGACCTGCCGGTGGAGGTGCTGTTGGGACGTGTCCTCAAGCAGCGCGGGCAGACGATTGCCTCTGCCGAGAGTTGCACCGGAGGCAAGATTGCCGAACGCCTGAACAGGCATGCCGGCAGTTCGGCGTTCTACTACGGCTCGGTAGTGGCTTACGACAACAGCGTCAAGGAGCACGTGCTGCATGTCCCTGCCGAGGATCTGGCACAGTACGGAGCCGTCAGCGAGCCGGTGGTCCGCCAGATGGCAGAGGGTGTCCGAACCTTGCTGCATACCGACTACGCCGTTGCCACTTCAGGCATTGCCGGTCCGGATGGCGGCACGGCAGACAAGCCCGTAGGCACGGTGTGGATAGCCCTCGCGACCCCCGAGGGAACGTATGCCCATTGTTTCCATTTGGGCAAACTGCGCGACCAGATAACCGACCGCGCCGCCACAGTGGCACTGGTATGGATGTGGAAAATGTTAAGTTAGCAGCTTGTAGCCGCGGGTGCGCATGGACATGATACGCAGGGACGAGCCGGGTTCAATCATGTGCCGCAGCCGGTTGATATATACCGCCAGCGAGCGCGAATTGAAATAACTGTCCGCCAACCATACTTCTTTCAGAATACGACTTCTTTCCAACAGTTGGTTCTCGTTGCGACACAGCAACAATAGTACGCCGTTCTCTTTAGTGGATAGGTGGAACGTCTGTCCGCCTACGGTCAGTTGTTGAGTGACGCTGTCGAAATGTACGTCCGGGTAGTCGTATACGGTGGGCAGCCGCTTCTCGAACTCGTTCCACCGTTTCAGCATGGCTTGCATTTTGCAGATAAGCAGGTCGGGCACCAACGGCTGCACGATGCAGTCGTCAGCACCCGCCTCGTAAAGGGCGACCTGTTCTTCTTTATTGAAGACCGACTGTACGACGAACATGGGCGTGTCACTAATCCGCCGCAAGTCTGTCGTCAGTTGCAATAGTTCTTCATGACTCTCCAGCCCCAAGACGTAGAAATCGTAATGGCTCTTGCCTGCGAGGTTGAACGTCTCGGAGACAGTGGAGCACAACTCCACCGCCATCCCCCGAAGACGCAGGTACTCGCTCAAAACGATACCTACGTTCGGGTCGCTGAAAGCCATCAGAACAGAAAAGTCATTTTCGCATTTAGTCATTTACCATTTAGTCATTTATTTGGCAATTTGGCTATTCAGTCATTTATTTATTACTTCCAGATGTTTCGGCGTCCAGGGGCGCCCACGTCGTTGGGGTCACCGGTAGGCGTGCCTATTGTTCCGTGGACGGTTGCAGCACCGCTGGCGCAAATAACGGAGTCGTCAACATGCATGGTTTGCATGACCGGAGTGATATATATTTTCGTGTTCATATTCTTTAGGTTGGATTAAAAATTGGTAATTCTTTTTTCGCAGGCACGGACGCCTGCGTACCCATATGGTTGGTTACCGGATACGCTGACCGAGTGGGTTATAAATGACTCCGTCTTTCACAATCAGTATCTGTCCGTTGAACAGCAGTTTGCGTACGTCTGCCTGCCCTGCGGTGTTGCCGAGTCCTGTGGCTTCACCGGTGGTGTTGATGACGAAACGGATTGTCTCGGGTGCATTGAGCGCGCTCTCCAGCGGCAGGTATGCCTTGGCGGCGGGAATCACCTCGCCTGTGAACTGCGCGAACACGGGGGCTTGTGCACTCAGGGTCTGACTCTTCGACAGGATATATACTGCGCCGTCGGTGGTGATGTCCGTGAGGTTAGTGGCTTGTTTGGTACCATCCAGCAGGTTGCTCACTGCCTCCACTTCGTCTGTACTTACACTGAGGGTGTATGCACCTTCGGCTCCGTTCAGCATGACACCGGTATGGGCGGGGATGGTGCCCTCGGTAAACAGGTTCAGCGTCACCGTTCCGCCTGCAATGGCAGAGGCGTAGTAACCGTACAGTCCGACGGGCAGGCTGACCTGCAAAGGCAGATAGAGCGATGCCCATGCCGAGGCGGACATGCTCAGGTGGTGCTCCATCTGGTTCAGTGCCGTCCAACCCTCGTCGTCGATGTAGCACTGTCCTGCCGTCAGGGTGAGGTCGGCTGTCTGATGTTCGTCGCTGCCGTTGTTGAAGATAATATGGTCGAAACGATTGCCGGCATTGTAGGTGTAACTGTACAACTTATGTCCGTCGAACGTGCCCTCCAACGTCATGTCGGCACCGGGCCAGCCGTTGCTGAGTCCCGCGTTCCAGATGTATGCGTGCGGAGCGGTCCAACTGTCGTTGACATCGAGGAAATAGACAGTCTGCGTCTCCTGACCAGTTGCCTGATAATAGACACCTGCATACACACCGTCTTTGCCTACATATGCGGCGGTATAGCCTTCGGGGCAGTACTGGTAGCCTGAGTTCGGTCCCAACAACAGTCGCAGCGTGCCGTGCTTGCCGGTGACAGTGGCGCGGTAGTAGCCCTCACCCGCCTCGTCCTGAACGGCGGATTCGGAGTGCACACCGGCACTGCGGCGCGCGTCAATCATGGCTTTCAGCGCCACCTTGTATTCGTGCCAATAGGGGTAGAACACGCAGGGAACACCCGGCATGCTGAGGATGTAGGCATTCGCCATGATGACCTTGGCACTGTCGCCTATCAAGTTGGGTGTGCCGCAAATGTTGTAATCCTCGCGGAACGTGTCGTGGTTATCGACAAAAGTGACGGTGTAGCGCTTGTAGTTGTAGAGCATGGTAGAGGAGGCATTACCCAGCAGTTTAGAGTAGTTGCCGGAGCGAATACCCTCATTCATCACTTGATACTTGGCAGGAAAATCGAACACATAGGTGTTGTAGTGTGCATCGCGGAGCATGCCAATCTCTTTGTTGATGTCGCCATCGAAGATCTCTGCCACCGAGAAGGCTGCGTTGGATGCTTTGTTGTAGTCGTCCAGGTGCGAGCCGTGGATACCCTTGGCAAAGTCGTAACGCCATCCGTCGTAACCGATCTCCTCGTTCATCCATGTCAGATAAGCACGGCACATCTCACGCACCTCTTTCAGGCGGTGTGCCCAGTCGCGTGAATAGACGCAGTTGTACTCGGCGTAACTCCATGCCCGCTGTTCATTGCTCTCACCGTAGGTGTAGGTGTTTTCGTCGGCATAAGCGCTGGGAGTGTCACCGCAGCTGCCTGCCTCTTCCTTCATACCGGCATTGACGCCTTCGGGGTGTTCTGCAATATCGTATCGTTTGTACCGGCTGTCGGTGTTGCTGATAAAAATCTCGTCATCGTTTGCAATCCAGGTTCGATCCGGGTTGTAAGTGCCGTAGTCGTCGAAGTTGAAAGCATCCCATGTGCAGAACCCTCCTGTGGCGTTCGAGTGGTTGATGACGATATCCGCCACCACCTTGGCACCTGCGTTGTGCAGACTGTTGATGAGTGTGCGCAGTTCGGTTTCTGTACCCCAGACATTGTTCTGGTTGCTGTAGTTCCGCGGGAGGAAACCGGTGTAGTCGGCAGTGGCGGCAGATGGAGCCAGCCAAACGAGGTCGAAGTACTCACCCAGTTCGGCAGCCTGTGCATTGAGGTCGGTCCATTGGATACCGCCGTAGGGAGTCCAGGGGGTAGCGGTGTTGCCATCGTGTGCCCAGTAATATGCCTGTATGAGCACGTCCTCGTTCTCGGCGGGAACGGCGGTGCTGTTTACCGCCTCCGCGGGCAATGCGTCGGGGTAGGTGACAGAGAGTGTCTTGCTTTGTGTGTCGAAAGTAAAGACATAGTTGCCGGCAATGGTGGTCGCCAACGCCGCATTGGCACCATCGGCGGAGAAGTCCGCTCCGGCACAAGTGGTGCGCGTGAGGGTGGTGCCGCAACTGAAGAGCGATTCAGACACACCCTCGATGGATGCCACCTTGAAGTAATACTCTCGTCCGGCAGCCAGACTGAGGGTGACTTGCAGTTGGTCGCCTGCGCCTTGCATCGCACTATAGTGCCATACAAACGGGTCCTCGAAGTCGCCGTATAGGAACCACGCCTGTGCATGGGTGTAGGGCATCCAGGAAGAGCCGGTATAGACGTAGTCATATCCCGGGACGCTGAGGTCGGCTGTTTGGTTGTCGTTATTGCTGAAGATGGCATTGGCGGGGCAGTCCCCATCGATGTCCACGTAATAAACGGTGCGTCCGTAGTATTTCGCGCCGGGGAGTACGGTCATGGGTTGTCCGGGCCAAGACTGATAGACATCCTGGTCGCCCGTCCATGCCCAGATGTACGGGGTGGAAAGAGTGTCCGCGTAGTAGATTCTGCCGCTTGCCATGGCTTGCATCGCAAAGAGCAACATGGCGCAAAGTGCGGTCAAGTTAAGTAGTTGTCTTTTCATATTTGTTTGTTTTTATTGGATGTGTCTTAACTTATCACGAACGTGCGTTTTTGTTCCCTCTACATAGGGTCCACGTCGGGAGTGATGAGGATGCCTTTGCAGGGCGGAAGAGTTTTGACGTACAGCAACTCTTGCGCGAGCAACTGTTTTGCCTTGGCGTAAGAGGCGTTGGCTTCAATCTTGAGCATGAGTTGCCGGATGTATTGGTTCTGCACCCTGCTGATTCCGGGGACAATAATCCCCGAGCATCGCGTGCCGAACACCAGCGTCAAGCGTTCGTGCAAAGTGCGCGAAGCCGCCTCCAACCGGGAAAGTTCGCGGTGGCGCAGGGTGAGTCCGATTATGCGATGGAAAGGGGGATATCGGAACATTTTCCGCTCTTCGGTCTGCTCGGCATACATGGTCTCGTAGTCATGCTTTTTGAGGTGCGCAAAGACGGGGTTTTCGATGTCGGACGTCTGCAGGATGACGTGTCCCTCGGTGCCGGAACGCCCCGCCCTGCCCGACACCTGTTCCAACATCTGATATGCCCGTTCGTATGCTCTGAAATCGGGCTGGTGCAGCATGGCATCGGCTTTCAGTACCGCCACCAGACTGACATCGCGGAAATGCAGCCCTTTGGTGATCATCTGTGTGCCGACGAGGATATCTATCCGGTGTTCGGCAAAACGGCGAATCATCTGCTCGTGTGCGTCCTTGGTGTGCATAGTGTCGGTATCCATACGGGCGATGCGTGCCTCGGGGAAGAGTTGGCGTGCCTCCTCTTCGATTTTTTCCGTCCCGAACCCATGGTCGGCAGGAATGCCTTTGCCGCATTGGGGGCAGACGGCAGGGGCGGGGATACTGTATCCGCAGTAGTGGCAGACCAACCGGCTCGTCAGCCCCGCTGCGACGGGTTTGTGTTCCGTCAGTGAGACGTCGCAGTTGACGCATTTGGGTATAAACCCGCACTCACGGCACTCGACGTACGAGTTATAGCCGCGTCTGTTCTGGAAGAGCAGGACCTGTTTGCCTGCCTCCAATTGTTCGCGGATGCGTACCACCAACGGGTAGGAGAAATGTCCCTCCATCTTTTTCTGCTTGTAAGCTTTGTGCAGGTCCAGCAGGTGGATGGCGGGCAGTGCCAGTCCGGCAAATCGTTGCTTCATTTCCACCAATCCGTACTTGCCGTTCAGAGCGTTGTAGTACGTCTCCACGGCGGGAGTGGCGGTGCCGAGCAGCACTTTCGCCCCGTGCAATGCCGCCAGTTTCTGCGCCACGGTGCGGGCATGATAGCGGGGTGCGGGGTCTTGCTGCTTGTACGACGTGTCGTGTTCTTCGTCCACAATAATCATCCCCAACGCCTTGAAAGGCAGGAACAGCGCACTGCGTACGCCGATAACTATATCGTACTTGTCGCCCGCCAGCACATTCTTGTATATATCCAACCGCTCCCTATCAGTCAGACGGGAGTGATATACGCCCAGCCGGTCTCCGAAGACGCGTCGCAACCGTTCGGTCAGTTGGGTGGTGAGGGCAATCTCCGGAACGAGGTACAGCATGGTCTTGCCCCGAGCTATTTGGTGTTGCGCCAAATGGATATATACCTCCGTTTTGCCTGACGAGGTGACGCCATACAGTAACACGGTGGGGTGTTGTTCCCATGCCGCATAAATCTCCCTCTCGGCACGTTGCTGCTGCTCGTTGAGAGGGTGGGCCGGTTGTATGGAGAAATCTGTTTCGACCTGTTTGCGCGGACGGGAGGTTCTGTCCGCCCGCATGGTATTAGGCAGGGCAGTGCGCATGGCCTCCCCTATGGTGCACATGTAGTACTGCGCCAACCACTGCCAAAGTGCCAACTGTTCCGGCGTCACCATGGCAAACGTCTCGGGAAACCGCAGAACAGGACGGTAGTTGCTTGTATCCTCTCCTTCTGCCGACCGGCGAATGTGTTGGATGACGCCTACCACCTCTTTCTGTTTGCCGAGCGGCACCACCACCCTTTGCCCCGCATCGGGGACAAACGGGCTGTCGTCAGGAAGCAGATAGGTGAACACTCCCTCAACAGCGAGTGGCAATATGATATCAGCAAGGTTCAATCGGCGGGTTCTTCAAGGGCTTTGTGGTAACATTCGCGGCAGAGCGGCTCGTAGTTCTCCGTCTCGCCGAGTAGCACTTGTTTGCTGGAGCGGACCAGACGGTGTGAGAATGTGGCAAGGTTGCCGCATCGTACGCAGATGGCATGTGCTTTGAACACATCGTCGGCAATCGCCATCAGTGAGGGCATGGGACCGAAGGGCGTGCCTTTGAAGTCCATGTCCAGTCCGGCAACAATGACGCGTATCCCTCGCCTTGCCAACTCGCGGCATACGTCCACGATGCCCATGTCGAAGAACTGCGCCTCGTCAATACCCACCACGTCCACATCTGTTGCCAGCAGCAGGATACTGGCGGAGGAGTCCACCGGCGTGGAGGGGATGGCGTTCCGGTTGTGCGAGACCACCTCGGTCTCCGAGTACCGCACGTCGATGGCGGGCTTGAAGATTTCCACGCGTTGTTTGGCAAACTGTGCACGCTTCATGCGGCGGATCAGTTCTTCCGTTTTGCCGGAGAACATACTTCCGCACACCACTTCTATATACCCGCTACGTTGCATTGGGCTCTGACGATCACGTTCTGAATACATATATCTTGTTTGTTCTTAGTCTTGTTGTTGTGGCACTGCTTTACTCTTTCTTTTTTATATCCAGCACCTGCATTTGGATAGTGGTAGCGCCGCCAAAGTTGTTCTCTTCCAACTCGTAGCACACATCGGCGGCATATCCGTTCTGAAAATAAGTGGCAAAATCGCCCTTGCCGAAAGCGATGCCGGTGATGTAGGCGGTCTGGTCGGTGACGTCCAGTTTCAGGTGCTCGCCCATCTTTCCTACGCGCTTGGTATAGCGGTAGTTGATCATGTTGCGCGTGACGAACACGGGTCTCGGGTTGCCGGGTCCGTAGGGTTCCAGACATTGCAGGATACGGAAGAACTGAGGCGTGATGTCGCTCAGTCGTATCTCCGCTTCCACCTTGATGACCGGCTGTTGCTGTTCGGGCAGGATATGTGCCGCCACGTACGACTCAAACTCCTGCTTGAAGGCAGGCAGATTTCCCTCGCTCATGGTCAGCCCCGCGGCAAACATATGTCCGCCGAAGTTGGTGAGCAGGTGCCGGCAGTGGTCAATGGCGGAGTAGATGTCAAAATCGCCCACCGAACGGGCGGAACCGGTGATTAGTCCGCCCTCCGAACCTGTCAGCACGATGGTCGGGCGGTAGTAATGTTCCGTCAGGCGCGAGGCGACGATGCCCACAACGCCTTTGTGCCAATGCTTGGCGAACACCACCGATGTGTGTCTCTGTATGTTGTCGGGGGCGGCTTCCAGTTGTGCCAGTGCCTCGTCGAAGGTCGTTTTGTCCATGTTCTGGCGCGACTTGTTGTAGTCATTCACCGCCTCGCTCAGTTGGGCGGCAAGGTCGGCATCCTCGGTGATGAGCAGACGCACTGCCTCTGTGCCCGACTTGATTCGTCCGCAGGCGTTCAGGCGCGGACCAATTTTATACACCAAGTCATTGATGGTCACCCGCCCGGGGTGAATACCCGCCATGTTCATCAGGCTCTGCAGACCCACCGATGGTTTCTTGTTCATCTCCCGCAATCCGAAGTACGCCAGGATGCGGTTCTCCCCGGTCACGGGTACAATGTCGGAGGCGATACTCATGGCGGTCAGTTCCAGCAACGGCAGCAGGTCGTACCATGCCATCTCGTGCTTTTTGGCGTAGGCCTGTACCAACTTGAACCCCACGCCGCAACCGCACAGGTCGTGGTACGGATAGGTCTCGTCCTCGCGGTGAGGGTCCAGTACGGCAACCGCTTTGGGCAGTTCCTCGCCCGGCATATGGTGGTCGCAGATGATGAAGTCAATCCCCTTGCTCCGCGCATACTCCACTTTGTCGGTCGCTTTGATTCCGCAGTCAAGTGCAATAATCAGCGTGCAGCCGTGTTCATGGGCGTAGTCGATGCCCCGGAAAGAGATGCCGTATCCCTCCAAGTTCCGGTTGGGAATGTAGAAATCCAGATACTCGTACAACTGGTGGAAGAACTTGTATATCAGCGATACAGCCGTCGTGCCATCCACGTCGTAGTCACCATAAATCAGTATGTGCTCCTTGGCGGCAATGGCACGGTCTATTCTGTCCACCGCCTCTGCCATTCCTTTCATCAGGAAAGGGTCGTGCAGTTCTTCCAACCGCGGGCGGATGAAACTGCGTGCCAATGCAGGCGTGTTCAGACCGCGGCGTATGAGTATCCGTGCCGACAAATCACTGATAGCCAGCGACTCCGACAACTCTTTGCTCAACTGCTCTTCCTCGGCAGTCAGCGGTTCTATTTCCCACTTTGCATACTCCATACTCCAAATCGGGTGCAAAGTTACAACTTATTTTTGAAATATGCAAGTAAAAAGCATATTTTTTTTTATAATTTCCCTAAAATTTCACCTTGCCCTTCTCTCGCTCATCTCTCGTAAAAGTCATCTGGGGGTGCAGATGCAAATTTCAGGCTTTTTTCGTGATAGTGTATTTGTAGTGCATTGCTCGTAGGGAGGGATTTGTATGCCCGTAATATTGGCGAAAGAAGTCCTTTTTTGCTAAAAAGACTGCAATTTTTGCAAAATATATCCCGAAACCTTGCATATTTCGCAAAAAAGTAGTAACTTTGCACTCACTTAATGAAGAACAATGAAGAATGTTGACCAAATAGATATCGACTTGATTCGTGACTCCCTCTTTCGGGGCGAGCAGTTGCAATTGGACGCGGCTGCTCTGTCCCGACTGAACGAGAGTTACACTTTTCTGGAATCTTTCTCCAAGGATAAAGTTATTTATGGTATCAACACCGGCTTCGGGCCGATGGCGCAGTGGCGTGTGGACGACCACCACTTGCGTGCTTTGCAGTACAATATCATCCGCTCGCATGCCACCGGAGCGGGCGACCCCTTGGACGACCATCTTGTCGCGGCGGTGATGTTGGCGCGCATTGGTTCTTTCCTGCAAGGGAAAAGTGGTGTGCACCCCGAGATAGTCCAACTGCTTATCGACTTTGTCAACAAGGGCATCTATCCTTTCGTCCCCAAGCACGGCAGTGTGGGTGCCAGCGGCGATTTGGTGCAACTGGCACATGTGGCGCTATGCCTCATCGGAGAAGGGAAAGTGCACTATCAAGGGCAGTGGAGACCCACCGCAGAGGTGTTGGCGGAGTGCGGGTTACAACCCATCGGCATCCATATCCGCGAGGGACTCAGTGCCACCAACGGAACCAGTGTCATGACCGGCATTGCTTCGGTCAACCAACTTGATGCAGAGCAACTGCTCCGATGGTCAACTGTCGCAGGCGTCTGGATGAACGAGATTGCCGCCAGTTACGACGACCTCATGTCGGCACCGCTCAACGAGTACCGTCGCCATGAAGGGCAGATTTTTATCGCCTCCGAGATGCGCCGGCTCAGTCATGGTAGCAAGCGTCTGCAGCGCCGCGAGAACAAGTTGTACGACGAGGGACACCGCGATGTCACCGTCTTCAAGGACAAAGTGCAGGCGTACTACTCCCTCCGCTGTGTGCCGCAAATCCTCGGACCTGTGTATGAGACCCTGTCCAATGCCCGCCATATCATCGAGGATGAACTCCGTGCAGCCAGCGACAACCCCATCGTCGATCCTGTTACGCATAACGTTTACCACGGGGGCAATTTCCACGGCGACTATATTTCCCTCGAGCAGGATAAAGTCAAGATTGCCGTTGTGCGCTTGGCAATGGTGGCGGAGCGGCAACTCAACTACCTCTGCCACGACCGTATAAACGGTATTCTCCCGCCTTTCCTCAACCTCGGCACGCTCGGACTCAACTACGGTATCCAGGCATGCCAGTTCACCGCCACCAGCACCACTGCCGAGTGTCAGACGCTCGCCATGCCCAACTATGTGCACTCTATCCCTAATAACAATGATAATCAGGATATAGTCTCCATGGGTACAAACTCTGCGGAACTCTGTCGTCAGGTCATTGACAAGGTTCATCGTAACCTTCATCGAGGGGTTGTCGTTGAGGAACTGCACCAGCGGCGCCAGCAACTCCATGCCTCGCTCGCTCAGTTCCACGTCCACATCGGGCCCGAAGAGGTCCTCGAAGTATATCCGCTGCCCTATCGGCATACGGTCCAGCTGCACATCGCGACGGGCCTCGGCAATGAGGTAGTCGTCCTCGCTCTTGGCGGTATTCACTTCTTCG
>ODAI014119625.1_pt1 | contig 14596 bp, 21 predicted proteins | sample 1539321 | NCBI WGS metagenome assembly ODAI01 (sample SAMN02144231, study PRJEB22623) | gut metagenome | biome: sheep rumen | host: Ovis aries | place: New Zealand
CATAAGATAGGGATTTTTGCTGTTTCAACCTACAACACGGATTATATCCTTGTGAAGGAAGAAAACTTTGAACGTTCGTTGGAAGTGCTGATTGCCGAAGGATATACGGTAATATAAAGTTTCAGAATAACTGACGAGGAGATAATTTGTATGGGAAGAATGATATAACCGAGTTGGACAAATCATCTGCTGATAGTGCATTTTACCAAAGGGAAGTGAAACGTTTTGGACTATAAGAAACTGGACCCATGGGGACGGAGTCAAGGGGTCATTTTTGAAGAGTCGGGACATAAGATGGGGTCAGAGTTTGATTTGAAAAAAAGTGAGGCGTTTATTATGGCTAATCGCGATTGGACAATTGCAAAGAACGATCTCGTATATGAGATAGAAAACCTTGGCTTTCCGGCTGATCTTGGCGAGAAAGTTGCCAGGCAGCTGGGAAGCGAGAAGGCGATGAGGCGTATGATCGCATATCTGCACTATGTGAAGCCGAGGAAGGCAGAACTTATTGTTGATGAGATGCTTGCCATATGCAGTGATATTGAGAATTGGAAAAAGAAGAAGGCAGTAGAAGAAGCCAATGCCAAGTACAATGAGCTACTGTATTATGGGATTGGTAGGAGAGAGGATTGAGACTATTACCGCGTTCCGTTATGAAAAGCCGCACATTGCTACCGAGGATTTTTATTGCATATTGAAGAGCCCTGTAGTATATTGATACTCTAGAATTAGAGTGAATAGACCGTCTGATCTTAATGGTCAGGCGGTATTTTTATGCCTTTCCGGAGGCAAATTATCTTTCGCAAAAAATATGGCTTCTTTGATGAGCAAATAATGTTTCAACCAGTGAAATTTCCCCCATAACAGTGGGAATATTAGTTTTAATTCTGTCTTATAATCACTTCAAGAAAAAGAAAACTAACGGAAAAAGCTGGATCTACAAAGTAACTGGTTCAAGGAGGAATAGCCATGAATGTAAAGATAAGATGTCCGAAATGTAATGAAGAACTTGATATGAATACTGAAAAAGGATTTGTATTTTGTAACAACTGTGGAGAAAAGATCAGCTTTGGAAATGAATCTGCAGGGAACTCTGGTGTACAGGACAGTGTCACGCCTGCAGTAAATGGGATTATTACGGAATCTTTAGCAAATGCCGATACTTCGCCTAAGAAGAAGGGACATAGGGGAATGGCGATATTGTCGTTCATATTCTCATTTACCGGAATACTATCACCGGTTGCCCTGATTTTGGGAATTGTAGCGCTGGCTACTTCATTCAAGCATAAAGACAAGAAACACGGTCTTGCAATAGCAGGAATAATTCTGGGAATAGTTTTCTCTATCGTTGCTTTTTTCGTATTTCTGTTCATATACGGACTCAGTGCAGCTGTAATTGGTGGAACCGATAATACAATAGAAAAACTCAGCAGTGATACAAAATACAACAAGGGTGGTATTTCATTTACGATCCCGGGTGAATTTGGCGGGATAACGCCTTCGCTCAGCAGCAGCGATCATGACAGTTACTTTGATTCGGATGTAGCCGGAATTGTAACTGTATATTTAGATGAAGCATATGCTGATTCAGTAAATTTAACATTAGATGAGATCTACGATATTACCATAGATAGGTTTGTTACCATATTTGATGGCTCTTCGCGAGTAACAGACAGAAAGCTTGTGAACAGGGGAGGTGTGAGATGTAAAGAGTTCAACGGACTTGTGTATGATGATAATGGCAAAGAACAGATGGATCTTTCCGGGATAATTATTTACAATGATAAAACACATTACTTAGTGATGGTAATGTTTATGGAGGAACAGAATCTAAAGAATTCCTACAGGGAATACTATAATAAATTGTTGGATAGCATTTCGGTATCAGGTTCATCCGGCAGTTATAGTTCGAGCAGTTCAAGTAGCTCAAGTTCTTCTTCAAGTTCATCCTCGTCAGGTTCCGGTAAAGTGGATCCGGATCTAAAAGCATTCCTGGATGATTATGAAGACTTCGTGGACGATTATGTAAGAATATTGAGCGATTATAATTCCGGAAACTATACGGACTATATGACGATGCTTAATGAATATCTTGCAATCGTAGAGAAATACTCTGAATTCGAGGAAAAGATGGAGGCTCTTGATAAGAAATCAAGCAGTTTCTCAGATGCGGATCTGGCATATTATATGGAAGTGGTGAATAGGTGCTCCCAGAAGATGCTGTCAGCATATTAAAAGATTATTACCGTCTGGCTTGTTGATGACCGGACGGTATTTTTGTGCCTTTTTGGGGGCAGATTATCTTTCGCAAAATTTATTGCTTCTTTGATGAAGAAAAACAGCCGCGGGTAAGCAAAAAATTTCCCACCTTAGCAGTGGGAATATGAAATTCCATTTTAAGATAGAATTTTTTATAGCTTATCCGTGACGGATAAGGAGAAGAAGCAATGATTAGAAAATGGGAAGAGCTCGAAACGAGACTCAGAAAACTGAAGACTGGAGAATTTGAACGATTTATGGAAAAACATAAAGACGAGTTTATCTTAAACGAGAAAGAGTTTGAGATATTTATGAAAGATACTATAGCCGCAAAAGGAATCCAGCTTAAAGATGTATTTATCAGGGCAGATATTCCGGAAAAGTACGGATACAAGTTATTATCCGGGGAAAAAAGAACAAGACAAAGAGATATAATCCTACGGCTCTGTTATGCATCGGAAATGAGCGTTGATGAAACGCAGTATGCAATGAAGCTGTATGGTATGCCGGAATTATTTGCTAGCGTACCGCGGGATGCTATTATAATGGTATGCTTTAGCGAAAGACCCGGGAGCGTTATAGAAGTAAATACTATCCTGAAAGAACACAAATTCCAGGCACTCAGGACCAGCGGAATGCAGGAATGAGGAAAGGACAAAAGAGAAAAATAAGAGGGATTAAATCGCCAAATTTACCGTTTATTATGAACGAGCCAAATGGGATAATCAGTACATAAGAATTGATTTAAAGGCAAGGAGGTGTTTGCTATGTTGGCTGTATTACTATTTTTACTGGTGTTCAGAGTACTTGGATTCTTCCTCAAGGTAGCAGGTACTGTTATAAAGATAATCTTCAGAATCCTTATATTCCCGGTACTTATCATCACCGCACTAAGAGGATATCCGATAGTTGCAATCGCTGTTGGAGCCGTAGTAATCCTGATCTGGTGTATTGAAGGGGCAGTAAAAAGAAAAAGGGACTAATATATGCTGGTAGTTGGAATCTGATTTAATGAGGGGAAATTATAGGACACTAAAAGAAGCATAATTGAATTATCGAAATAGCCGGGGGCTGTGTTGAAAGAAATTTCGATGCAGCCCCCATATTTTCCCCCACTAAGGTGGGAATGTAATACACAAATAAGTACTATAATAGTTGTAGGATACCTTAATACATGGTTTTCAGAGCGTAAGTTCGGAGAGGAGTAATCATGAGAGATCCGTTTGATGTGTGGGATGAGATCGAGGATAAGATCGAGAAGGATGAGGAGAGAGCCGAGAGGATCCACGATACTATCGATAATGTAAGCAGTTTTCTTCCGGATCCCGGAACTATGGGGCTTTTTGCACTGGACTTGGCTACGGATATATTAGATAACATTTTTGATTGAGCAAAGTCTGATTGACAAATATCGCATAATAGAATTATAATTATAGCCAGCAAAGCACTCGAAAGGGTGTGACGCAAAGCTATAGGGCCTTTAAAATGGTAGCCAGTTGCAATTAATTTATTACTTGATGAGATTGAGCGTACCGTTGTGGGGTACGCTTTTTTTGTCTAATGGTAAGAGGTATGCGATATGATCAAAGGTTATAAGTCTATCAGCGAAGTAGCTGAGGAATGGAACATCACTCACAGGCAGGTTCAGAACCTATGTGCAAGAGGAAGAATTCCCGGCGCGGGAAAACTTGGACGAACATGGGCTATTCCGGAAGATGCTGTGAAGCCGAGGGACGGACGCGAAACGACTGGGGAGTATAAGAACTGGCGGAAGAAAAGATAAGATTGTTTAGACGATTTTGTAGCGGATTTTAGCTATATGGGAATGAAAGGATTATTTATGAAACGATTTCTTCTATGCGCGATAATAGTATTTTTGAGCGGAATAATTACGGGATGCTCTTTTGATTTAAGAAGCCAGATTGAAGGAAACCTTCAAGAAAGTATGAAGAAGAACTCTAGAGTATTATCCGATCCTGATTACAAAAATGCATCTAGTTTAAAAAAAGAAGGAAAATTAGATGACGAGGATAAATATAATGATCAGGTTGACTTGGGAGAGTTTGATTCGGAAGAAGTTACCTTAGAAGAAGAAAGAGGAGACGTAAGGGTTACTTTAGCGGAGAATGAGTATATCTCAATAGCATATTATTGGGATCAAGATCACTCACAGAAGATTGATTCTGATGAATGCTTTCTTAATCCAGGAGAGACTATATATGCTGTAATCCAAAAGATAAATAATCCATATACTGATTGCTATAAATTCGATTCAATTAGAGTAATAGAGTATGACACTGAGGGAAAACGTGGAAATTGTATTGGAGGATTTGAGGGTGATGAAACATTATCTTTTTCATTGTCAGAATTCTATTCGGGAACAGATATTGTATTAGAGCCTGTAGGAAAATATGAGAAGCGTTATATCCAGCTGGATTCATATTGGAACAGTACTGAAGGCCATAAAGAAGTGGGAGGAAATTGGGTAATCAACCAAAAAGAAGCAATTGAGGGTACTAATGAAGTCGATTCTAGTCTCGACTATATTATAGCATTTAAATATGATCCAACTAAGTATTATTATGTTTCTTCTTCACCTGAGTTATTTAGTCAAAAAGAAGGTGATATAGAGTTTTGTAAAGAAAGCAGATTTGGCGGAAATGAGAAGTTTGAGGTTGAATTATATCCATTTACAACTGTAAGTATTGAGGATAAGAATAAGGCTATTACCCACATAGCACTTAATGGAGAAGAAATAAAAGAAAAAACGATAGAATTGTTAAAAGTAGGAGACAAGCTAGAAATAACCACAAAAAGAGATTACAAAATGAAGGGCGATTGTGATTATGAAAGCTATGTTGAAGGCGATGGAGAAAACACATTCACATATTTTATTGGAAGTATTGATTTGGAAAGTATAAAACTATCGTCAAGTGTATGGGATTCGAAAACAATAGAAATAGAAATGGAAAGCAATAATGGGTGGGTTAGTTTTTGGAATAATCTTGTGAACTTGCTTCCTTGGGCTAATAAAGAAGAGGATAGTCCAATAGTATTCTATGCCGGAAAAACAAAGTTTACGTATTCGGATCTTGAAAATAATAAAAAAGTGGTATTAAAAGAGAATGAGAAACTGAAACTAATTGTTAACAAAGAACTAATAAAAGAAATGCCGCTTATTATTACGGTGGATGGAACTCAGCATGTACTTTCTGATAGTTCTAATAACGAATTAGAGTTTTCGTATGATGAAGTAACTACCGTTAAAATTGAGAAAGAATAGAGGTTCAGAATATGGGGAAGTTTATAAAGGGATTATTAATTTTTGTTCTCGGTTCTATTCTGATAGCTGTGACAGCTTTCTTGTTATTTGTAGCAATGCCTGTTCATGATACGGCTGATGCTCTTGGAATCGAAGCCGGTGAGACTGCCGGAGAATGGGTTGGAACTGTAATCGGAACATTTAACGGAATAACAACAACGGCTCGTGAAGGATACGAAGAAGGTATGAACGCTGGATTATCAGCTGAAGATACGGAAGTTTCTGTGGACGAACAGAAATCGTTAGGAAATGGAAAACTTGAAGTATTATCAGCAGATATTAGTGTTCATGATGTTACTACGATTGGTGACGATTATGCAGTTCTTTATGTCAGACCAGGAAAGATTGTTTTTTCTGTAGATCTAAATGAGACTGTAGTCGATACGGATCCTTCGGGTAAAATAACAGTTTATGCTCCCTTGCCAAAGCCGGAATTGTTTTTGGAAGATGATAAATCTATTAAGGAGGCAGAGTATCTAAAAAACAAGAGTTCCGGGAGCGCAGGAAAAGGTATGGAGGCGAACATTGCCGCAAGAGCCAAGTTGATAGAAGAATCAATAGAGGAACTGGATCACTATGATAAATTGAAAGCAGCAGCTAAGAGTTATGCAGAAGAACAGATAAAACTTATTGCTGGTCCAAAAGCAGAAGTTTCATTTAGCGAGGATTGATTTATGAATAATACATCGAATACTCAGCAAGTAGAAGAACAAGTTAAGAAAAAGACATTTAGTTTTTTCTATATATTCATTATCGTGATAGGCGTAGCAATATTGGGAGTTGTGTTCTATTCTGTTTATCTTATGCGAGATACGGTTTCTAATGGCGCTGATGAGTTGAAAGATGTCTATAACCTTACAAAAGACGCAGAGATAGAAAAATGGGAAGAAAAATATCACGATGATTATTATGATATGGCTGAAAAAAAATATCATGTTAAGACTGTAGCGAATATTAATGTCATAGATGAGCAAGAAATATCAAATTTAGAAGTATTGCAGGTCAGTGATGTGGAGTATTTTACCGAGAATAAGGATGATAATGAATATAAGATAACATTTTGGGCTAAATATACGGCTACCGGTGTTTACTATGTTGACTTGATGCAGGCCGAGTATATAGTTGATAACAACCACAACACTGTGACTGTCAGATTGCCTGAACCAAAGATTGATAAGTTCAGTATTGATGATGAAATACTGTTTAAAAAAGATGATGCCTTTGATGACAATTACTCTGTTGGAGATAATTTTGCAGAAAACAAAAGGAAGGAAGCATATTCTAAGTTAGAGGAAAGAATACGTAGTAATCAAGAATTATTTACAAGTGCAAAAAAACAGACCGAGATTATTGTTTCTAACTGGATAAAGACATTAAATCCAGATAGAGCTGATCTGACGGTCTTCGTGGAGTTTGTAAAGTAAATAATAGATGCAAGTCATATTTTAGATTATGTGATTTTATATAAAGGAGCAATTATAATGTTGTTTATTTTTCTATTTCTATTAGGGATCCCACTTGGATTGTTTATAGCGTGGGCATTGATTTCGTTAATAATAGCAATAATAATACATGGTGTTAGAGATGATGATGTTGAAGATTTTGGTGAAAGATGGAAGAAAACCATGTTCTTTTGGACAATTTTCTTTTAGAATCCTATAGAGTATTTTAAGATAACGGACAGAGCTGATCATCGATAATTGGACACATGAACTTAACACCGAGCAAAGTAGTATCAAAGTGTATGTTAGGTTCTTTAAGTAGGAGCGCATAAATGGATCAATTTATTAGCGAATTAAAAAAAATTGATGATTACGATATTGAAGAGAATGCATTTGAATCGATTTGGAATAGATATGAGAGAGTTCTAATAGAAAGCTTGCTATCTTCATTTGCACTTGATTTCATAATTAATGATCAATACGGGGGAGATGTCGATACAGTAAATAATGTTAGGAAGATTGGTGAGGAGACAGGTAAGAACAAGCCTCAGATGCAGTATAAAAATCAGAAAAACGCGAAAGCGTACGAAGAAAGAGGAAAATATGATACCAAAGAATATCATAATTACCAGGCATTTCGTGATATAAAACATAATTCTAGAGAAAAATTTGATAATACTGGAGAGATGATTGCAGATAGATATGTTGAGGGAAATACTTTAATTCCAAGACATAATGACACTATTCCATTAAATAGACAGGCTGAACTGGATCATATTATTTCTGCAGAAAGGGTTCATAATGACCGTGGAAGAGTTTTATCAGGGTTATCAGGGATTTATCTTGCTAATCAAGAAGATAATCTTGCATATACTAATTCATGCTTAAATAGAAATATGAGTAATATGTCTGTTGAGGAGTACATTACATGGTGCGAAAATAATCCAGATAAAGTGAATTTTAATGGGAACAAAGGTGAACATCTTCCAGAGAGTGTAAAATCCAAACTCAGAGAAGAATACGAAAGGTCAAGGAAAAACTACGATTCAAGGATAAATACAGCTTACTATACGGGAAAACAATTTCAAATAGATACCGCGCAAGCAGCAGGAAAACTTGGATTAAAAATGGGTTTAAGAGAGGCTCTTGGATTTATATTAGCAGAAGTATGGTTTTCTACAAAAAAAAGTATTAAAGAGTTACCTGAAAACAGTGATTTTTCTGATATTGTCAAAGCGGTCAGGCAGGGAATTGAGGGTGGAATAAAAAATGCAAAAGATAATTATAAAGAAATTATCGCAAAATTGGGTGAGGGTTTTGTATCAGGTGTATTAGCTAGCATATCAACAACCATCATAAATATGTTTTTCTCTACTCCTAGTTTTTTTGTCAAGAATATACGCGAAATCTATGCTAGCGTTACGAAATCATTGGAGGTGCTATTAGTTAACCCTAGGGATTTGCTTTTAGGAGAAAGAATTAAAGAATCTTCAATTATCATGGCGACGGGAGCAAGTGTTTTGGCTGGAACATATGTAGGCGGTAAGCTTGCAGAAACACCGGTAGGCGCAATCCCGGTATTAGGTGATATTATCATTAGGTTTTGTTCTACATTGGTGAGTGGGTTATTATCGTGTACTTTTTTAGTATTTTTGGATAGAAGTAAATTTATAAACGATTTGATTATTGAATTAAATAAGTTGCCGTCAGAGGTGACTGGAATGAATGAGATAATCGAATGTATTGATAATTATGTGGCTGAATTACAGAGGATAGATATAGATTTATTTAAGAGTGATTGTGATAAATTTGAAAAGTCAGCTGAGATTATATGTTTGGCGAAAGATGAGAAAGAATTAAGTAATGCTTTGATAGAAATATATTCTTACTATGAAAAACCATGGAGTGGAAATTTTAACGATTTTATGTCTGACAAGAATAATAGACTGCTTTTTGGTTAAAAGGAAGGAGACATATTATGGCTTTACCGGCTATTTTGGGTGTTATAACTATTGTTGGCATAGCGGGCGGTACTACTCTTAGTGTGGATGGCGGCATTAAAATGAAGAATGCCAACAGCATGCTAAAAAGGGCTACAAAGAAAAGAGATGATGCTATAACAAAATTTGAAGCTGCAAATACCAATACCACAACAGTTATGGATGAATTGGGTAAAAAAGAACTTGATATTTGTTCTAAATTTGATGATTTTGCTGACGTTATCGAAAAGATACAAGGACGACCAGAGTTTAGAGAATATTCAAATGAGGCGGTTAATATACCTAAATATGACGCGGAGGAATTAAAGAAAGTGTCTGTGGGTGCGAGCGTGTTATTAGGTGGATTAAGTGGAGCTGCACTAGGAACTGCGGGTGGATTTGCGGCTGCAGGAGTCACGACCTCCGCAGTTATGACACTGGGCATTTCTTCTACAGGAACTGCTATTGCTTCATTGAGTGGTGCTGCTGCAACAAATGCGACTCTTGCAGCATTAGGTGGTGGTGCTGTGGCTGCTGGAGGAGGAGGAATGGCACTTGGTTCAACTATGTTAGGCGTTTCATCCGCGGGAATTGGTGTATTAGTAGGAGGTATTATATTTAATATAACAGGGACAGCATTATCTAAAAAATCGGATGTAGCATATTATCAGTCGATTGAGATTGAACGCAAAGTAGATAATCTTTGTATTTATCTTTCTGATTTAGATAAAACAGCTCGAGGATATAAAGATAAACTAGATATGGTATATGATAAGTATTCATGTGAATTTGAAAAAATGAAGACAATTGTTATTGATGACGGTAAAAATCAATGGAATGATTTTAATGAATCAGAAAAATTATTAGTTCAAAATTGTGTGTTGTTAGTGGGTTTGTTATATAAGATGTGTCAAGTTTCTTTGGTTAATAAGGCTGAAGAAGAGAATCAGCTTAATAGTGTAAATCATCTAGGAATCGAGGATTGTATTAATACAGTTGATGTTGTTTTTGAAAAGGAATTTATTGCATAAAGGAGTTGACAATGTTTTTAAACATACTTGAAGGAAAAGAAAAAGAGATGTTTTTGGATTTGGCTGTTTATGCGGCAAAAGCAAATGGCATTGTTGAAGAGACTGAAAAGATTACTATTGATCAGTATTGTAAAGAGATGGGAATTTCATTTTATGATATTGATAGAATACATGAACTAAAGGAAGTTGTAGAGTTTTTTTCTAAGTCAAAAAAACAGACTAAACGGATCGCCATTCTTGAATTGCTTGGTTTATGTTATGCTGACGGAGATTTTGATGATATTGAAATCGCTTTTTCCCGGAAATTTGCGTTGGACATAGGAATTAAGGAAAAAGAATATGATTTGTTACTGAAGGATGTAGAGGAGTACGTAACGATCATTAGCATCATTAGGGATCATGTTATTGAATAGAGCGGAGGAATTCGTAGTGGCTATGACGGATGTATATATTATTGTAAAAAAAGACTGTATAGATGATTATAAAGGACAGTTGGAGTATTTTTTAAAGAAAAAAAAGGATGGCGGATTTTCTGACACTTTTAACATAATTCAGATTAGTGAAGTAGATTGGAATAAACTTGTAGATGAGGAAAAACGAAATGCAAAGAAAATCTTTATAGGAAATGTGAAGGATAAATCTGTTAATATAACTAACATAACTTATCACTTTGAGAAATATGGGGTAAAAATTGGATCCGATGCAGAAAACACAGTTTTTATTAGAGCATCAAAAAAGAATATTTTAGACAAGGCAATACATATGGATTTCCTAAGCGAATTATCGATGTTAGACTTACTTGATGATTCATTGAAAGCAGGATGGTCAAATGGTTTGTGTGATAATGGAAACCCAAAATTAAGAAGCAAAGTGCCTATTGTTCAAACTTTAGTTGTGCCGTTTGGATTTGTAAAGACAATAGCTGACGATGTTAGTGATGATAAATTAGAAAATCGGCAGCTGTTAATGTATGGGCTTGTGAGGTTTTATGAAACAGTATTAAATAATATTTGGGAATGAATTGAAAGAAATATGTTTGTATCTGATTTGGTGATAGATTTTGATATTTTCAATGAGAATGTTGCAAATCTTTGTGAAAACTTGGGCAATAAGATTGAAAGGGAGCACATATGAATAAATTTTGGAGAGTGTTTTTAGGGGTAAATACATTGGGAGTTAGTGAGCTTGTAAGGGCTAGTAATGAAGCAAAAGAAAAAAGGAGAATAGCTGATGAAATCGAGCAGAGGAGGAGAAACTCTCCGTTCAAGTATAATAAATATATTGATGCGGAGTCATTTGAAAAAATAGTGCAAGGTGTGGTTAAGCCGATAAAAAGGATTGAAGACTATTATGTTGTTGGATCTATTGTCGTATGTACTGTTAGAACTCAAAGCGGTATTAGTGATTGGACATTTAGGGTTGATTTCAATGATTTTGGGGAACTAACTGGAAGATATTGGATATTAGATTACGGAAATTATGATTCAGATATTCCGAAAACTGTTGCTAAAAAAATAAGCCAAGAGATTATTTGTTTTTAAAGATAGTATGTTGTACTTGACACTAAATGTTGAAAAGTAACATTTACGTGTTATTTTGCAAGGGTGATATATATGGGATATGATGGCGAGATTATAGCTAAAGGAGAAATAGAAGGCAATACCTCCAGTTTGGAATATGGAGCTATTATTTCTTTAAGTGATGGAACATATTGGTACCAGACGGATTATAGTTCTAGATATATAAGCTATGGATCAAAGGCAAAAGTTGTAGAGGGCGATTATGGAGACGCTTGTCTTATTATAGAGGGGGAGAGGTTTTCGGTTGAGAAAGTTAGGATTGAGTATGAGGATGAGATAGACGGAGATTTTCATGGCTGGGATGGAAATACTATATATAAACTAGAAAATGGGGATGCTTGGGAACAGGATGACTATACCTTTTTGTCAAGTTATTCTTATAAGCCCAGAGTGACCATATTGTGCCATTTGTCCGATTATTATATGCAAGTTGATGATACAGAGATTGTTAAGGTAAAAAAGAGTATATTTGCTGACGATGATGTTGTATCAAATGGTGAGATCAAGAGTAGTTCATCCATATTAGAAATTGGTGCTATTTTATCGTTGGGTGATGGAACATATTGGCATCTGACAGACTTTAATTATAGCTATATATATTCTGGAACGGAGGCTAAGATTTTAAAGGATGATTATGGGAAATATTGGTTAATAGCGGATAGAGAGAGACTTGAAGTAGAAGAAATAAAGGATATTGAAGAAGGTGTGATAGATGGGAATTTTAATGGCTGGAGCGGAAATAATGTATATAAACTTGAAAATGGAGATGCATGGAAGCAAAATGATTTAACTATATCGGTTCATTATTTATATAATCCCGAAGTTAGAATAATAAGTCATTCTTGCGACTTCTATATGCAGGTTGAAGATACTGAGATTGTTAAAGTCGAGAAATTTGATAGCGGTTATGACGAAGATTCAGAAGAATTTGATGAAGAGTTTGATGAAGAATACAGGGATAGGACAGATTACACGTTCAAGAATGTGCAGGTCAATTTTTGCTCTAGATGTGGAGCAAGAGTCAGCATAAAGGGACAGCACTATTGTACAAAATGTGGTTATCGTTTGACTTAGGATAGATAGGGAGAACAACATGGTTTGGTCTGATTTTTCCTGGTACTTGATTGCTATTAACATTATTAGTTTTATTATATATCAGCTATAGTGGAGCTGGAGGAGAGAATAAATAATATCAAAAAAGAATCCAAACTTTTAAAGGATGCAATAGAAAACATAACTGCATTTGGATACGATTATGAGAAAATGTCTAACGAGCAACAGTATATGTTGGGAACATACGTCAACTTGATGCTTTCTTCTACTCAATTGCTTACTGATAGAATAAAAGGCCTTCAAGATAAAATTGAAAAAGAGGATTTTGAATCATATGTATTATCAGATGAAACAAAGTATGAAAAAGTGTGGATGCATAAAAATGAGAAGGTAATAATATACCTTGCAAATTTCTTTTATAAAATTGATCTGGATGTTAAAGAGAAAAAACTTGTTTGGAAATGTTTCAAACGAAATAAGGATTTTTTAAAATCCTTCGAATTAAAGAAGAGAGAGTTCACTATTACAACTATTGATTGTGCCTTTGATTTATTGAAACTTAAGTATCCAAGCAATAATGTTACATGAGGATGACCGAAGATGATCATGAGGAATTCCTTCGTCGGATAGATGTGGATGATCCAATTATGTATTATCAGGAGTTCTTCGTGGGGCGAACTGTTGCATCCTGTAGACGGAGTAAAACATTTTGTAACTGGTGAGCGAGCTTGCTAGAATAAAACTAATAGGAAGTCATATGCGCGAGCTATACTATTTCCGATGGTAGAGGAACAGATTAAGACCAGAAAGAAAGTATGCTTGCCAACATTGGATAAGGCATGTACTGGATTAGATTTGATATTAGTTGATGAAACGGAGTAGTTGTTGTTTATCTTTCAACTGGGGTTTATTTAAGAGGCTATAATTATGGATGAATATGAAAAAAATAATTTAGAAGAATTTGAAGAATCCAATAAAGACGATGATGCTCATGTGGGAGAAAAGATTATATCTGCACTAACAAGGGGTGTTCTGGACTTTATTCACGGTAATGCAGAAGAAAAGAGAAAGAGAAGCTACGAAAACAGGATACGATTCGATAATTTCTCAACTAAAATGGAGGAGTATTATTCTGCTTTTAAAGGCGAAACGAAGGTACAAGCGAAGACTATAAAACTTGTAATAGATTATATCGTCGACTGTGCTGTTGACGTATTAAAAAAAGAGAAAATAAAAAAGAAGCAGAGCGAAACTAAGGATATCTATGAGCAAAGACGAGAAGCAATTAGATATCAGTTTAAGTTAGATGTCAAGGATACAATTGACAAATACTTAAAAGACAACATAGGAGATAATCAGCATAAGTATATAGTTGAATTGAATAAGAGGTTTAAGGGCGGCTACTTTAAAGATGGAGTTTATAAATCGGTAGATCTTAAGTCACTGTTGAATGAAATAAACAGGAAATATAGGGATAAATACCCTAGCTTAATTGAATGGCTTAAAAAATAAGAAGAGGGCAGGATCATTCCAGCTCTCTTTCTTTGCTCTTCCCACTGATGAACCTGCCCAGACCCGAGAGATATTTGCGTAATTCTCCGGATTCGCTGCGGCAGGTTTTTTCTTTGTCAGCAAGAGTTTCATTTTTTCATGCGAAAATATTCTGTCCGGAAGGCTTCGAGATCAAAAGTAATAAAGTTAGTTCATTTTGAATGTGAGTGTGCATCTATATATGGGGAGGTGATATAATGGGAGGTGGAATCTATTGGTGATCCCAGGATCGCATTTCAATTGGAGGTACCGTCAATGGATATTTCAGAAGATCTTATTTCAAACGTTATGAAGCATCTTGATAACGAAACCGCCGGCGGATCTATGCGCATGAGCGTGAATTTCGATGAAAGCCAGAAAGAGGAGAGCATCGTATCGC
>ODAI010596828.1_pt1 | contig 14595 bp, 9 predicted proteins | sample 1539321 | NCBI WGS metagenome assembly ODAI01 (sample SAMN02144231, study PRJEB22623) | gut metagenome | biome: sheep rumen | host: Ovis aries | place: New Zealand
AAGGTGCTGATTGACTCCCTGGATCTGACGTCCGGCTACGGCATGAAGCTGCTTCCCAGCAAATTCGGTCTGGATGGATATCTTTCCATCTTCACCAACAAATCCCTGCTGCAGCCCCTGTGGGTCAGCATTTACACCACAGTCGCCGGTACCTTTATCGGCCTGCTGCTATCCACCATGGGCGCCTATGTGCTGATTCAGTGGGATATGCCGGGGCGCACGCTCTTCGCGAACATTCTTCTGTTCACGATGATCTTCTCCGGCGGTATGATCCCCAGCTACCTGGTGATGCGCGCGGTGGGCCTGACCGATAACCCCCTGGGTCCGATCCTGCTGCCCGCCATCAACGTGTACAATCTGGTGCTGATGCGGAACTTCTTTGAAGGAATTCCGAAGTCCCTTTTCGAATCCGCGGATCTGGACGGCTGCACTCCCATGGGTATGTTCTGGCGGATCGCCCTGCCGCTTTCCAAGGCAGCGCTGGCTTCCATCGGCCTGATGTTCGCGGTCGCCTACTGGAACGACTACACCAACTTCAAGCTCTATATCACCAACCGTAACCTGTACAACTTCCAGATGAAGCTGCGGGATATGATGCAGTCCTCCGACCTGCCCGAAGCGGTCGGCGGCGCGACGGAGAACACAATCCGCAACGCCTGCATCATTACAGCCATCCTTCCCTTTATGGTGCTGTATCCCTTCCTGCAGAAGTATTTCGTCAAGGGCATCAACATCGGCGCGGTCAAGGAGTAATCCGGAAACCGCCGGGTGGAACCCAGTTGTTTCAGGGCTGCCCCTCCTGCGTTCCCCGCAAGAGGGGCAGCTTTCTATCATCTTCAAAGGAGAAGCTTCATGTACGAAGAGATCAACCGGTATGTGCATCAGCTGATTGCGCAGTCCTCCACAGAGCAGACCGCCTGGAATGTCGAGAAGCTCAGGAACGGGATTCCCGCCAGCTGGAATTATATTGACGGATGCATGATGACCGCGCTGCTGAGCCTGTCCGAAATCACCGGGGACCAGACCTTTGCCGATTTCACCGAGCGCTTTATCGACGCCTTTGTGAATGAGGACGGCAGCATCCGGACCTATGCTCCGGAAAAGCATACCCTGGACGACATCAATGAGGGCCGCGTGCTGTTTCCGCTTTACCGGAAGACCGGAAAGGAAAAATATCGCCGGGCGGCCGACCTGCTGTACCGGGCGCTGCAGGATCATCCCCGTACGCCGGAGGGCAACTTCTGGCACAAGACGATCTATCCGAACCAGGTCTGGCTGGACGGGGTCTATATGGCGATGCCGTTTCTCGCCCTGTATGAGAAAGAATTCGGCCAGCCCGTCAGCGCCGATCTGGCCCGTCAGCTGCGGACCATCCGTCAGCGGATGCGGGATCCGAAAACAGGGCTGTATTATCATGGCTACGACGCAACAAAAAAGGCCTTCTGGGCCAATCCGGAAACAGGATGCTCCGCCAGCTTCTGGCTGCGGGCCATCGGATGGTTCTCCGTCGCGCTGGCCGACCTGGCGGAAATCCTGCCGGAGGGTGAGGCTTCCTCTCTGGTCAAGGAAATCTTTTCCGACCTGATGCGGAGCCTGCTTCCCTTCTCCGATGCAGAAACGGGGATGTATTATCAGGTCGTGGATCAGGGCTGCCGCCCCGGAAACTATCTGGAAACCAGCGGCTCCTCCATGATCGGCTACGCCATGCTGAAGGGAGCCCGGCTGGGCGTGCTTCCCGGGGAGTTCGCCGCCCAGGGCCGGAAAACCTTTGAAGGGATTTACCGGACCTGCCTCACCTTTGCCGACGGGCAGATGAACATGGAAAACATCTGCCTGGTAGCCGGCCTGGGCCCGGAAAAGGATCGCCGCAGGGACGGCACCTATGCCTATTATATCTCCGAGCCCATCGTGAAAAACGACGCCAAGGGCGTCGCCCCTTTCCTGCTTTGCTACACGGAGATTCTGCGGCTGCCTGCCTGATACGTTCAAGCGGACTGTGTCGCATAAAAAAAGCCTCCCGGATCGGGAGGTTTTTTTCGTTCTCTATCCCAATTCTGCTCTGCACTGCGCGTACAGTTTCAGCATCGTCTGCACGGTCGCTTCGCAGGAATCGGGATCGTTCCGGTAAGGCGTCCCCGTTTTCAGACTGCGGTAAAAATCCGCAATGCAGGCCTTGTGGCCCGCGCCCCAATAGGAACGGCCGAGGACGGGATCGGTGGTACAGGAGATTTCCTGCTTTTTCCCATCCCTGATCACGGTCATCAGGTCGCCCTCGATGCGGATGACGGCCTGATCGAAATGCAGCTCAAGGATCACCGGCGCGTCCTGGCTGTAGGCTGTGGAAGCAAAAAGCAAAGCCGGGATACTGCCTTTTCTCAGGTAGATCTCCGCGGTATCTTCGACTTCAATGGTTCCGGCCAGATGATGATTGCGCATGGATGCCTCGCTCTGATCCGGCAGACCCAGGAAGCGGATGATCAGATCCAGGGTATGAATCGCCTGATTGATCAGCGCCCCGCCGCCCTCTGAGGCCCACTTGCCCTTCCAGTCCGCGGCGGCATAATATTCCCTGGTACGGTTCCAGGTCACAAAGGCCCGGATTCCCTTCAATGCGCCGTAGGTTCCGTCCCGCAGGAAGTCCATACAGGTCTGAATATGGGGATGATATCGGTTCTGAAAGCAGATGCCCACAGGCGCCTGCCGGGCGGCCGTCCTGATCAGCTCCCAGCCCGGAACATCGATCGCCGGGGGCTTCTCGGTGAAAACCGCGATTCCCCGCCGGGCCGCCTCCGCCGCCATGACGGGGTGCAGATAATGCGGCGTGCAGAGGTGCACGGCGTCAGGCTTTTCCTTCGCCAGCATTTCCCGCCAGTCGGTATAGGCGGCGCAGCCGTATCGCGACGCCCGTTCGGGAATCACGTCAGCGCAGGCAGCCAGCTGCGTATCTTCCAGCTCCCCCAGCACCTGCGCGTGCACGGCGGAAATGCCGCCGCAGCCAATCAGTCCGACACGAAACATTACCTCTTCTTCTCCTTTTCACCCAGATCGCTGCCGAAGGTCATCTCTCCCGCCTGTTCCATCACGGACACGGTTTTCTCATAAAAATGCGGCACGCCGGCCCGGATTCCCTCCACGGTATAGAAAGGATCCTCCGGCTTCAGCGGAAGATCCACCGGTTTCCGGACGGAGCCGGCTTTGTAAATGGCGGTGATCAGCTCAATGGTACGGCGGCCGTCCTCCCCGGTGATCGCAGGCTTTTCGCCCTTTTCAATCGCGGTAAGCACATTGTCCAGCTGACCTGTATGATGCTCGTAGCGCAGGGGCGGCAGGGAAGCCAGATAGTCCGCTGCCTTCTTCTCAAAGGCTTCGTCAGAAACCTTCAGCGGAAAGCCGTTGGGCTGCGAAATGGAGGCAAACACATCGTAAGGTGCGGAGATCCGGGCCTTTTCGCACTGGAATACCAGCTTCTGATCCTCTCCGTGATGCACTACGGAGGCGGTAACCGTGGCAAGCGCGCCGGGATACTCCATCACGGAAACGGAAAGATCCTCCACCTCGGCGTTGTCATGGTTGGTATTGGCCAGCACGCTGGTAATTCTGTCCGGCAGGCCCATCATCCAGCCCAGCATGTCAATATGGTGCACGGCATGATTCAGCGTGCAGCCGCCGCCCTCCTTCTCCCAGGTGCCGCGCCACCACAGGTCATAATAGCAGTGGTCCCGCCACCAGAAGCTGTCGATCTGAGCATGACATACCCTGCCTGCAATTCCGCTGTCCAGCAGAGCCTTCAGATCCCGGATAGGTTTGCGGAAACGGTTCTGGGCAATGATGGACAGCAGCTTTCCGCTTTCGTCCCGAGCCTTCAGCATGGCATCGCATTCCTCCAGGGAAGCCGCCATGGGCTTTTCGCATACGACATTCTTGCCGCTTCGCAGGGCGTTGATGCTGATCTGCGCGTGCACATAGGGCGGAGTGCACACATCCACCAGGTCAATATCCTGCCGGGGCAGAATATCCCGATGATCCTCATAGGTATCGCAGGAAAGACCAAACTCCTCCATAAACCTGCGGGCCTTGCCGGGAATGATGTCCACCAGCGCCACCACCTGAGCCCGGTCCTTCAGGGTCAGATAGGATCTCATATGCTCATGGGCAATTCCGCCCGTCCCAACGATTGCTACCCTCAACATGCCGCTTTCTCCTTTGCGCTTCTGCTTTCTGAATCATAGCACGAATCAGATAAACCGTAAACAGTTTTTGTCTGCCTGTGGCAGATCATATTTCCGCCCGGCTTCTGTCCGGCCGGGAGATAATTTCCTTCCACTGTCTGGAAAAGAGATAGTAGCCAAACATGCAGCACATGGCAAAAAAGAAGGAAATCGGAAAGCAGAGCATGATCCAGGTTCCGTCATACCAGGCCCGGATCAGATAGGCGCTGGGGATCCGGACCGCCCAGAGCATCAGAATGTTGACCAGCGTGGTATACCGGACCAGCCCGACGCCGTTGACGGTGCAGACCATGGAATTGAACACTGCGTACATCCAGAAGCTGAGCAGCTGGACCGAGGTGTACCGCGTGGCATACATGAGCACCATCTCGTCCTCCGAGAACAGCCGCAGCAGCGGCGTCCGGATCAGCAGAAAGAGCAGCCCGCAGCTCAGGGTAATGGCTCCCACCGCGACGGGAATCCGCCGGTACCCCTGCCGCAGCCGGTCATAGTTTCCCGCCCCGAAGTTCTGACCGGCGAAGGTCGTTGCCGCGGACGCCAGGCTGGAGGAGGCGATGCTGGCCATGCCGGTAATCCGGCCCGCCACAGCCTGTCCCGCCATGAAGATAGACCCCTGGGAGTTCACCAGCGTCTGCAGGGCCAGATGGCCCAGGGAATACAGAGAATTGTTCAGGCCGATCGGAATCCCGATCCGGAGAATGGACTTCAGATGTTCCCGGTTGAACTGCAGGCAGAAAACCGGGAATTTCAGCTCCGGATACCTCCGCCGGATGTAAAGGATGCTGACCACCCAGCTGAAAACCATTGCGGCCCCTGTAGCGATGGCCGCGCCGGCCACATCCATATGGAATCCGGCCACCAGCGTCACATCCAGCACGATGTTTACCACGCAGGAAACCAGCAGGAAATAAAGGGAGGCTGTGCTGTTTCCCATTCCCCGGAGAATGCCCGCGTTCATGTTGTAGCCTATGTTCCCCAGGGATCCCGCCAGCACCAGGCGTACATAGGTCACGGATAGATCCATAGTCGCTTCCGGAACCTGCATCAGGCGCAGGATAGCCGGCGCTGCCAGAATGCCCAGCAGGCTGATCCCGATGCCGCAGACCCAGACGAAGGAAACCGCCGTGCCGCAGAGCTCGATGGCTTTTTCCCTCCGGCCCGCTCCGATATGCTGTGAAACCAGAATGGAAACGCCCGTGCCGATGCCCAGAAAAATGCACAGCACCACCTCCACCGGCTGGGCGCTGGTGCCGACCGCCGCCAGGGAATTCGTGCCGCAGTTAGCCCCGATGACCAGGGTGTCCACCGTGGTATAGAGCTGCTGCAGCACATTTCCCAGCACCAGCGGCAGGGCGAACAGAAGCACCTTCCGCAGAATGGGGCCGTAGGTCATATCAATAACCCTGTCTCGTCTTTGCATATTCATCCTCTGATTCTGAAACTCTGTCTCCCGGATGCTTACAGCAGTCCGGCCTCCGCGGCTGCGCTGTAATACACTGCCAGGGGAATAAAGCTCTGGGCAAAGCTCTTCGGCGGCTCATTGTCCAGGATGACCGTGCCTTCCATGACCGTCTTCTTTCCAATGGGATGTCTGCCGGCGGAAATATCCCGGCGGAAGGACAGCAGTCCCTTCTCCAGATATTTTCTGTCCCCGCTCAGCTTCCAGGCGATCGTCATGGCCTCCAGCAGCAGGGTGTTGTTTCCGAGCCGGTTCAGGCTGGGCAGCTCCTTGTAATAGAACAGGCCCGTGGGCGTCATGCAGCTTTCCAGCAGATCCTCCGCCGCCTCCAGCAGCATCCGCTTCAGCGCCTCCGACGGGAACACCTCATAGTACCGGTACAGGCTGCCCATGGCCACGGAAATCATGAAGGGCGTGTGAATCTGCGTATTGTCCGTATAGGGGGCAATCCAGCTGCCGTATTCTTCCTTCCAGACCCGGAAGTTCTCCACGATCCATTCCGCTCTTTCCAGCCATTTCTCTTCTCCGGTTTCCGCATACAGCGCCGTCAGGGACCGCAGCGCCCACCCGGTTTCCCGGGCATTGCTCTCCCCCCGGGTCTGGTATTCCGGCGTTTCCAGCAGCCTGCGGACGTTCTCCCCGATCCCCAGGGCGGTTTGCAGCGCCCGGTTGTTCCCTGTCAGATGATACAGGTCCAGCAGGCCTTCCACCCATTCATGGGAGCAGACCATGGTGCTGTCCAGTACATGCTTCCGGCAGTGCTCCCACTGGCCCCCGACCCGCAGCGGATCCAGGCTGTAGTGGCACACGTCCACATCCATCCAGTGATTCGCCGACGCGATCGTATAGTCCAGGAAGCGCCGCTCCCCGTTCCGCATGTAGAGGCACGCGCAGGCATGGGGGAAGTCATACTCATTGTTGGTCCAGACCAGCTCTCCACGCCCCCGGCCCTGCAGCGTATAGTTCATGTCCGGCGCGTCGCCGAAGTTCAGCATGCCGAAGCTGCGGCTGTGGGCGTCGCATCGGGTGATCAGGGCGATCTCCGCCTGGGGATCCATCCTGTCCATCGGCACAAAGATGTCCGGAGCGGCTCCCGCGTCCCTGTATATTTCCGGATCCAGCCACGGGCGGTCCGGCATCTGATAGATCAGGCTGCGGTTGTCAATCTCCGCCAGGGATTCCTCCGGGGCGTGGAAATGCAGCTGGAAGCGCTGCTCCCTGCTCATGCCGCTCTCAAAGACCACCTTCTCCATGCCCTCCGGAACCAGCATCAGATAGATTCCGCTTTCCTCGCTCTTGACAGCCTTCGGATAATTCTGCTGGGCCTGGAACACGGTAGCGCAGACGCCGCCCTCCCGATCCGTCCGATCCGCGAAGAAGGTACCGTAAAAGACCTCCGTATAATGCTCGTTCGCCTCGGCCATCAGGCTGGCCGTGTCCACCGTCTTCTCAATGGATTCCCCGCCGCTGAGGGTGAAGTTGGTCTTGTAGTTGGAGCTGCCCACGCAGCAGCGGACCGGTTTCCCGGCAAACTGTTTCTCCAGCCCGTCCAGCAGTTTCAGTCCCGTCGTCTGGCAGATCCCGTTTTCCTGCAGCACCCGTCCCGCGGCGGCGCTGCCTTCGCCTACCGAATCCCCGCGTTCCCGGGCGCCGGTCTTCTGCAGCCGGTCGTCAAATGCCGCGCCTTCCCTGCCCAGCACGGCGAACACGAGGCTGGCAGCATGCAGCGGCCGGCTCGTGGAGTTGATCAGCCGGAAGGCAGCCTCCATCCATGCCTTGCCCGCGTAAATGGTGATCCTGACTTCAAAGGTCAGGGTCTCCTTTTGCGCTTCCGCTTCCTCTCCTGCCGGCTTCATCGTTCCCCGTCCCAGGAGCACGGTGACCAGCGGGCCTTCCTCCTCCACCTGCCAGCTTTCGTACCGGGGCAGGTAAAGCACGCCTTCCCCGTCCTTCAGCCTGGGGCCGGCAAACTGCTCCCGGGAATAGGTCTTCCGGCCGTCCCACAGGCTTTCCATCATGGCATCGCTGCCTTCCCTCAGGGTCAGCCGGAGGCCGTTCTCCCCGCCGTCCGCCTGAATCAGATCCCCCTCCCGCCGGATTCGGATTCCCTCGGCAGGCTTCGCCGGGCTGTCCGTGATCTCCGCCTGCAGGTCCTTTCCCCGGTTCCCCGGCAGATCCGCCAGGAAGCGCAGAAAAAGAAACTTCGCGCTGCCGTCCCGGTGTCTGGACAGCACGCGGCTCTGGAGGGGAAGTTCCCGCCCGTCCTCGGTGATCCGGATCCCCTTTCCCTCCGGGAAAACGCCCGGTGCGAAGGGGATGGATACCCAACAGGGCTCCTGTCTGCGTTCCTGCCTGTATAATCTGGGAAAGTGAATATTCATGCCGTCTTCCTTTCTGCCCATAAGGGCATATCCTCTCCGGATCAAAGACTCCGGAAGCAGCGTTTTCGCGGGTAAAATCCTTCTCCGCGCAAGCCGGAAAGGTCATTTTCCGCCTTCTGATATAGATTATAGCAAGATTTCTATCCCCGCAGGCAGTTTTTCCGGCATGCATTGATCTCCTCCGTTTTTTCTATTTTATGCCGAAAGGAAAGCCCCGTCAATCATATGCGGTAAAAGCCCGGTCGTCGGGCATATGCATCTTGACACCTTCCCGCCGAATGATACAATCAGGTTGTCAAACCTGTCTGGAGGTTCTCATGAGCGAATTTGATCAGGTATACACCCTGGCTGTTACAGGTGCGATGGATGCCCTGGAAGCCCTGGCTCTCCGGGGCGGGCTGGATGGCTTTTCCCCGGAGCAGAAGCAGAAGATCACCCTGGATACCGCCCGGGCGGGGCAGGCTGATGTGCTCCGTGCTCTTTTTCAGTCCTGGCATCTGTATTCCGCGGATCCGGATGACCAGGGGCGTTCCGTTCTGCATCATGCGGCTGACTCCGGGGATGAGGAGGCCGTCCGTTTTGCGATGGATGTGCTGGGCTTCGATCCGCTGGCAGCGGACTGCCGGGGCGTCACCCCGCTGGATCTGGCCGCCCGGGCCCCCCGGAGGGAAGCATACGCGTTCCTGACCCGCCGGCTGGGCTTCCCGCTGGAGAAAAGTTACCGGAATCCCCTTCTGCGGGGCTTCCATCCGGATCCCTCCGTGGTGCGGGTGGGAGAGGACTACTATCTGGTCAATTCTTCCTTTGTATTCTTTCCGGGCCTGCCGGTCTATCATTCCAGGGATCTGATCCACTGGTCATTGATCGGCCACGCGGCGGAAAACCTGGAGCGGAGCGGGCTTTCCGGGCTCCCCGGCGGATATGGCTACTGGGCGCCGGATATCTCCTTCTTCAACGGCCGCTTCTGGGTCGTCGCAACACTTCGGAGGGATACCGTGCCCTACCGGCTGCAGATGATCACCTCCGCCGAAAATCCGGCCGGTCCCTGGTCCGAGCCGAAATTTCTGCCCCTGGACGGCATTGATCCCTCGCTCTTTACGGATGCGGACGGCCGGCGTTACATCCTGCTGAACCCGGGGGCCATCATGGCGGAGATCGATCCGGAAGGAAACCTGATCTCCGAACCGGAAATGATCTTCTTCGGCTCCGCCCGAATCAAACCGGAAGGACCCCATCTGCTCCGGAAGGACGGCTGGTACTATCTCTTCCTGGCAGAAGGCGGCACCGGCCCGGATCACATGGAAACCGTCATGCGGAGCCGCGCGCTTCGGGGGCCCTATGAAGCCTGCCCCTTCAATCCGATTATCAGCCGGAAGAACTCCTTCTCTCCCGTCGGTCGCAGCGGCCACGGGAAGCTTGTTTCCACTCCGGACGGCCGCTGGTATATGGTCTATCTCTGCGGGCGGTCGGTGGAAGGCCGTACCGTCATGGGCCGGGAAACCGCCCTGGATCCGGTGGAATGGACCGCGGACGGCTGGCCCATGGTGAACGGGCTGAAGGGACCCAGCTGCCTGCAGAAGCTGCCCTTTCCGGAGGCGGCCGCGCCGGACGGGGCAGCCTCGGAATCCGACTGGATTTCTCCCCGCGCCGATTTCCGCCGTTTCGCGTCCTTCCGCGGGGAAGAGATTGAACTGCGGGGCGGAGCGGATCCCTCGGAAATCAGCGGGACCAGTCTGCTTCTGCTCCGCCAGTCCGAAGCCTGTTTCAGCCAGTCCGCCCGGGTGAATATGGAACGGGCGGCAGAGGGCGATCTTGCGGGTCTGGCCGGCTATTACGATGAACGCAGCTTCTTCCTCTTCGGGTTGAGGAAGGGGCAGAATAACTGTACGCTGGAGATAATCGAGCAGATCGGAGCGGAAAGGAAACAGCGGACGCTGCGCGTCCTCGAAGCCTCCTCCGCCTGCCTGTTTGTGGAAGGCAGGGGACTGAGCCGTTCTCTGTACCTTTGCCGTGATCAGCAGAAAGAACTGCTGCTGTCCTTGTCCGCATCTTACCTCAGCGACGAAGGACTGTCTGAAGGAAAGCGTTTCACCGGCGCGGCCCTGGGTCTCGTGTCCGTGGGAAAGGGAACCGCCGCGTTCTCCTCCCTCGCCCTGCAGTTTCAGGAAGCGGTGATGTAAGCCCTCCGCCGGCATCCGCCCGCAGGCCGAAAAAAAGCCTTCCCCGTCCGGAGAGGGCTTTTTAGATATCATTATTCCCGGCCGGGTGTACCGCCCGCCGAAGTAATCCGGCAGAAATCAATCCGTGCCCATCCGCCCCAGCGGCCTTCCCGGTTCATGGCAAACAGTCCCGGCCGCGCGCCGGTCCAGCCGCCGCAGGTCATCGGAAACGTCTCTCCCAGGGGGCGGAGATCCTTTTCCCCGCTGCCATAGAAATAGCGGACCGTTTCCTCCCGCACCTGCATGCGCAGCAGGATTTCCGGCGCGTTCCATTCGGCGGAAGCTCTTTCCGTTTCTGTCACCTGATCCGGGATCCAGCGGCTGATCTCCTTCACCTCTCCTGTCCTGAGGGAGACATTGCTCCCGTTCACGGAAATCAGGGAATAGCCGTATCCCATCATCGCGATGCCGGCTTCATCCCCCGTCTCCGGATCGAGGCGCAGGGAAACGTCCATATCAAAGTTCCGGTACTGCATCAGTTGGCTCAGAAACTGGCCGGCCTGAAACAGGCTGGGAGAGGGCGCGCAGCGCAGCAGGAAGCGGCCCTCCTCCGTCTTCCACCACAGCTGGTTCGGATTCGCCTGCCACTGCCACTGGAGTCCGGGTCCCTGCCGGAAATCATCCGAAACCGGAATGGAAGCGGGAGCCTCCGGCAGGGAAATCTCCCCTTCCGGCACCGGTTCGCCGTCATTCCCCATCACCGGCCATCCGCTTTCCCAGTTGACCGGCTGCAGATGCGGCACCCGTCCGTAAACGCCCACATCCTGGAAATGAATGAACCAGTCTCCGCCCTTGCCGTCCTCGATCCATCCGCCCTGGTGCGGGCCGTTGACCGGTGTGTTTCCCTGGCGAAGGACCACCTTCCGCTCATAGGGTCCAAGCAGCCGGTCCGACCGGAGGGCCAGCTGGTATCCGGGCTTCACGCCCCCCGCCGGGCACATAATCCAGAATTTTCCCTGCCGCTGATAAATCTTCGGTCCTTCCACCGTCACATCCCCGTAATCCGCGCCGTTGTAGACCAGCGTCCCCTTGTCCAGCACGGAGAAGCCGTCGTCGCTCAGCCGGTGGATATACAGCATGTTGTTCATGCCCATCCGGCTGGCGGCCAGCCCATGAACAAGCCAGGCGCTGCCGTCTTCCAGAAACAGCGGGCAGGGATCAATCCAGCCCACCACGTCCTTCACATAGTGGAAGTCCCATCTTCCCGCAGGATCCTTCGCCGTAAAGTCAATCAGGCCCTCATCCGGCAGGCAGACATAGACATGGAAAATCCCGTCCCGGTATCGGATGCTGGGGGCCCAGGTGCCCTTCTTATGCGCTGGCACCTCATAGGCCGGAAAGGGCAGTCTCTCCGCCGCGTAACCGATCAGCTCCCAGTGCGCCAGGTCCCGGGAATGCAGCACCGGAATGCCCGGCAGATAGGTAAAGGAGGAGGAAATCATATAAAAGTCCTCCCCCACCCGGATGACGTCCGGATCTGAATAGTCACCGTAAAGAATCGGATTCCGGTATTTCATGCTCATTTTCCCCTTCCTGGTTTATCTGCAGTTCATTTTTTTCAGGAAGCATATTTTCGGATGGTCCTGTTCAGCAGCGGAAGCTCCACCGCCAGCATGCCGATCCACCCCGCCAGATAGCTCAGCGGCAGCGCTTCCATCTGCATCCCGGCTGCGAACACCAGCAGCGCCGCCGCCAGCACGCGGACGCCCATGTTGGTGATGGAGCTGATCAGGGTGATCCGGAGATCTCCAATGCCCCGGAAAAAGCCCTGCACGCCGTTGGTAACCGCGGGCAGAAGATACAGGAAGGAAATCAGGCGCAGATAGCGGACGCCGTGGTCGATGACCAGCGGATCCTGGGTAGAGAGGCTGACCAGCGGCCTCGCGAAGGCGAAGCAGACCAGGAATACGATCAGCCCGTAGACCAGCTCAATCCCCATCCCGCGCCAGAAGCCTGCCTTCATCCGGTCCGTTTTCCCCGCCCCGCGGTTGATCGCCATGAAGGAAGTCATGGCATGGCCGATATTCTGCTGGGGAATCATGGCAAAATCATCAAAGCGGTTTACAATGGTGAACGCCGCCATGGCGGTCACTCCCATGGTGTTCACAATCGCCTGGACACCGATCTTGCCCAGCTGAACTGTCGCCTGCTGCATAGCGGAGGTCCATCCGTATTTCACCGTCACCCGGAACAGCGGTCTGTCGAAGACCAGCCATTCTCTTCCCAGCCGGAGCAGGGGAACCTTCCGCTGCAGATAGACCAGGCACAGCAGGCAGCTGACGCCTTCGCACAGCACGGTGGAGAGCGCCGCGCCGTCGCTGCCCATCTTCAGCCAGACCACCATCAGCAGATCCCCGCCTACGTTGAGCACCGCGCTGATCACCAGGAAAACCAGCGGCCCCGTACTGTCCCCGATCGCCCGCAGGATACTTGCCAGGCAGTTGTACACAAAGGTGAATACCAGCCCGCAGAAAATGATCCGCATGTAGCTGACCGTCAGATCCAGAACGGAGGCATCCACCTGAAGCAGCGTAAAGATGGGCCGGGCCAGAAGAATAAACGCCAGGGACACCAGCGCCGTAAAGCCGATACCGCCCAGCATGGTGGTGCTGACCTGACGGCGGAGAGTATCATAGTCCTTCGCGCCGTAATGGGTGCCGATCAGGATTCCGGCGCCCAGGGTAATCCCGTTAATAAACAGGATCACCAGCGTCATCAGGGGATTGGAAGTGCCGACGGCCGCCAGGGCTTCCTTCCCGACATACCGGCCGACAATCATGCTGTCGACCGCGTTGTACAGCAGCTGAAACAGGTTTCCCAGCACCAGAGGCACGGTAAACCGGATCAGCTCCGGCGTAATTTTCCCTTTGGTGAAATCAGCGCTCATCCTGCCCTCCCCCTGCATATATCTGCATTATACGCTGTTTGGGGAGAGATGACAATTCTCTGATGAAACCCCAGGGAAAAAAAGCAGCCTGATAAACAGCGGTTTATCAGGCTGCAGCTTTCTTTCTGTTTGATTTCCCGTCTCAGGCCAGGCAGGCCAGCACCGCGTTGCGGACCCGTCTGGTGACAGGGCCGGTGCCGGTATCCGCCACGTTCTGGTTCAGCAGCAGCGTTAGCTTTTCATGAGGGAAGTTGGCAAAGTAGGTTCCCAGCCAGCCGTCCCAGCCATATTCACCCAGGCAGGCCAGCCCAGGTACCTCTCCGGGAGCCTCGCAGACCCGCATCAGCTTCCCGTAATGATACCCTTCCAGACCTCCCCAACGCCATTTCAGATCAATCTGGCTCTTCGTCATCCATTCCACTGTCGCGGAAGAAAGAATCCGGGTTCCCTCATACTCTCCGCCCTGCATCAGCATCCCGGCAAAATGGCGGTAGTCATCCAGCGTGGACACAAGCCCTGCTCCGCCGGAGGCAAAGGCCGGTTCCCGGGTATAATTGCCCACGTTCAGGTGTTTGCATTCCATAACCTGAATTCCCTCCGGCGTTCTCTTTGCGCAGGTTACCAGGCGGGACTGCTTTTCCTCCGGAACAGAAAAGCCCGTATCCTTCATTTCCAGCGGCTCAAAGATCTCCTCCCGCAGGAACCTGGAGAAGGATTTCCCGCTGGCGATCTCCACCACTGCCCCCAGCACATCCGCGCAGGTGGAATACCGAAAGTCTGTTCCGGGCTGGAAAGCCAGCGGCAGTCTGCCGATCTCGTTGGCAAACTCCACCGTGGACAGTCCCGGCTTTCCCTCATCCATCGCCTTCTGGTTATCGTCAAAAAGCCTGGCGGCATATTGTCCCGGGGCATCCTCCATGGGATAGCACAGTCCCGCGCACATGCCCATCAGATCCATCAGCTTCACGGGACGGTTCGCTGGAACGGTCGTCCCGTCCGCCTGAAGAACCCTGGCATTGGCAAACCCCGGCAGATACTTCTCCACAGGTTCGTTCATTTCCAGAATTCCCCGTTCCATCAGCAGGCAGACTGCCGCCGAAGTGATGGGCTTGGACTGGCTGTAAAGGCGGAAGATGGTATCCCTTTGTATTTCCTTCCCGGTTCCCGGATCCTTTCCGGCCTGCGCGTAGCAGACCACCTTATCCTTGTGGAGCACCATCACGTTTCCGCAGGGCAGTTCGCCTTCCGAAATTGCCTGCTCCAGGATTTCTGTCACTTTCTTTTCCAGTTCCGCAATTCTGGACATTCTCCGGTTCCTCCTCAGCGCTTATTCTCCTGGACTTCCAGGTTGGTTCCTTCTCTGCGTCCGATTCCGCCTGTAGCGGGGACGGACGCTTTTCCAATTATATGCCAGGTAAGG
>ODAI011805987.1_pt1 | contig 14594 bp, 1 predicted proteins | sample 1539321 | NCBI WGS metagenome assembly ODAI01 (sample SAMN02144231, study PRJEB22623) | gut metagenome | biome: sheep rumen | host: Ovis aries | place: New Zealand
ATCGCAGCCGGCGAAGATATATCAGTTGATGCAGCAGCAAATGAAGGTGCACCGGAAGCGATAACAGCTGATGAAGAGATAGAGGAATCGGTACCGACATCACTCATTTATACACAGGAACCTGCGGAGCTCTCGGAATGGATCACCGGAGTGGAACTTGAGAAGAGCTTTCCGATTGAAAGAGATGAGGAAGGAAATGTACTTGGCTGGTCTGAATGGGAGAAGCTGCTTCCGACAGTATTAACTGAAGAAGACTCCGAGGGTGAGTCCGATGCGGATATCGGTGATGGGACTTTCTATATTGTGAATCCGGAAGAAAGGATTCGCTTTGCTCTGAACTTCTCCATAGAGCCGGGCGCATTGGTAATCTCCGAAAACAATCCTGACAACAGTTCTGAAAACGATAATGAAGACCCGCTGGCTTCCGAAATCGTTTCCTGCAGCCGGATTGCATATACGCTTCCGCAGATCCTGGCGGGTGCTGTCTCCGAAACCGCTGAGGTATACAGCTTCCTGCCGGTAGAAGGAGAAGAGCAGACTCATAGAGTGATCGGCACGCTGACGACCGATGAAGGCGGAAGGTTCCCGGATGGCAGGGCAGTAATCACCCTGCCCGACTCTGAAGTAACAGCCAATGCTATTGATAATCAATATCTGGACGGCGTATTAAAGCTCGACATCGCTGCGGGCGATATTGTGCTGCCCGGAGAAGACAGAGAAATCATCTTCCGGGAAGACTATGGAGAAGATGGCCTTCCTTATATCGTAGCGGCGACGATCCGCTGCGTTGAAGATGTGGAGAGTGATGCCTTAAACGATACCGATGCAACGGACGGTATTCAGACGGTTGAACTCGCAATCGCATCGATCACGCCGGTGGACGGATCTTTACTCCCGCAGGATGTGAATGATACGGCGTTTGCCTATATAGAGGATGCAAGCGAGGCAGAACTTGCGGCAGCGGAAGTGGAAGATTTCATAACAGCCGCAGATGAACCGGTAATGATGATGAAGGCAGGCAGGAGGATGACCTCTGTCGCGGACGCGGCCGTTGCCGAAGGTACAATCGTTATTGACTGTGAAGAAGATGCGGTTGATGCAGCCGATGCAGCTAATCCGGTCGAGGAAGCTGCCGCCGATGCAGCTCCTGAAAATGCAGACCAGCCCATAGATGGCAGGAGACAGTACTGCGTATTCAATATCTCTCTCGGAATGGGAGAGGAAGAACTGGCAGAGTATGAAGACGGCTTTTATGTCAATGTGACGCTCCCTGAGGCAATCAGCGGGCGTGACTTCCGCCTGTATCATCTGCATGATGACGGAACTATGGAAATTGCGGAGCTCACTGTAGAATGCTATTCCGCGGGCGAGCCGGATCCGGAAACCGGTAACCAGACACTGCAGGGATTCTCTTTCGTAACCGACAATTTCAGCGAATTCGTCCTCAGCTATACGGTGGACTTTGAATACTTCGTAAATGGCAGAGTGTATGACTTCAGCCTTCCCGGAGGCGGGAGCATTACGCTCTCTGAACTGGCCGAAATACTGAACCTGACGGAAGGAACCGGATTTGTCTCTGTAAGTGAATTCATCTCCCAGGTGGATGGTGTCAGCTTCTCGGATACAAGTCTGGTCACGGTTTCACAGACAGAGGGTGACTGGCTGCTCACAAGCCTTCAGGCATTTGACTCCGAGGAATCCCTGACCATCACCATGAGGAATGGGAACGTGATCACCGTGAAGGTTACGGATGCCAGGAAGCCGGTTCTTTCGAACACCTATGGAAGAATCAAGATCGTCAAGGAATGGTATGATGCTGTCGGCAACAGGATTGAAGCGCCGACACTTGATGATACCTATGTATCTGATTTCATCCTGACTGCTTATGAGTATACTCCTTCGGATATCGTCCGCCTGCACTTTGTGGACAGCACGGGTAATGAAGACTCCTCCAAAACGGTTATCGTTCCGACAGGGAATCTTAAGATCACACTTTACAATACCCCTGAGTCTGCAGGCACTGGCTACCTGTTTTCGGCTAAGCCTTCGGAGACCAATCCGATCAATAATCCTTATGACAGTATAAACCTGCTGACAGATGTCGCTGTGCAGTCCAGGCAGCTTAACCTCGATGACGGAAGTCAGATCAGCAGTTGGGTAATGAACCTGGATCTCAGCGACTATGCGGGCGAGCTGACGGATGTTTACCTTGGCATTATGCCGGAAGATGAAACAGTTGGCATCAGCTATTTCACACAGGGGACATATCCTGACCGTATGGCAAACGTCGGATCAGGTACGAAGGCGATGAACATCGCCTACACGGACTCCGGGCGCTGGGCGGGAGATACCTATCGGAATCGTCACATCTGGGATACGATCAAGGGCACCCATAATGAATACACTCTCCAGAATCAGGATCTGGAACTCACATCCCCGGGCGGAAGCGGTACATCGACTGTCGGGAGTTTCTTTGGCTATTCAATTGTGGAAAACAACGCCAGTGCGAATGGGGCGAAGAACTTCACTACAACCATATCCTGGAACAATGGGGCAGATAAGGTTTACAGCAATGGTCTTACGGGCTGGTCACCGGAGCTGTATATTACCTCACCCAACACACAGACCACTGTAGTTGTTAAGAATCGGCTTCGCAGTAATGTTGATGTCCCTGTCGAGAAACACTGGGACTATATGGATCAGAATGACGATGTCTACGACTGGGAAGCAAAGTTTGTCCTTCAGTGGGCGCCTCTGTACGAAGGAGAGGGGACGCCTTCCACAGAGTTTGTAGAGGTTGAGCCGCATCAGTATATCACCATTACGGAAGCTATGATGGATAACTTCGGCAATACCTTCAGTGAGCGCAGCTTTAAGAATCTGCCGCTGTACGGTGAGGATGAGAACGGACCTTTCCGTTACGAATATTCTGTCGAAGAGGAATCTTATACAATAACGAGCCATACTTCAGGAGAGGTCCTGGCGACCTTTAACCGTCATGGAGCGGAAGGTGAAAAATATACAGGAAGTCTCCCGCATTTTGTGCCTTATTATCCGCATGATGCCGGTGAGCTGAGCGCAAACCCGAGCGACTACAGTGTATCGGTAGTCAATGCAGAAGCCAGCAGCGAAGAAAACCCGACCATCAATATCACTGTGAACAAGCTCTGGGAAGACGAAAATGTGATGGAGGATGACACGCATGGCTACCATGCAACCGTTAAGGTCCAGCGTTATGACCAGCAGACTACCCGTAAGATTCAGGACTACGATTCCAGCGCCAGGGTTGAGGTTAAATTCTTTGACGAAAATAATCACTATGTAAAGTCAGAGTATGTTGAGAAAGGTGTCCAGCAGAGACTCCATATTACGTGGAATTCTTATGGACATGATTCTTCCTCCCTGAAGATTTCCAGCAGCCCGAATCTGGTTCAGTTCGAGGAAAACGGTCATCAATGCGGCCAGAATATGGTGATCGACAGCTATTCCGACTGGTTTTATCCCGTGGATCAGATGGAAATCCACATGGACAAGAATGTGTGGAATGAAAACGATCAGTATAACAGAGCGATTGCGGTGAACCCGAAGGCAGGCATTGAGCTTTTGGATGAACAGACAAGCGCAGAGGGTGTGCCGGATACAGTCTATAATAACGATCCGGCGGATGTGTTTACCCTGAGCCTGCTGAATAACCGCTGGTCGACCATTATAACGGGCCTCCCTTTGGTAGAATACACGATAGAGGGCGATACACAGACAATTCATCACTATTCATATTACTTTGTAGAGGATCAGGAGAACACAACCCCTTCCGGATACTCATCCTCTTATGTACGCTATGATACGGTCGGAACAGAACACGAGATCGAACTCGGTGACAACAAGTATCGCATCAATTATGACGGCGAGCATGTGACCATCATCAACAGGAAAGAAACTCTTCGCGTCCGTAAGGAATGGCGCGGCGTCGCAAAGAATGACTGGGTATTATACCCGGAGACTATCTTTGATCTGTACGGTACGGACGACCAGAATGTGATAAACAATGCGGGAGAAGACGGAACATTGATCAAGGCCGGCATTCATCTGAACAAGACCAACAACTGGGAGTGGATGCCTGAGGATGAGACCGACGGATTTACGCTGCCATCGTACAAATACTACTATGTCAAAGAGCGCACTGACCTGATGGCGGCCAACGCAGAACTCGGTACGCCTGCATGGGATAATAAGTATGAAATATGGATGTACTACAACGAAAACGGAGTAGGGCGTCCCGAGGATCCTAAGAAGGCTGCTACCGGATCGAATGGAACGATTACAATCCTGAACGCACTGCATCCAGAGAATTATTTGCAGATTGACCTTAAGAAAAAGTGGATGGAGTGGGGATCTCCTACCTCCTGGGATACGACAACCGGCGTGTACAAACGGCTGCATGACCTGGTTATGGGCTTTGTTGTTTACCGCCGTGTATGGGATCAGCCCATAGAAGCAGCTTCCCAGTATCCCAGCGCTCATATCATTTCTCCTGGTCCTATGGGCTGGTCAGATTATGGCAATGAGATTCTGGTCGGCTATGACAGCAACGGACAAAGAGTGCTTGATGATGGCGGCAACACCTTCGAACTGATCAACGGAGACGGCGGCAACTGGCACTGGACCATCAAAAACCAGGATGATCACGGCAACACAGCCAGCGACCAGATCGGCCTGACCAGCGAGGGCTGGTACACGAAGCCGGATGGTGAAGTCGTATGGGCATACTATGAGTATACGGTTCGCGAAACCGGGATCTGGAAGAATCTGAAAAAAGATCCTGTGGATGATCCTGAGATTTCATGGTTCTCGAATTCGGTTCCGATTTGTGCCTGGGATAAAAGCAGCGCACAGCACAATATTACGGAGTTTAACCGTGATATCGGCCAGGATCAGGACCGTCTTATGAATGGTCAGGCATTTGACATGTGGGTTGAGAAGGACTGGGTCGATGGCGCATGGGATGCCCGTGAAGTCTATGTAAAAATCTATCGCAGGCTTCAGGATGGCAGTAAACTTGAAGACTTTACAGCTGCTATTGCTCAGGATATATCTATCGGCAGTCTTACCGGCTTTGTAAGCAGCGGCGATGAGAATATGATCGATCTTAATAACAAATGGATTGTATTTACGCCGAGCAGATCAAGGCTTTACATCGACAAAGTTCTCAGGACTCACATGAATGCCGCAGGAACGAATCCTTATGACTACTGGCTCGTTGAAGTGGGCTATAAGGACAAGCACGGCAATGTGCATATGTACAGCGGCGACGGCACTGACCAGAGAAGCGTTACAGACAATGATCTTCTGAAGATGAACCCTGTCTATTATGCATGGGACAGCACTAACGGAAACTGGACGAGCCAGGCGAACCTTACCAGTCAGAATAATCCTAATGTTGGCATCGTCATCGGAGAGAAGGGAACCAATCAGCTGAAAATCACAAATACCCCGGTGCGCGATTTTGCCGTAATCAAGAAATGGCAGAATGCACTCGGAGAAGATCTTCCAGACAGTCAAACACCGGCCAGTCTGGATATCAAAATCAAACAGGTCCGCACAGCGCGTATCGGCCTAGATGATACTGTTGTTAAAGAAAGCTATGTGAATTTCGGCGGCAGTGATACGCTGAAGATTACAAAGGATAACAGCAGCAACCGCGTGGTGCTGAAGGCAGCGAACCATCCAGGAAACAGTGACGATTCACAGCGTTATGCTGCAACGGTATCGAATGATGATAGTATCGGAAAGTGGGCATTATACATCAGCGGTCTTGAAGAGAAGTACTACGATGAGGCTGGCAATCTGTGGATCTGCACCTATAAGGTTGAGGAACAAACGACCGGAATTCCGGATGACTTCGTGACGGAAGTCAGCTATGACGGCATCATTGACCGCGACAACCGCAACATCACCATCAGCAACGTCAAGATGGAAGGCGGTATGCTCAAAGTCATTAAGCAGATCGCGGATGGCTCTGATTATGATACGGAGGATCCGTTTATGCTGACTGTTACCCTGACGCCTCCTCTGAAGTCCGGGGCGGCAGGAGAGCAGGGGGAAAGGGAGAACGTCTTTGATCTGGGATCTCCAGAGCACCCGACTCATCAGGTTTCTGACTATATTGAAATCGATGAAGAAGATACGATCCTTTTGGGAACACCGGTGACAACGATTGCAGATGACAATACTGTGACCATCACCATGAAGCTTGCAGGCCGCGGCAGCTTTACCATCCGCGATATTAAACCGGGGACAACCTACGAGGTTGCTGAGGATGTGTCTTATGCACCCGGCTGGCGGCAGCAGGGAGAGGTCGGTTATTCCAACTCTGAAAAGACCATCGACAGGCGCCAGATGGATTCGGCGACGGTCACAAATGAAGAGGTTGATACGTCACTGTCCATTAAAAAGGTATTTGATGGTGATTTGGCAGAATCCCTGACTCCTGAACAGAAGCAGAGGGTTACCTTTACAGTGACCGGTCCGCATAACTTTGAAGAAACCTTTACCTATGGTGTGGACGTGGATGAAAACCATGTCTGGCACGATGATGTGCACAGAGGTCCGTACAGCTGGAACAACGGTGTGCTGACGATCGACAAGATTGCTGCCGGTACTTATAAAGTAAAAGAGGAGCATCACGATCCGGCAACGATATTTGGCGAGCCTTCAACGTCCTACAAGCATACCTGGAGCTATCAGGTGAATGACGGTACACCGGTTGTTGATCCGAATCCGGATGAAGCCAATGCTGTCGTCACTGAAGGCCAGCAGACAATTGTTTTGATTACCAACACTTATGAAGAACTGAAGCAGGGCGCTCTGAAGATCAAAAAAATCGTTAAGGTGAACGGAAAAGATGCCACAGCGGATCAGTATTCTTTAGTCGACGGGGAATACACTTTCACCATTAACGGTCCGACAGCTGCCGAGGCTGCAGAACAGGTAACAAAATATGTCAAGATTCTTGTCGATCAGGGCAAGATGACGAGCTATAAGGTGTCGGATACCGATACCGCAGCAGCCTGGGCAGAGGCTGCAGTAGTGCCCGTGACCGATGCGGACAATCCGTGGGCAGTGGTAGACGAACTTGATGAAGGAGACTATATTATTACGGAAGCGGCAGCGGATGGCTTCACGGTCAGTTCCATTACAGGAGGCAAGCAGACCGCCGGCCAAAATGACGCCAACACTGCAGCCCGCACGATTACCGTACATGTGACATCCGGTGATACTACTGCAGCGGATACGCAGGCGCAGGCTGTCTATACGAATAACCGGGCTCTGGTCGATATATCGGTAATCAAGATCGACGAAACCACGAGAAACAAATCCGAACAGACCAAACTTGAAAATGCCGGATTTAAACTCTGGCGGCTGACGATTCCGGAAGGAGGTACGGAAGGCAGATATACTGTTTATCCGGATCCGGCACAATGTGAAAAGCAGACTGATAAAGACGGGTTCCTTAAGTTTGAAGGACTTCCTGCAGGCAAATATATGCTCGAGGAGACGACCCCGCCGCCGGGTTACGTGAAGTATCAGGAGATGAAGATCTACTTCGAGGTTAAGGCGGACGGCACGACAATCTGGACAGATGAAAGCGGCACAGTGATTACATCACAGAGTAAAGTGTCCTATGTGCCTGCTGACAAAACGTTCACAGTCGGCAATACTCCCGGTGTGGAACTTCCTTCCACCGGTGGGCCAGGAACACAATGGCTGCATATGATCGGTTTCCTGCTGATGCTGATGGCAGGAGCAGGATTTATGGCAATACAGAGTAATGACAGAAGGAAAGGAGCGTGGTAATTATCGAATATATGATACGACGGACAGGAGCCGTAACAAAAATGGCGGGGATCCGCCGCAATAACATGAATGATTAGATAAGAATAAATGAAGGCCCGGAGTGCGCTGCAGAAGTGATGCGCATTTCCGGGTTTTCATTTTTGGCACGAATAGTGCAGGGGCAGGCCTGCAGCTGTCCGGCTCCTGCCTGAATGTTCTCGTATATTCGACAGTATATGCATAACAGTCGAAAAAGACCCTTTGTTATAATACTCTTTAGGTCTGTGGCAATATTCTTTGTGTCCCGGACTTTTGAATTAAACTGCATATTCTTATTGTCATCAATGCTGAAACTCAGTGATTTAAAGGATGTTTCAGTATTGTTTTTGTTATGTCACGGCAAAATGCAGAGCTTGCCAAAAGTGACAATTTCAAGGGACATAAGAGAAGGCTGCGTAACACGAAAAAACGGTGCTATGCGAATTTTGCGCATATTTGCACAGAAAACAGGCATAATAAATGAATAGCAATCTGAACCGGCATATACAGGAAATTTTACTTGCGAAGCACAGGACAAGAGTCTGGAATAGAATCGTTGCATTGATGGCAGCAGCGGTTGTTCTTTTCACATCCATGCAGTTAAGCAGTCCCGCGGACGCAGTAACGCAGGATAACTCGCCGATTATTGAAGAGCATTATTCGGATATTGTCGGGATGGATGCGGCTTCTGATTCTGCCGCTTCCGATTTAACGGCTGCTTTATCAGTTCCCACATCCATGGCTGATCAGCCGACAGACAGCATAGTTGCGGAAGAGAAATTGAATTCGGAAGAGGAATTGGATCCGGAAGAGAAACTGAATCCGGAAGAAGGTCCGGTTTCCTTTGATGAACTTACCACAGATGGCGAACTTATCACAGATGAAGTTCTGACCATAGACGAAGGTGGGATCGCAGACACCGAACAGAACGCTGACAACGAACAGAACCCTGACGATGAAGTGATCTATGAAGAAACGCTCTCAGAATCTGAACTGTCTGTTGAAGCTCCTGTCACCGGCATCCGGACCGTTGAACTCGCCCTTGCGACGATCACACCCGTGGACGGTTCCTGTCTTCCAGCGGACATATCTGCCGGCGCATATGTGGAAGAGGGGAGCGCTGCGGAGGCTGCAGTCGCCGAAGTCGAAGCGTTTAAGGCCGGCGACGGCATGGAATACAGCAATACTGCGGCAGTGTCTCCTGCCGCAGCTCTTAAATCGACAAGAAGAGTGTCCGCGGCACCTGCTGCAAACGCGGGCAGAAACAGATATCAGGTCTTTGATATTTCTCTTGGAATCGAGGAGGAAGCGCAGAGAGAGTACGAGGGCGGATTCTATGTCAGCGTCACACTTCCCGAGGCGATCACAGGCCGTGGTTTCCGCCTTTATCATCTGCACGAGGGCAGTGTAGAGGAAATCACAGATCTGACGCTGGACTGCATTGATTCAGAAGCTGCGGGCGAATACGGCAGTGAGCAGATGCTGAGCGGTTTCTCCTTTGTGACAGAGTGCTTCAGCCAGTTTGTCCTCAGCTATACAGTTGATTTTTCATACTACGTGGACGGCTGCGTATATGAGTACAGCATGCCGGGCGACAGCTATCTGTCATTCTATGAACTGGTTAAAATTCTTCATATAGCAGTTGACGATCCCGACACGCAGACCGATGAGATTCAGGAATTCCTGGAGGACATAGCAGATATTGATTTTTCCGATCCGGAGCTGGTCAGAGTCATCCGCGCCGAGGATAACGGCGGAGAGTGGGGCCTGCAGTCGCTAAAAGCGTTTGACACAGAGGAAACGCTGACGGTGACCTTGATAAACGGAGAGGTCTTCACGATCCTGGTCACGGATTCAGCGGAAGGCATGATCACAGACGCCCCTCAGAAAGACGGAAAGTATGCGGTAATCATCGAATATGAGGGCTCTTATTATGCTGTCCAGAATGACGGCTCTCTTGCGGAGGTGGAGTATTCGGCGGGTGATAACACAGTACAGATGGAGTATCCGCTCTTTTGGACATACACTGCTGAGCCCGCCAACAATTACGAAGAAGTCTGGAATATCCGCATCCCCACGGAAGCGAGCGGATATAATTTTGGGGTTCCGACCGGATACTACTATCGATATATCAATCCCAATGACAATTCCGGAATTACGGAAGAACCGAAGCTGAGCTCTCAGCAGGAGGCACAGGCGGCACACCCGGGCTATGTCTGGGATTGTGCTCTGCGTTATGAGAATCATAAGATCAAGGGGTTTGATAATTATATCGGTGTGGATTCTTCCACGATGCACATTATCGGAAATGTCGGCGAGGCAGATGCGGCGACCGTCTATCTCGCTCAGGTCAGTGATGTTCCGGCTGTTACCAATCTGAATCACACCGTCAATCATATTGATATTTCCATTGCAGGCGGCGCTGAACTGAGAAAGCCCCTCGCCTATGGCGACTACTATTATTATGTGGACGGAGTGCAGCATACTCTGGCTGTCAGACCGGGCAATGAGGTTACCCTGGATCTGTATCAGGAAGATATTGCTGTCACGCCGGGTGATATGAAGCTCGCGGACATGGTTGCCTATTCTGAAAAGAATGGGATTCTTGATGATGCCTTCTACATTTCAGGATATTCTCAGAATGAAGATGCTGGAAATACTTCTCAAATTCGTCTGGAGGGGTCCTTTAAGGTTTCGGATCTGGATCCGTATGTCGCCGAGAATGAAAACGCTCTGACACAGGAACAGCTGGATGCCAGAAAAGCAAACCGGATCTATTACACGGTCACGGCAACCAAGGAAGTGACCTTCCCGTGGGAATACGAATATGAAGCGGGAAAAACAGCACAGCTCTTCGACACAGAAGGAAATCCGTTAAGCACCACGACAACCGTCAATCTTTCAAAGAGCTTTGACTATTGGGATGAGGATAACGCTTGTCCGCCTCTCAAATGGCCTGAAAATGTCGATCCCTGGAAAAATGGCCATATTGTCACAGATACAGCGGATCCTCGGGGCTCCGGCATGGACTTTAAGCTCACCGCGAGTGATCAGCACGACCGGGGCGTTGCCATTGAGATCACTAAGCACTTTCAGACGGATTCCGGGGAAACTCTGCACCCGAAAAATGAGGTAAGCCAGCAGTTTATTGTTTACCAGAAGGCTCCGGCTTCTGCTGATGATATTGCAGGTGTAACAGATGTCGGTGTGGGCGATTCTGATGCTGCTGCGGATTATACGGGCTATTCCGGCATTCACGCAAAGACAGTCACCGTGGGAACAGAAGGCGAAGGAATGGTCTATGACTACGATGTAAATCCGGGAATGGTTTACATCCGGGAAGATCAGAACTCTGTTAAGAAAACAATTATCGATACGGACGGCGTCAGATGGAACTATGTCCGGACATATGTGGAGACCGGCTATGCATGGCGAGATTATGGGGATGAGGGGAAGACTCACTATGCTTCCGGCACGACAGCTGTCCCTGAAGTAATCGGAAATTACGGGACCTATATTGACCGTGAGGACAATCAGGAAAAGCAGCTGTTCAACGGCTTCCTTGAATTTGATGTTTATAACGTCTATGAGCGGGAAGATGAAACAGTGACTCTTCCGGTCACCAAGACATGGGCTGATTTTGCGGAAAGCAATTACCAGTGGACAGCGGTATTCCAGCTTCAGTATATTGAGCGGAAGATTGACGGCGACGGGCCTGATCAGTCTGTTACAAAATGGACGAATTATGTCCCCGAGACAATTCTGACCATCCACAAGGATACGGTTTACCAGGATACAGTGTCTTCGACATTCGGCAATCTTCCGAAATATGTCGAAAGGGGTGGCAATAAATATGAGCGCCAGTACTCCGCAGAGGAATTATCCTTCTCGGTCTGGAAGGTCACAGACGGTATCAGCCGGCTCGTCTACAGCTATGACGGGAACAGCTATGCCTTCGGGGAAGGCGCAGATGAAAAGATCTATAAGGCCTTCTATGATCACGATGCGAATGAAACATGGGACGGGGACTGGACTCTTCGGATCAGCAACAGCTCCGTGGAGGAAATTGAGCCGCGGTACATGAACGTCGGCCTGCAGAAAACCTGGAGCCCTGAGATTCCTCAGGATGCGTCGGCAAAGTTTGTCCTCAAACGCTATATCCAGACAGAATACATCGATTACGGCGATAAGCTGGAAAACGACAATATTACAGTGCAGCTTCAGGACACCGAGGGTCATGTTTTAAGCAGCGTCATGACAAAATCCGGAATGAGTGTCTATCTTGCCGCGACATTTGCAGCGGGAAAGACAGGGACACTTTCATTCACTGCGGGTTCCGATTCCTATACACTTTCCAACACTGATGCAGGCGAGCAGAAGACGATTGTCCGCAGTGATCCGATCCCTGTTTCCGGAAACGAGGGCGACATTATTGTCATTACTCTGACAGGCGGAGATGCCGAAGCTCTGCTCGCGGATGGTCTTAACGGACTGCAGGTTACGGACAGAATGGAAGGAACCACGCCGAGAGAAGATGATTCCTTCTCGCAGGAAGTTATTTTCCCTCTGGAAGGGAAAACAGGAGCCGAGGCCTGGCAGTTTACCTTTGAGAATCTTATCGGAGAAAACGGCGAGTGGAATGACGCAGGCACGCAGGCAAACTACAATATCTACAGCTATTACCTGGAAGAGACTGAGGTCAGTCCTGAGGGCAGCAGACTCAGCATCAGGGATGCGAACGGCAATGAGATTTCCAAAGACAACCGCATGTATGTCGATGGAGATGTAACTGCGACGAATACCGTAATCGGCGAGCACATTCATATTGAGAAAAGGTGGTACCGCCTGCTCTCGAATCAGATGCCTCCGGTTGTTATTCGTGTCACCCAGACGGTAAACAATCAGACCACGAATGTTACCCAGGATGCGTATGACGCCAACGGCAATGTAGTGAAATACAGTGAACGTTACGGCGGCTATATCCTGGACCGGAACAATGGCTGGGCGATTGACCTCGACAATCTTCCGCGGAATGTTACAAGAAAGTATGTTGAAATCGGCCTGATCAACGGCGGCGATGCCTCGGACGGCTACGCCGGGGGTACATTGATTGACATACCGACAGGGGATACCGGCTTTCACTCCAGACATTACTACTGGTCGGCTGACGGAACGGCCCCTGAGGAGTCAAAATACAATGATCTGTTTGATCAGATCTATGATAACGCAATAGAGAACCAGGCCACTGCCGGCACGGTGTTTGTCTACAATATTCCGAAGTATATCGGATATCAGCTGGAGTTCCACAAGAAATGGCTTTCTTTCAACGGAACAACAGGCCTTGCTGATATCACGGACCATTATGGAACGACGGAGGGTACAGGGTTTATTATCCAGATCCAGCAGAAAGCATTCTGGCACGGTACGACCGACACGGCATCGGACTGGCAGGATTACGGCCAGCCGTTCAATGTGTATATCAACAGCAATACAGCGGCTTCCGGTGATTTTGAAACTGTAACCACGTCGCAGTGGCTGACCAATATGAAGGAACTGAATTTCACTCATTATGGCTATGCCTACAGCGAAGAGCATGAGGATTACAGAATTGTCGATTTTGAGTACCGCTTTGTTGAAGTGGGCGTAATCGAGGGAAATGACGGCAGGCTCTGGTCCAAGAGCACTGCGAGTGTCAATGACCCCGAACAAGGCCATGATCATCGTTATCGTGTGCAGAACTTTGAAGTCGGCAAGATTGAGCTTCAAAAGCAGTGGAACCTCGAAGATGAAACAAAGAAAGCTTCAGAGGTCTATTTTAAGATATACAGCGACTGGTGGTTCGCGTCTTATAACGCGGAGCCGGACGCGGATGGAAAATATGATGTCGCAGACATTATCGGGCGGGATATCAACGATCCGTCCTTAAGCCCGGAGGCGAAGGCGATTACGCAGGCCTATTGGTTAAAGAACGGCGTGACAGTCAAGCAGGTCGGAGACCTCGGATATGTCTTTGCCATCAGCGGCACTTCGAATCTATGGTCCGGAGGGCTGGTGCAGGGCCTTCCTCTGTTAAAGGCAAACCCGAACGGAGAGGACGACCCGGAGCACAGCGAGTTTGGCGAGGTCCTGTACAGCGTCAGCGAGGTCGGCGCCTGGTATAACGGCAGGCTGGTAAAAACGGGTACGGCATCCTGGCCGTATGTTGATCCGCTGTATTATCGCAATACCCGCAATCAGGGAGAAAACCGCGTTGATAACGGGGAGACCTTCCAGATCGATAACGGAACCGCGGAATATCAGAGCTATTTTAAGGCAGTTAACAGCGATATCCCTACTTGGAAATTCCACGCAGACAAGGAATGGAACGGTTCGTGGCCTGAGGGCGGTAGCAGCGTTGTCCTTGAACTGCAGGCACTGAGACTCACAGAAGAGGTGCTCGGCACTCTCACGAAAACCTCCGAACAGGAAACAGACGGGATTACTGTGTCCAATATGACTCAGGACCAGATCAATACGCTGACAGCACTGACAGACGGCTGGTATACGGCGAATACGGACAATCCCTCTGTAAGGCTGCCGAGAAGCTATGACTATGCATCTATGCCCGATACCTCACCGGAGGAACTGGCGGCAAAGGAGGCAGCTGCAGCAAAGGCATGGTCTGCCGACTGGGCGGGACTTCCGCAATATTGGAAGAGCGGCAGTGTGGAGAATCCCCAAAA
>ODAI013201764.1_pt1 | contig 14594 bp, 12 predicted proteins | sample 1539321 | NCBI WGS metagenome assembly ODAI01 (sample SAMN02144231, study PRJEB22623) | gut metagenome | biome: sheep rumen | host: Ovis aries | place: New Zealand
ACGGATATACAACGGTAAATGTCGGAACCGTAGAAGGGGGAAGTGCTAGAAACATAGTACCCGATCTTGTGAAGATAACCGGCGAGATAAGAAGCCTTGATCATAAAAAAGCACTGGATAAGTCGGAAGAAATAAAGGAGATCTTTGATGAGTGCTGCTCAAAGATAAAAGCAAAACTTGTTTACAAGACAGTGGAACACATCAGATCATACACCGTTAAAAAAAGTGATGAAGTCGTAAAAAGATTCGGCAAAGCATGTTCACACTTAGGGATTGAAACAGAGTACGTAAACACCTACGGTGGAAGCGATGCAAACAGACTCAATGAAGCCGGAATAAAAACGATAGTTTATTCCTGCGGAATGGAAAATGTGCATACTACGGGAGAGTATGTATATATAAAGGATCTTATAAGGTCTTCTCAGATTACACTGACACTGATGACAGAAAACAATAAAGCAAAAGATGGAGGAAAAACAAATGGCTAATGCATGTTCAATATTCAGAAATAACAAGGCACCCTACACGGATGAGATCGCCGAAAAGTATGCAAAAGAGGTGGGGGCAAAGCCAAGACCTCAGGAGATCAAAGATGAGATAGACGAAAGAGGTGCTTTTATCCGTCAGGCTAACGCATTCATAAGACCCTTCGGTGACGGAGATGAGGATCTTCATGCGGAGGACGGAAGATTTGCGATCTACTGGGCACATGGTTGCCACTGGTCAAACAGGCCGGTTATAGCAAGAGATATTCTGGGCCTTGAAAACGTGATCGCAGATGCTCATACAACACACAGCGGTGAGAGCAATATATACGGGCACGGATTTGGTGACAGCCCGGATCATAAAGATCCCATTCTCGGTGCATATTTCTTAAGTGAGTTTTATAAAAATGCGGATCCTGACTATAAGGGAAGGGCAACGACTCCGACTCTTGTTGATGTTAAAGATAAGAAAGCAGTCAATAATGACTACCACAGACTGACCAATTACATCGAGGTCCAGTTCAGAAAATTCCAGCCTGTGGATGCTCCGGATCTTTATCCCGTCAAATACAGAAAAGAGATCGATGAATTCAATGACTGGCTTTTCCCCACGATAAACAACGGGCATTACAGAATGGCTTTCTGCCAGAGTTATGAAGCATATCAGGAAAGCTATGATGACTTTTTTGATTCGATCGAAAAGATCGATAAAAGGCTTGAGACCAACAGATTTCTCTTCGGTGATTATATAACCGACTCCGACATCAGACTCTACGTAACTTTGGTAAGGTGGGAGACAAGCTATTACCACAATGTCGGTCCTATTAAAAAGAGGATCACCGAATATAAAAATGTATGGGGATATGTAAAGGAGTTGTTCGGAATTCCGGAATTCAGAAAATATACATTCTTTGAATTTCCGGAAAAGAAAACGAAGGGGATCTTTGCAAGCTATGCAGAGAGGATCGCATCCCAGGTTCCTTACGACGAACTCTGGAAGAGCGACGGATCAAGAAAGGCACTGTCAGAAGATCCGGAAAATGTATATAAGAAACATCCACAGGGAGAAAGCGCTGAAGATTATCAGACTAAGATCAGTGTATCAAAGTGGAATTCCGAAGACCCGGCACGAAGAAATCCCTTTGAACGTACTCTTTCGACGGATGCTTCCATCAATCCCATATCATCCAAGCTTAGGGACTGAAAAAATTGTTATAAGAAATACTTATCACGAGCGATCATTTATTGGAAATTTTCAAATCGCAGGTTGCGGATTAACATTTGATCATAAGAAAAACGAACGAAAGGAAAAGGTCATGGCAAAACTGTTTGACGGAAAACTGGTAATAACGGAAATCCCCGACCTGCTTGAATATCTCCCCACTACGATATACCTGACTCTGGTAGCTCTTGTTGTTGGACTGGTCATAGGACTTTTGATCGCTCTTGTGAGAATGAACAGGATCCCGGTCCTTAATCAGATAGCAATTGCTTTTGTGTCCATCGTAAGAGGAACTCCTATCATAGTCCAGCTCTATATAACATATTTCGGAATACCCATAGCACTGAAATATTTTAATTATTATCACGGAACCAGCTTCAACATAAACGGCATTCCCGGAATACTCTTTGCCATGGTTGCCCTGGGCCTTAACCAGTCGGCATTTGATTCTGAAACCATAAGAGCTGCAATCCAGTCGGTTGATAAGGGGCAGATAGAAGCAGCCAAATCAATGGGCATGAACGGTGGGCAGGTTTTAAGAAGAGTCATTCTTCCACAGGCCGCAGCAGTAGCACTTCTTCCTCTGGGTAATTCATTTATCTCTCTGATAAAAGGTACATCACTTGCATTTACCTGTTCTGTAGTTGAGATCACAGCAGCAGGTAAGATCCTTGCAGGAAGAAATTACAGGTACTTCGAAGTTTACTGTTCACTGGCGATCATCTACTGGGTAATAACTTTTATTCTTGAAAGGATCCTTGCACTGGTTGAAAAGAAGATCACCATACCGGAGCAGCCGCCTGAAGATAAGAATGCATCACCTCGTAAGGAGGAATCAAAATGAGTCTGATCGAAATAAGAGGTCTTAGCAAATCATTCGGAAAAAACGTGGTACTTGATAATGTGGACCTGGATATTAATGAAGGTGAAGTTGTTGCGATAATCGGCCCTTCCGGAACCGGAAAGTCAACTCTTTTAAGAAGTCTTAATCTTCTGGAAAAACCTGAAGCAGGGACAGTGACCATTGACGGAAAAACTTTTGATCTGACCACTAAAGTTTCAAAGGAAAAACTTGAACTCAGAAAACAGACCGAAATGGTATTCCAACAGTTCAATCTTTTTAAGAACAGGACAGCACTTGAAAATGTCATGGAAGGCCTCACGGTGGTCAAGAAGGAAAAGAAAGAGGAGGCAAAAAAGCAGGCCCTCTTTGAACTTGAAAGAGTGGGTATGGGAGACAGGCTTGGTCACTATCCCAGACACTTATCCGGAGGTCAGCAGCAGAGAGTTGCCATAGCAAGAGCCCTGGCACTTAAGCCCAAGCTTCTTCTCATGGATGAGCCTACATCAGCTCTCGATCCCGAACTTGTGGGTGAAGTGCTTCTTACCATAAAAAAGATCGCAAAGGAAGGCTTTACCATACTTCTTGTAACACATGAGATGGACTTCGTTAAAAGCGTGGCAAACAGGATCATCTTTTTGGAAAACGGAAAAGTGGTTGCAAACGGAAGCCCGAGGGAGATTTTTGATAATCCCACAAGCGATCGTCTGAAGTCATTCTTAAGAAACATTAATATGCTTCAGTCAGCAGATGACTACAGTATTTGAAGATTTTTAAAAGTAATAATGTCGATGCCGCCAAGTGGCATTGCAGGAGGTTTTTATGGGCAGTATAGATACACTTTTGGTACATGGTGCAAATGATAAAGTCACTTACGCCAGAGAAGTAAATGTTCCTATCTATCTTACGGCTACATTTGAGCAGAAGAGTTTTGAAGATCATTCAGGATACGGATATGCAAGAGGGAACAACCCCACAAGGGAAAGCCTGGAACATCTGATAGCATCTCTTGAAGGCGGAAAACATGCTTTCGGATTTGCTTCGGGAATGGCTGCAACAAGCGCAGCACTGAGTCTGTTTTCTGCAGGAGATAAAGTTCTTGTTATAGGAATGGTTTACGGCGGAACATACGGAGTGCTTAATAATGTATTTTCAGGTTTCGGTATCAAATGGGAACTTGTTGATATCGACAAGCCGGAAGATCTTGAACAATACATTACAGATGATGTAAAAGGAGTGTTTTTTGAAACACCGGTCAATCCTACACTCAAGGTTAATGACATCAGGGGCATAGCATCTGTTGCAAAAAAGCATTCTCTTTTGACAATCGTAGATAACACTTTCATGTCACCCTTTGCACAGAGACCTCTTGAACTTGGGATCGATGTGGTTGTGGAAAGTGCTACAAAGTACCTCGGCGGACACAGCGACATTATTGCAGGTATCGCAGCAGTAAACGATGACAAGCTTGCTGAAAGGCTTCATATGATACAGGTACTTCAGGGTGGGATCATTCAGCCCTTTGATGCATACCAGCTCATAAGAAGCATCAAGACTCTTGGAGTAAGAGTAAGACAGCAGACATACAATGCAGGGAAGATCGCAGAATTCCTTGCAGGTAACGAAGCGGTTAAGACAGTCCATTATCCCGGACTTGAATCGGATCCCGGATATGAACTTCAAAAAAGTCAGACTGACTATCCCGGAGCAATGCTTTCATTTGAACTTGCTGACGGATACTGTCCCGCGAAGTTTTTAGACAGCCTTAAGATATTCACTCTCGGAGCAAGTCTTGGCGGTGTTGAATCCCTTATAGGACATCCGGCAACAACATCTCACAGATCCATACCGGAAGATGTAAGTAAAAAATTCGGTATAAGCGATCTGCTCATACGAGTATCACCCGGAATCGAAGATACTCAGGAACTCATTGATGATCTTGCACAGGCTTTAAAGCTTGCGAAGAAATAAAGATGCAAAAGGAGAAAATATTATGAAAAAGAATGTTTTGAAACTTATTGGAGTAACAATTGCAACTGCAGCACTTTTTGCAGGATGCGGACAGAGTGCGGATGCTAATACCCAGCAGACTGCTGCACCTCAGACAACCGAAGCAGTTACCGAGACTCCTGATGCAGGCACCTCTGATGCAGCTGATGCCGGAAGTGCAGAAGTAACCGAGAAGACAACTATCGTTGCAGTAACCCATGCTTCACCCAGACCCTTCACTTATTATGATGATGACAACAACCTTACCGGTCAGAACGTAGAACTTCTCAATGCGGTATTTGAAAAGCTCCCCGAGTATGAGCTTAAGTGGGAAGTGTCACCTGATTTCCCTTCAATCTTCGCAGGAATCGATGCTGACAAATATCAGATCGGTGTTAATAACCTCAGCTGGAACGAAGAGCGTGGAGAGAAATATCTTTTCACCGCACCCATGTTCAAGAATGAGCTTATCGTAGTTGCAAATGATTCAATTGAACTCGGTGATACCGTTTCTTATGAAGATCTTGCAGGCAAGACTTATATAGGATCCCCCACCATGGCTTATACCATCTGGACCGAGCAGTATAACGAATCAAGCGATAAGGACATCATCGTAGAATACAATGAATCCGATCTTGCACTTCAGCTTAACCAGGTTGCAGACCAGAAGGATTACTTTCTTATCATCGATGCTCCTATGTACTATGGTTTCTATCAGCCTGAGTTCGGATATGATCTTCAGACCGCAACTCTTACCAATGTAGGCGGAGATGATTTTTACAGCTACTTCGTAGTAGGTAAGGGAAATGAGAAGCTTGTTGAAGATATCAACAGAGCACTTCTTGAGGTAACCGAGGACGGCACCGCAACCAAGATCAGTGAAAAGTATCTCGGCGGAAATTATGCTCCTACCGCAGATGAGATCAAGAATAACACCAAATAAGCAAATTAAGAGGTAATAAAAATGGCAAGGATATATCAGGGTATAGAAGAACTTATCGGGCATACGCCACTTGTACAACTTAACAGATACGCAAAAAAACTTGGCCTTGAAGCAAACATCATTGTAAAGCTTGAATCCTTCAATCCTGCGGGATCAGTTAAGGACAGAGCGGCACTTAATATGATCCTTGCCAAAGAAAAAGCAGGGGAGATCAAACCCGGAGGTACCATTATCGAGGGTACCTCCGGAAATACAGGAATAGCCATTGCGGCGATCGGTGCTGCAAGAGGATATACCGTGATAATATGCATGCCGGATGATGTTTCCGTAGAAAGAAGAAGACTTATTTCTTCATACGGCGGAGAAGTTATACTGACACCCGGTGCAGCCAAAATGGGCGGTGCGGGTCAGGCGGCGGCAGAACTTTTGGAGAAAACCGAAAATGCCGTGATCATCGGTCAGGGAGCTAATCCCAACGACCCGGATGCTCACTATAAAACTACAGGTCCCGAGATCTGGGAAGATACTGACGGTAAGATTGATATTTTTGTAGCAGCGGCGGGAACGGGCGGAACCATATCAGGAGCAGGAAAGTATCTGAGGGAAAAGAATCCGGATATTAAGATCGTTGCTGTAGAGCCTACAGGAAATGCGGTGCTTAACGGTGGAGAGCCGGGACCTCATAAAATACAGGGAATAGGCGGAGGCCCCACACCGCCTGTGACAGATGAAAGTCTTTTTGACGAAGTCATTGATGTGACCGATGAGGATGCATATTTGGCTGCAAGGCAGATTCCAAGAGTCGAGGGAATTTCCATCGGCATCTCGGCAGGTGCAGCGGTATATGCCGCAACACAGATTGCAAAGAGAAAAGAAAACGCAGGAAAAAATATCGTTGTCATCATTCCCGACAGCGGAGACCATTACCTTTCAGGAGATCTTTACGAGTAGTTATGGCTATTGTATATACAGATGATCCAAAAAATATAGATTTTAACAAGGTCACTGATTTTATCAATTCATCAGCAACAGGTAAAAATGCTGAGTTTAATAAAGTGATCAAAGCATTCCTTAACAGTACATATTGTGTATATGCGCTGGATGGAGAAGAGATAGTCGGAGTAGGCAGAGCTTTGTCTGATGATATCGAGTGGACTCTTATTACCGATCTTACGGTATCTGAAGAGAGAAGAGATGAGATCACCGGAAATATCCTCGGAAAGTTTTTGGAAAGATTTAAGGGTCATGAGATCTTTGCTTATACTGACAGCTCTTATTATAAATACTTCGGAGATAGTGGTTTTTTCAGATCCAAGAATTCCTTCACCTTTTCAGGATATGAGGAAGGTGAGGATCTGACAGGACTTGATGAAAGCAGTTTTTTGCCTTTGGGATTTAAATTTGAAAATGAATACGGGAAAGTACCGGAAGGATTTCCTGTTCATGAAAAGAGCAACATTAACGAAGCATCGGTAAATATCTCTTACAGTTCATCTATCGAAGGAATAGATATAAACGAAGTTAATGAACTTTTATCAAATGCTTTCGGCAAAAAAAAGCGTGATGTGAATATCACAAAAAAAGCATTTGAAGGCAGCAGATATGTACAGTTTGCCACAGATAGGGGAAAACTTATAGGATGCGCCAGAGCAGAATCTGACGGAGTAAGCCAGGGATTTATCTTAAATGTGGCGGTTGATCCTTCCTACCAGGGACATCACCTGGGACGTGAGGTTGTCTCGAGACTTTCCGCACAAATGGAAGGAGAGAATATTTTTTTGAATACTCATCCCGGAAGCGTGGGATTTTATAACAGAAAGGGATTCAGGAGAAATAAAAACGCATTTCTTTATCCTGCACATCCCGATATGCCCCCTGAGGTTAAGAGAGGTTTCTTTTTGCCGAAGGGCTACAGGTTTGAAGACGAATACTGATTTATCGGAGATTAACGCACATGCCGGAGCTTAAAAATATAACCGCAGAGATTTCCGGAGACGGAAGTTTTAAAAGACAGAAGAACAGATTCACCACACCCTTCGGAAAAGGAGAGGGAAAGCTTCCAGTTGAGGCGGGGAGGTACAGGATCCTGTGCTCCCAGGCATGCCCCTGGGCACACCGTTCCCTTATTGTAAGAAGGCTTCTGGGACTTGAAGATGTCATCAGTGTCGGAATTCTTGATCCCGTCAGGCCGGAGAATCCCAATGACTGGGCTTTTACTCTTGATGAGGGAAATGTCGATCCGGTACTCGGATATCATTTTTTGAGCGAAGCGTATCTTAAAGCAGATCCTGATTATGTCGGAAGATTTACGGTTCCCGCATATGTTGACATAACAACGGGTAAAGTTGTTAATAATGATTATTTTAATCTGACAAGATATCTGGAAACAGAGTGGAAGGAATTTCATAAACCAGGAGCTCCTGATCTTTATCCGGAGCCCCTTCGTGAAAAGATCGATGAGATGAATGATATTCTTTTTCATGAGATCAATAACGGAGTTTATAAAGCCGGATTTGCAAGAAGTCAGGAAGCTTACGAAAAGAATTATAACCTTGTATTTAACCGTCTGGATGCTCTTGAGGAAAGGTTATCCCATTCAAGATATCTGTTCGGTGACAGGATAACCGAATCTGATGTAAGACTTTATGTTTCACTGGCAAGATTTGATGTTGCATATTACAACGGTTTTAATCTGAATAAAAAACTCATAAGGGAATATGAGAATCTTTGGGGATATGCAAGAGATCTCTACCAGACTCCCGGATTCGGTGATACTACAAACTTTGAAGCTATTAAGAAGCATTACCATCTCTGTGCGGTTGCTTCCAATCCATACAGAATCGTTCCTGCGGGACCTGATCTTGAATGCTGGAATACACCTCACGGAAGAGACAGAGAATATAACTGATTAAAGGAAAAAGATATGAGCTACGAAATCGACACACGATGTATACACGGAGAAGGACATAAAAACAGGGATGCCAACTGTTCCATCAGTTATCCCATTTATCAGACTGCGTCTTTTTCCCATCTTACACCCGGTCATAATCCTACCGGTTTCGATTATTCCAGAGAATCAAATCCCACAAGAACATATCTTGAAGAAACCATAAGTTCACTTGAACATGCATATGATACCATCGCGTTTGCATCCGGAATGGCTGCCATCGCCACCGTTTTTGAATATTTTAAACCCGGTGACCATATCATCCTCGGGGACGATCTATATGGCGGTGTTGTCCGCCTCATAACCCAGATCAGTGAAAAGAACGGATATAACATTGAATATGTCAGCACATCGGATATCAATGCTCTGAAAAACAGCATCAGGCCTGATACCCGTGCCATATATTTTGAAACTCCCACCAATCCCATGATGCATATAACCGATATCGGGACTGTTTCAAAGCTTGCTCATGACGCCGGTGCACTGGTGATAGTGGACAACACTTTTATGACTCCTTATTTTCAGAATCCCATCTCTGAGGGAGCGGATATAGTTGTGCATTCGGGTACTAAATACCTGAGCGGTCACAATGATACCGTATGTGGATTCTTATGCAGTGCAGACAAGATCCTTGCAGACAGATTCAGACTGCTTTCCAAAACCACGGGAGCAACTCTGGGGCCCTTTGAGTGCTGGCTCTGTCTGAGAGGATTAAAAACCCTTGCGATCCGTATGGACAGACATAAAAGTAATGCAGAGGCTGTTAAGGCATGGCTTGAGAATAGAGAAGAGGTTGAGAAAGTATACTATGCGGGAAGCGGTATGATCTCTTTTTCGGTTAAGAGCGCTGAGTTTGCCGTAAAGGTGCTTGAAAGAATTAAGCTCATCACTTTTGCGGAAAGCCTGGGAGGAACCGAATCCCTTTTGACATATCCCATCATACAGACACATCCCGATGTGCCGGAAGAAATAAGAAAAAAACTCGGTATCACTGATAAGCTTCTCAGATTATCGGTAGGTATCGAAAACCCCGGAGATATCATAAATGATCTTAAAACAGCATTTGAAAGCTGAAACAGGTGAAGCAGATGCCCGAAAGAAATCTTGATTTTGACAAAATAATTAATCGTTATAAAACAAGATGTCTCAAGTATGATTTTAAAACAAGGAGAGGCCTTCCCGAAGACGTACTTCCCTTATGGGTTGCGGATATGGATTTTAAGACATCTTCCTATATTGAGGATGCCGTAAAGTCCGTGGCTGAGCATAATATCTACGGGTATATAAACACACAGCCGGGCGACGGCTTTTTTGACGCTGTAGCTCTTTGGATGAAAAGGCATCACGACTGGGATGTTGAAGAAAAGTGGCATGTTAAGACACCGGGAGTTGTTTTTGCAATAAGCGCAGCGGTAAGAGCGCTGACAAAACCGGGAGACGCGGTTTTGATACAGCAGCCGGTATATTACCCATTTGCAAATGTTGTCAGATCCAACGACAGGAAACTGATCGTAAGCGATCTGGTGAAAAGAGAAGACGGGAAGTTTGAAACGGATTATGAAGATTTTGAGAAAAAGATAACAGAAAATGATGTAAAGTTTTTTATCCTCTGCAATCCGCATAATCCCGTGGGAAGAGCCTGGAAAAAAGAGGAACTCCTAAAGATTGGCAGGATATGCCGTGATCATAAGGTGTTTGTTTTCAGTGATGAGATCCATTTTGATTTTATATGGAACGGAAAACATAATGTTTTTCAGGAACAGGATGAAAGCTTCAAAGAATTCACCATTACCGCAACCTCTGCAAGTAAAACCTTCAACCTTGCGGGACTCCAGCAGTCGAATATCTTTATCCCGGATCCTGCCATAAAGAGAAGATTTATAAGTCAGATCGATGCAACAGGTTATGACGAACCCAATATATGCGGAATAGCAGCTGCTGAGGCAGCTTATCTGCATGGAGAAGAGTGGTATCTGAAAATGAGATCATATGTTGAGGAGGGTATTGACAGGGCTGTCAGTTATGTAAATGAAAACATTCCCGGAGTAAAACTTGTAAAACCCGAAGGAACATATCTGATATGGCTTGATTTTACAGGGGCAGGTCTTTACGGAAATAAGCTTGATGATCTGATCATAAATAAAGCGGGTTTGTGGCTCGATTCCGGAAAAATGTTCGGAGGATCCGGAGACGGTTATCAGAGACTGAATGCGGCATGTCCCCACAGCATACTTGAAGAGGCTCTGGTGCGAATAAAGAATGCCATGGAAAAATTATAAAAAATTCAGAAAGCGACATAAAGAAAAGCGGCACATTTTGTGCCGCTTTTCCCTTACAGGGGAGATCTTTTATTCCACGTCCTGAAGGGCGTCGAAATCTTCTTCACCCGTTCTTATTTTAACGACCTTACGAACACTGTAAACGAATATCTTACCGTCTCCGATATGTCCGGTATAAAGTGCTTTCTTTGCAGCTTCTATAACTTTCTCTACTGGGATCGCACTTACGACTACTTCAAGTTTAACCTTTGGAAGAAGGGTTGCGTCGATCTCGACACCACGGTATCTCTCACCTGCACCCTTCTGGATTCCGCATCCCATTACCTGGGTTACTGTCATTCCCGTTACGCCTAGTTTATTCATTGCCTTGCGGAGAGTATCGTATCTCGAAAGCTTTGCGATAATAACAACCTTGTAAATGCCGGTTGAGCTTTCCGGAAGAAGATCATCAGCTTCCCTGATGACAGGAACTGCAGCGTTCTTCTTTGCCTGTGAAGCTTCGTCATAACTTTCCGATCCGAGGTTGGTGTTTTCGTTCACACTCATTGTCATTGTTGTGGTATCCATGATGGAGAAGCCTGCATATGCTGAAGGAAGACCGTGCTCAGTTGCATCAAGACCTGTGATCTCTTCTTCTTCGGATACTCTCAGTCCGATAGTTGATTTAATGATAAGGAAAGCAATCGTAATGGTAACTACTGTCCATGCGATGGTCACACCCATACCACCGAGCTGTTTTATGAGCTGTCCTATTCCGCCACCGTAGAAAAGACCTTTTGTAATACCTGCACTGGCAAATCCGGGAGCAGTATCGGTTGCAAAAAGACCTACTGCGATGGTACCCCAGATACCGTTGAACATATGAACCGCAACAGCACCAACGGGATCGTCTACATGAGTTACGTTATCGTTGAACCATACGCCGAATACTACCAGAAGACCTGCAATGGCACCGATGACCGCCGAACCTGCACAGTCCGTTACATCACATGGTGCGGTGATGGCAACAAGTCCTGCAAGTGAAGCGTTGAGACACATTGAAACATCGGGCTTGCCGTATTTAAGCCAGGTGAAGATCATACATACAACAGTGGCAACTGCGGGAGCTACTGTAGTGGTAAGAAATATAGAACCGAGAGTGGGAAGGTCGGTTGCTGCCGCGCCGTTAAATCCGTACCATCCGAGCCAGAGGATAAATACACCTAAAGCTGCGATGACGAGGTTGTGTCCGGGGAATGCGTTTACCTTGGTAACCTTTCCCTTTTCGTCTTTTTCGAACTTTCCGATCCTGGGACCCAGCATCCATGCACCGATGAGAGCACAGATACCACCGACCATGTGAATGCAGTTTGAACCTGCATAATCGTGGAATCCCAACTGTGCAAGGAATCCGCCGCCCCAAGTCCAGTGAGCTTCGATGGGGTAGATAATTGCAGATATGATCGCTGAATACAGGCAGTAGCTTGAGAATTTGGTTCTCTCTGCCATTGATCCGGATACGATGGTAGCGGTCGTTGCACAGAAAACAAGGTTGAATACGAATGATGAATAATCAAAAGAACCGTATTTTGTAAAAACATCAAAGCTGAATCCACCGGCAAAACCACCGAGGATGTTGTCACCGAGCATAAGGGATGCACCGCAGATAAACCACATAACGGTTCCGATACAAAAGTCCATGAGGTTTTTCATGATGATATTGCCGGAGTTCTTGGCTCTTGTGAAACCGGCTTCACACATTGCAAATCCGGCCTGCATCCAGAAGACCAGGGCTGCTCCTATCAAAAACCACACGCCGTATAATTCGCTGCTAAAACTGCTTAATAACTCTTCCATAATCTTTCTCCTCTCTTTTTTCGTCGTGATCATCACTACGAATCTTTTGAAGTATCAAAGGTTAAGCGGGAATTATTATTCATGTTGTTACCTCCTCTCCCGGGGCATTGTCCTAAGTAAAAAAAGGCGCCCAGACCGTGTATTGTCTGAGCGCCTTTGCCCGTTTTGTTATAAAAAAGAAAATGCGCCTTGGAGTTATCCAAAGCGCCTTTGCTTTACAAACGTCAGTTTAATACCACAGAAATAATATGTCAAGAAAAAATTTAAAAAAGCGAAAAAGCACGCTCTGCCTGTGTGTACGTGTCATTTCTTTGAGGATGTATGTATAAATATATGCGATAAGTTTTTCTTATAACGGGTGAACGATTATAGGTATTTTACACTTTGCTCAAATATAAATATCATTAGCACATAAGAAATAAACAGCGTAGGAAATGCAATACAGGCTAAAGACACTAAATAGTCCCGGACAAAAAATAAAAAAACAGTAAGAAAAACAATCCGGTAAAACAGGGAAAAGTAAAGGAGGAAATGATCATGAGTTACAAATTCGAAACACTTCAGCTTCACGTAGGACAGGAACAGCCCGATCCCGCAACGGATGCAAGAGCGGTTCCCATTTACCAGACAACATCTTATGTGTTCAGAAACAGTAAACATGCTGCAGACAGATTCGGACTTGCCGATGCAGGAAATATTTACGGAAGACTCACCAATTCCACTCAGGACGTTTTAGAAAAGAGGATCGCAGCTCTTGAGGGCGGAAGCGCAGCACTGGCTCTTGCATCAGGCGCCGCAGCCATAACCTACACCATTGAAGCTCTTGCTGCTAACGGCGGACATATCGTTGCACAGAAGACCATCTATGGCGGAAGTTATAACCTTCTTGCACATACTCTTCCCCAGTACGGTATTGAGACAACATTTGTTGACGCTCACAATATCTCCGAGGTAGAGGGAGCAATAAAGGACAACACAAGAGCCATCTATCTTGAGACTCTCGGAAATCCCAACAGTGATATTCCCGATATAGATGCCATTGCAGAGATCGCTCATAAGCACGGACTTCCCGTGGTTGTTGATAACACATTCGGAACTCCTTATCTTATCAGACCCTTTGAGCACGGTGCAGACATCGTTGTTCATTCCGCAACAAAGTTCATCGGCGGTCACGGAACAACTCTCGGAGGTATCATAGTAGAGTCCGGAAAGTTCAACTGGAAAGCAAGCGGAAAATATCCCGGCATCGCTGATGCAAATCCCAGCTATCACGGAGTTTCCTTCTATGATGCAGTGGGTCCCGCAGCATTCGTAACATACATCAGAGCCATCCTTCTCAGAGATACCGGAGCAACCATTTCACCTTTCAACGCATTCCTTCTTCTCCAGGGAGTTGAGACTCTTTCTCTCAGACTTGACAGACATGCTGAGAATACAAAGAAGGTTGTTGAATTCCTTAAGAACCATCCCAAGGTAGAAAAGGTAAATCATCCTTCACTTGAAGATCATCCCGATCACGCGCTCTACACCAAGTATTTCCCTAACGGCGGAGCATCGATCTTTACCTTTGAGATAAAGGGTGGCAAAGAGGAAGCGTGGAAGTTCATCGATAACCTTGAGATCTTTTCACTTCTCGCCAATGTCGCCGACGTAAAGAGTCTGGTTATCCATCCTGCTACAACAACACATTCTCAGCTTTCTGACACAGAACTTCAGGATCAGGGAATCACCCAGAGCACCATCAGACTCTCAATCGGAACCGAGCATATCGATGATATAATTGCAGACCTGGAAAAGGGATTTGCAGCAGTATAAATAAGACAAGAGCCTTGGACGACATGAATTCTGCATCATGTGGTCGGGGCTCTTGTTACATGTAAGATAATTTCTGACGGAATCTGGTAAAAATGTCGACGATAGTCTTTTCATGAGTATGGATGAATTATCTTCTCCTATGCGGCTTTCTGGTTTTCCAATCTGTTTCCCATCTATCCGAATCAGGTATATATGCTGTGATCAGATATATCATTTCATCATTTATGCTTGCGAAGG
>ODAI011018076.1_pt1 | contig 14591 bp, 14 predicted proteins | sample 1539321 | NCBI WGS metagenome assembly ODAI01 (sample SAMN02144231, study PRJEB22623) | gut metagenome | biome: sheep rumen | host: Ovis aries | place: New Zealand
GATATGCATACCGCGTCTGTCGGTATAGTCCTGAATATCCGCAACGCCCTCGAGCCTTTTGTCTTTAACAAGGTCCGCAATCTTGGTGATGAGGTCAGCCTTGTTTACGCCGTAAGGAATTTCGGTTACAACAATCTTAAAGCGGTCGCCCCTGGTCTCAACAATCTCGGCTCTTGCGCGGACATAGATTTTACCTCTGCCCGTTTCGTAAGCCTCACGGATACCCCTTGTACCCATAATGATACCGCCCGTCGGGAAATCGGGACCCTTGATGTATTCCATAATCTCGGCGGTGTCAGCCTCGGGATTGTCAATGAGAGCGCACATACCCTCGACAACCTCCGACATATTGTGCGGCGGAATTTTCGTCGCCATACCAACGGCAATACCCGCTGAGCCGTTTACAAGAAGATTCGGGAATCTTGCAGGAAGCACCGTCGGCTCTTTCGTGGTGTCGTCAAAGTTCGGCGCCCAGTCAACAGTGTCCTTCTTGATGTCCTCAAGCATTTTCATCGAAGCCTTTGAAAGCCTTGCCTCAGTATATCGGTAAGCAGCGGCAGGGTCGCCGTCGATTGAGCCGAAGTTGCCGTGGCCGTCAACGAGGATATGCCTCATTGAGAACGGCTGCGCAAGCCTTACAAGCGCGTCGTAAACAGATGCGTCGCCGTGCGGATGATAGTGGCCGAGCACTTCGCCGACGGTGGTAGCGCACTTACGGAAGGGCTTGTCGGGATAAAGCGTGTTGTCGTACATAGCATAGAGAATTCGTCTGTGTACGGGCTTTAAGCCGTCTCTTACATCGGGAAGTGCACGGGAAACGATAACGCTCATCGAGTAGTCGAGGAACGCCTTGCGCACCTCGGTGTTAATCTCGATGTCAATTATCTTTTGGTTGTCATACCTTACTTCATTTGCGTCCATATTATTGCCATCCTTTAGTTGTAAATATCAGTTATATTCTTATAAGCCTGCCTGTCGATTTGAAAAGCTCAAGAAGCTGAGCGTCGTCGCAGAATTTTGTTGCAAAGTCCCTCGGGAAAATCAGCGCCTGATTACCTATTATAAAATAGTAATCCTTGGGCGTAACAAATATTCCTTCAAGCATCGTGTACGGATAAACCGCCTCAAAAAATTTCTCTGCGTTTTCGTCATAGGCACAAAAGCTTATCGCATTTGTTTCAAAGCAAATCTGCTTGTTGCAGCCGTAATACCCGTCCTTGTCATAATACCTGTTTACGAACTTTTGCGTACCTCTTCTGCCCTTTAAAAATTCAAGCGCAAGATAGAGAGCAATCAGGAATGCAAGCATACCGATTACTGCGTATTCCTGAGTTTTGTAAAGCGTGTATGCGCTAAGCGCAGTAAAACAGAAAAGCACGCCGAGAGCCGAAAAAGACGCCTTTCGCCCTCTGAGAAGGAACTCCTCAAATCTTGCGTAGCAGTCCCTGTCCGTCTTATAGGTAATCTTAACGCCGATAAGGTCTATCTCCTCGGGGACGGTGTTAACGCGCTTGATTTCTTCAGGCTCCTCGGGGGAAGGTGCAGTGATGTCATATTCGTTTTTCATCAAGCTTAACCCCCTTTTCCGTGAAAAGCGCCAGGAGCTTTTCACATTCGTCTGCGTATTTTTCACGGTTAATTACGAACACGCCTCTGCGGTAGGTAAAAAGAATGATAATCTTCTTTTTCGTTACTCTGACCGCAAAAATATCCGCGTAAGCGCTGCTGTATTTTTCAAAGGCGTTTTGCACTTTTATTTTATTTTCGTCGCAGGTTATCTGCTGTACACCGTAAAGAAAGGGCTTTGCGCCGTACTCCTTGGCGTAAGCGGCGTTAACGCTTTTGCGCTCAAAAATGCCGAAGCCGATAAGTATTAACGGAAGCAGAAATAGTACGGTATCCGCACCCGTAAGCACAAGCACAAGCAAAGTGGCAAGAGAAAAAACAAAGCTCTTTATCCCTGCAACATTCTTTATGCTCTGCCTGCCTGCACGGTAATTACAGCCAAGGAGGTATTCCTCCTGCGTCATTCTGAAATCAAAGGTCATATTATATATCTAAGTTCTGAACAAATTTTGCGTTTTTCTCGATGAATTCCCTTCTCGGCTCAACATCGTCGCCCATAAGGATGGAGAAGGTTTCGCTTGCTCTCTCGGCGTCCTCAATGGTTACACGCAGCATTGTTCTGTATTCGGGGTCCATTGTGGTTTCCCAGAGCTGCTCGGGGTCCATCTCACCAAGACCCTTATATCTCTGAATATCACAGTCGCCGCCAAGCTCCTCAATCTTTGCGTCCCTCTCCTCATCCGAGAAGCAGTACGCGCTCTTCTTGCCCTTTGAAACCTTGAAAAGCGGCGGCTGAGCAAGATACACATAACCGCCCTCGATAAGCTGGGGCATAAAGCGGAAGAAGAAGGTGAGCAGAAGCGTTCTGATGTGCGCGCCGTCAACATCGGCATCCGCCATAAGAATTATCTTGTGATACCTTAATTTGTTTATATCGAAGTCCTCGCCGATGCCCGTGCCAAGCGCAAGCACAACGGGAAGGAGTTTTTCGTTTGAATAAACCTTGTCAATTCTCGCCTTCTCAACATTGAGCATTTTACCCCAGAGAGGGAGAATAGCCATATGCTGTCTGTCCCTGCCGTCCTTTGCGGAGCCGCCTGCCGAATCACCCTCGACGATGTAGATTTCGCATTTTGACGGGTCCTTGCTTGTACAGTCGGCAAGCTTACCGGGAAGGGAGTTGCTCTCGAGCGGCGACTTACGCCTTGCGTTATCCCTTGCCTTTCTCGCCGCCTCTCTTGCTCTTGAAGCTTCAAGAGATTTGTTGATAAGTGTTTTGGCTACATTCGGGTTTTCCTCAAAATAGGTCATCAGCTTTTCATAAAGCATTGATGAAACCATACCCGTCATCTCTGTATTACCGAGCTTGCCCTTTGTCTGTCCCTCAAACTGAGCCTCGGTGAGCTTGACGGAAATTACAGCGGTGATACCCTCGCGGACATCGTCGCCCGTAAATTTTGAATCGCTGTCCTTGAGCATACCGAACTTCTTACCGTAGTCGTTAAACACTCTTGTGAGCGCGGTTTTAAAGCCCGTCTCGTGAGTACCGCCGTCAATGGTGTTGATATTGTTGGCGAAGGACAGGAGTCTTTCTTTATAATCATTTGTATAGCAGAGCGCAACCTCGGCGCTCTTGTCGCCCTTGGTGGTGGAGAGGTGAATTACCTCATCCTGAAGAGGAGTAAGGCCTCTGCTTGTGTTTATGTATTCAACAAACTGACGGATACCGCCCTCATAACAGAATTCCTCGCTTACATCCTCGTCGCCGCGCTTGTCGGTAAGCGTGATTGAAAGACCTGCGTTGAGGAATGCCTGCTCACGAAGTCTTTTTTCAAGCGTTTCATATTCGTAAACAGTTGTTTCCTGAAAAATATCGGGGTCAGCCTTAAAGCGGATTGTTGTGCCGTGGCCCTCTTTGTCGGCTATGATGTGAAGGTCGTTTACCGCAATACCGCGCTCGAATTTCTGACTGTAAACATGGCCGTTCTGAGTAACCTCAACCTCGAGCCATTCCGAAAGCGCGTTAACAACGGACGAGCCAACGCCGTGAAGACCGCCCGAAACCTTGTAGCCCGAGCCGCCGAATTTACCGCCTGCGTGAAGCACCGTAAGTACAACGGTAACTGCAGGCAGTCCCGTTTTTTCATTAATACCCGTGGGGATACCTCGGCCGTTGTCGATAACCTCGATGATGTCGCCGTCAAGAATATTACACTCGATATGCGTACATACGCCTGCAAGCGCCTCGTCAATGGAGTTATCAACAATCTCGTAAACAAGGTGGTGAAGTCCGCGCGGTCCCGTTGAGCCGATATACATACCGGGTCTCTTTCTTACCGCCTCAAGTCCTTCAAGCACCTGAATACTTTTTTCGTCGTATTTCTCGGTAACGACAGTGTTGATATCCTCTTCCTCTAACTGTATCTTTTCTTCTGCCATAAAAATATCCTTTCTCTTTTAAAAGGTGTTTTATACATTCTATAATGGGTGAGGGTGTTTTTCCTTTCCCCGATTATTCATTGTTCATTTAATTTGCCTGTAGTGTTTCCCGCAAGTAAATTTACGCATTGCGGATTCTTTTAAATATAGTGCTTGTGTTATATTCGCAGACATATATTTTTTCTCCGCAGACAACAAAGCTTTTCGGCAAATCATAGCTTGCATATATTACTCTGCCCTCACGCTCCGCCTGAGCGAGAAAGTCCCGTGTTGCTTTATTAACCGTCGAGGTATCCATATCAAATATACCCGATATCTCGTCGCTTTTTACAACAACATCTCCTCCAAGGTCAATATACATTATATTAGTCCTCCGTTTTCAATATGGAAGGTTTTGCCCTCTTTAAGTCTTAATACCGTATTTACATCACAGCAGGTGATAAATACCTGCCAGTCCTTGATATGATTTAAAATATAATCCTGTCTGTGAATATCAAGCTCGCTCATCACATCGTCAAGAAGCGCAAGCGGCTCCTCCTGAGTCATCTCACGCAGAAGGCTTGCTTCAGCAAGTTTAAGCGCAAGCACGCAGGAGCGCTGCTGACCCTGTGAGCCGTAGGTCCTCGCACTGTTTGAATTTATCATTATTTCAAGGTCATCCCTGTGAGGACCCTGAGTTGTGATGCGGTTTAAAATATCCTCGCTTCGTGAATTGTCAAGGGCATACATAAGCTCCTTATAAAGCTCGTCAACACTTTTTTCTTCGTATTCAAAAACGCCCTTGATTTTTAAATTGAGCTTTTCCCTGCCGCGTGAAAGTCCTTCAAAAACCTCTCTTGCAAAGGGAAGCAGCGCTTCAATATATTTTTGTCTTTGATAGATTATTTTTGCGCCGCTTGCCGCGAGATTTTTGTCCCATATATAAAGCATTTCCTGCATTGACGGATTACTCTGTAAATCCTTGAGAAGCATATTTCTCTGCGTAAGAGAGCGGTTATAATCTTTTAAAATGTTTCTGTAATTAGATTTAAGCTGGCACAGAGCGTTGTCAATAAAATGTCTTCTTTCGCTCGGACCGTCCTTCACCATTGAAAGATGTACGGGCGAAAACACAACGGCTTTAAGCTCCTCGCCGAGAGCTGTCGGACTTTTCTTTTTAATACCGTTTAAGCTTACCTGCCTGTTTTTTTTGATTATTATTTCTGCGTTCTGCTTTCTTGTACTGTTTTCAAACTCCGCTCTGAGCCTTGCGTACTCCTCGCCGAATTTTACAAGCTCCCTGTCGCGCACGCCGCGAAAGCTTTTGGAGCCTGTGAAAAGCTCAATGGCTTCGATAAGATTTGTCTTGCCCTGCGCATTTTCACCGTAAATTATATTTACATCGTCAAAATCTAATTTTAAGTGTGAGATATTTCTGAAATTTTCAATTTCCGTGCTGTTAATTTTCATTTTCCGACACTATATTATAATTAGTACTGAATATTCTTACGGTATCGCCGCTTCGTATTTTTTTACCTCTTGCGGTACAGACCTCGCCGTTAACCTTAACTATTCCGTCAAGTATAAACTGCTTTGCCTCGCCGCCCGTGAGCGCAATACCCTTAAATTTAAGAAGTGAATCAAGCCTTATAAAATCAGTATTTATAACAACCTGTTCATTCTGTTCAGCCGCTTTTTTTACCTTAATTTTCATTTTTGAGCCTCATCGGTAAAACAAGGAATAAAAAGCCGTCGTCATTTACAGGTAAAATTTTTGCAGGCGATACGGCGCTGCCAAGCTCAAGCCTTACCTGGTCTGTATCGGCATTGTGAAGCGCATCAAGCACATACTTTGAATTAAAGCCTATTTCAACTCTGTCGCCGCTTACATTTGCATGAGTGTAGTCAACAACTCTGCCGAGGCTTGATACCGTTGAAACTCTCATTTCGTCATTTTCAAAAAGACAGCGGATAGGATTTTTCTTATCATTTTCGATAACGGGAAGAGTTCTTTCAATACAGCTTATTGCGTCGCTCGTATTGATTAAAACAGTTGTGTTTGAGGTCTTCGGTATTGCCGATTTGTAATCAAGAAAATCACCGTCAAGAAGTCTGCTTATAATACTGTAATTTTCAAGATTAAACACAATATGCCTTTTTCCGACACTGATTGAAATTTCACTGTCAGGCTCGTTCATAAGCTTCATAAGCTCCCTTATTGTCTTTTTAGGTACAATAAAGCTGATATCGTCGCCGTCATTCTGTATGGTTTCCGTTCTTATTGCAAGACGGAAGCCGTCAACGCCGATAAGTCTGATTTGATTTAAGCTGAGTTCAAATTTAAGTCCAGTGTGAACAGGCTTTGCACTTTCATTATCCGCAACAGCAAAAAGAGTCTGCGACACCATATCGGTAAGTAAGCCCTGATTTAAAATAAGCGGAAAACCTCCCGATACCGACGGAAGCTCAGGATAATCCTCTGCGTCAATACCCATAATATTATACTGAGTCTGACCACAGCTTATTGAAACCGAAAGTCCGCTTATATCAAAGGTTACGCTTCCGCCTGAAAGTTTTCTTACAATGTCGCTTAAAACCTTGGCATTAATTACGATTGCACCCGGTTCGCTTACCCTTGCCTGTAAAGTGGTATTGATACCGAATTCAAAGTCATATCCTGTAAGTGAAAGCGTATCGGAGCCGCATTCAATAAGTATACCTTCTATTGTAGGTATAGTTACCTTAGTGCTTACAGCTCTCATAACATTTGAGATAGCCTCGTTTAATTCTTTAGTGTTGCAGGTAAAATTCATTTTTGTTCTCCTTAACTCACAAATAACATTAGACTTTTAGTTTTATTAGTAGAGTCTGCGGAAATTGTTAAAAACTACCGAAGGCTCAATAATAATGCATATTTGATGATAAAAGTTTTACAAACTCACAATGTGTAAAATTTGTGTGATTTGATGAAAAATATTTTTTTACACAGCCTTTTTAAAAACTTCTCTGTGCAAAATTAAAAAAAACTATAAAAACTTTGCTTATAATGTGGATTTGATATTATTGATAATATCCTTAACCTGTCTTTCAAGCTTGGGGTCGCGGTCAAGCTCCTTTTCAAGCTCCTGTACATTATACATAACGGAGGAGTGGTGCTTGTTAAACTGCTCTCCTATATCCTCATAGGGAAGGTTTAAAACATTTCTTATTACATAGAAAGTAATCTTTCTTGCGTGGGAAACATTCGCCTTTCTTATAGGGCTCTTGATGTCCTCCATAGAAACGCCTGTCATACGCGAAACCTCTTCACAAATTCTTGAAATTGTAATGGGTATCGGCTCCTCGGGAATTGTAACAAGCTTTATTACTGTTTTTGCAAGCGCAATAGTCGGAACATGGTCGCCGAACTGACAGTGAGCGTAAAGCCTTTTGGTAACACCCTCAAGCTGACGGATGTTTGATTTGATATTCTCCGCTATGTAATCAACAATATTGTCGGGAATATCAAAGCCTACAAGCTTGGCCTTGCGCTTGATAATTTCACGCCTTGTTTCAAATTCGGGTATCTGAATATCGGCGATAAGTCCGTCCTCAAATCTGCTCCTGAGCCTGTCCGTAATTGAACGGATTTCCTTCGGCGGCCGGTCGGAGGAAAGAACAATCTGCGCGCCGTTGTAGATAAGGGTATCAAAGGTGTGGAAAAATTCCTCAACCGTCGCCTCCTTACCCGAGATAAACTGAATATCGTCAACTAAGAGTACATCAATGTTTTTACGGTATTTGTTGTGAAATTCATCCGTCGTCTTATTCTGAATTGCAAGAACAAGCTCGTTTGTAAATTCCTCAGCCCTGACATAAACAATGTTCATATCGGGGAACTTCTCTTTAATCTCATTACTGATAGCGTTTAACAGATGAGTTTTGCCGAGACCCGAATTACCGTAAATAAACAGCGGATTGTAGTTGTTGAAATTATTGCCGTGGCTGAGCCTTGCGCCTGGGTCGGCGGCAACAGCCTTCGCTGCGGCATAGGCAAATTTGTTTGAATTGCCGACAATGAAGTTTTCAAAGGTGAACTGCAGATTCTTGTAATCAACAAGGTGCGGCTCAAGCTCGTCGTCGTCGGGCTGACCGATGGGCTCGCTGCTGTCGGCGGTGAGGAGCTTTAAGTCAACACGAAAGCCTAAAACCTCGTTGAAAGCCTCGTTGACCTTTTCCTCATATTCGCTGACAATTACGCTGAAATGCAGTATATTTGAAACCTCAAGGTAAACTGTTGAATTTTTGAAATCGACAAATTTCATTGTGCTTATCCACAGTGAGTATGCCGTGTCGGAAACCTGCGTCTTGACCCTGTCAAGCACCGCCTGCCATAAATCGTCGAAAGAATCCATACATTCTCCTCTTTTACATTCTGTGTGCCGTTTTGGTTTTTGTTCGTTTAATAATGCTTTTTTCTGTTCGTTTAAAAGAACTCTTGTAAATAATAAATTTTGTTTTTTCATAGTATTGTCTGATACTATGAGCTACGATAATTTAAACTCGATAAAGCGGGTAAAAGCGCCAAAGGAGCTATGAAGGGCGCTTACAAAATACCCAATTTACATAATAGCAGTATTTCACACAATTGTCAACAATATAATGAAAATATACATATAATATATTATAATATATACAGTATAGTCTATATTATATATAATTCAGGCTATATAAACGCGGAAGCTGCGTGCCGCCGTAAGAGTATGTTTAAACTATTTTTAACTCATCGTTGCAAATAAACCGATTATATATTATAATATTTAGCAAATGAAACAGGAGGTGCGCTTTGAAGCTTTTTAAAAACCGCGGAGATATCTATATTTCAAAAGTGAATAAGGAAAAGTCGATTGAACAGCGTATTCTTCTTACGGCGCTTGTGTTTATAGTGCTTTTCACAATTGTTTTTGTAATCGGTCTCGGAATTAAATATGATTTCAGCGCAAAGAAATTTTTTGCGCCCGATGAGCCGATAACAACAGTAACCACGGATGTAAACGATGAAGTACTCCTGCCCGAAGTGAGCGGAAAAACAAACTTTTTCCTGACCGTGCAGAAGGACGGAAAACTTCTTTTTGCGGCGCTCGTTCAGGCGGACCTTGACAATATTGCGTATAAGGCGACTGTTTTAAAGCCCGAAACGCTGATAGGCGATGCCGCGCTCAGCGATATATACGGCGAAAGCGAACACGCAGCGCTTGCCGAGACGGTTAAAAACGAGCTTGGCATACCGATTGACTATTTTGCCGATATGCAGTCAAAGGATTTTGAGGAGCTTTATAATTCGGCGGGCGTGGTCAGCTTTCCCGTCCTTAACGATATACATTTCAAGGATAACGACAGCGCCGTGCCTTATTCGGTAAGGCTGCGTGCAGGCGAGCAGAAAATCAAGGGTGCGGATTTTGTAAATCTCACAAGGTATTATCTGTCGGAGGATATGACCTCATCGGCAGGGGAGCTTTTCCTTGCAGGTCTGTCGCAGCATTTCAATCAGGAATTCTACGAGAACAAGGAGGAGCTTTTCACCGAGTTTGTTACGAAGGCGGATACAAATATCTCCATAAAGGATTTCTCGCTTGCAGACCCTGCGTTTGAGGTGCTGACAAATGAGAAGGTCGGCGTGGGTGTGTATAACGCCTTTGCCGAGTATGACGGAAATGAAATCACTGCAGAGAGCCTTCGCAGTGTTAAGAGCTACTATGTGAAATAAGGAGAGCTTATGGATAAAGAGAGAATTGAAAAAGCCGTAAGGGAAATACTTATTGCGGTCGGCGAGAACCCCGACAGAGCAGGGCTTGAAGAAACGCCGAGGCGTGTTGCAGGAATGTATGCGGAGATGTTCTCGGGTCTGGAGGAAAGCCCCGAAAAGCACCTTAAATTTTTTGATGAAAATTCAAATGACGAAATGGTAATCGTAAGGGATATTCCCTTCAGCTCAATGTGCGAGCATCACCTTCTGCCCTTCGTCGGCAAGGCGCATATTGCCTACATACCTGATGATAACAGAATTATAGGACTTTCAAAATTCGCGAGAATTGTGGATAATTTTGCAAAAAGACCGCAGGTTCAGGAAAGGCTTACTCACGACATTGCGGACTTCCTTAACGATAATTTAAAGCCCAAGGGAGTTGCCGTAATCATTGAGGCGGAGCATACCTGTATGTCGATAAGAGGAGCGAAGGCGTCGGGCTCAAAGACGCAGACCTCGGCGCTTCGCGGAATTATGCGTACCGACGCGCGCACAAGGGCGGAGGTACTCGCCCTTCTTGATAAGTAATATGTATTTTTGTTTTAAGGATAAAAAAACGGAGTACGGCAGCCGTACTCTTATTATGGGGATTGTCAATGTTACACCCGATTCCTTTTCGGACGGCGGAAGGTATCTTGACCCTGAAAGCGCAGTGAAAAGAGCGCTTGAGCTTGAGGCGCAGGGCGCTGATATTATCGACTTCGGCGCTCAGTCAACAAGACCTGACCATACTGAGATAAGCGCAGAGGAGGAGCTTTCAAGGCTTATCCCCGTGCTTGAAAGGGCGGTAAAATGCCTCAGCGTTCCGATTTCGGTTGACACATATTATCCTGAGGTGGCTGAAAAGTGCCTTAAAATCGGCGCAGACATCATTAACGATGTAAGCGGTATTGTTTCTCCCGAAATGGCAAAAGCTGTTAAAAACGCCCGCAGCGGCTGGATTTTAATGCACAACGGAGCAGGCAGCGTTGACGAGGTCGCCCGGTTTTTCGATAAAGCGCTTTGCGAATGTGAGCGCCTTGGTGTTGAAAAATCACACCTCTGCTTTGATATGGGAATCGGCTTCGGCAAGACAAGGCAGCAGGATTTGGAGCTTATTGCGAGGGTGAGGGAGTATAAGCCCGAGGGCGTGCCGCTTCTCCTCGGTACTTCGCGCAAGCGTGTAATCGGCGAATACAGCAGGCAGGAAAATCCCGAAAAGCGCGTGTACGGCAATATAGCCGCCGACACTGCGGCCATTCTCGGCGGAGCGGATATAATTCGCCTGCACGATGTTCAGAATGAAATTCAGGGAATAAGAATGGCGGACGCAATCCGTCTTGCAGGCAAGGCAGAATTAAATGAATAATGAAAAATCAAGGTAAGAGTATGGATAAAATAATTATATCTGATTTAAAGCTTTTTGCGCATCACGGTGTAAACGAGGACGAGAAAATTTACGGACAGAATTTTATTATCGACGCAGAGCTTTACGCCAATCTCGGCGCGGCGTGCGAAAGCGATGACTTAAATGAAACCGTCAACTATGCAAAGGTTGTAAAAACTATACGCAGAGTATTTACTGCGGAAAAATATGACCTTATAGAAAGAGCGGCGCAGGTTGTCTGCGACGCGGTGCTTGAGGAGTTTGAAAGGGTGGAGAAAATCCGCCTGACGCTAAAAAAGCCCGAGGCTCCGATTAAGGCGGATTTCGGTTATGTTGCGGTTTGTATTGAGAGGGAGAGAGCGTGAGATATATAATCAGCATCGGCACGAATATGGGCGAGCGCGAAAGCAATATAAGTGGCGCTTTAGAGGCGCTCTCGCTCCTGCCGAAAACTCAGGTTTTAAGGGCTTCCTCCCTTTATGAAACCGAGCCCGTAGGCTATGAGAATCAGCAGAATTTTTATAATGCGCTTGCCGAGCTTGAAAGTGCTTTTACGCCAAACGAAATGCTCGGCGCCTGTCTTGGTATAGAGGCAGGCTTCGGCAGGGTCAGGGGCATAAAAAACGGGCCCCGTATTCTGGACCTTGATGTGATACTTGCCAAGGGCGTTTCTCTTGATGAGGAGAATCTGATTTTACCGCATCCGAGATATACCGAGCGTAGATTTATTTTGGAACCCCTACTTGAGCTTTTCCCGCAGGGCAGTGCGTACGGTGTGGAATTCTTACCGTATATTGAGCGCCTGACGGGTCAGGATATAAGAAAAATAAAGGACTTAAAGGAGACTGTTTTATGACGATTTTTGAAGCAGTTAATGCGCTTTGCAAAAAGGCGTGCAGCGACGGACTTATTGAAAAGGAGGATATGGTTTTCGCAATTAACCGCGTGTGCGAGGCGCTCAGCCTTGAAAGCTATGAGGAAAACTACGCTCAGTGCGACGACCTTGAGGAAATTCTCGCAGTAATTCTCGATTACGCCGTTTCCGAGGGGCTTTGCGAGGACAGCGTGGTTTACAGGGATTTATTTGACACAAAGATAATGGGACTTTTAACGCCCCGTCCGAGCGAGGTTATAAAGCGCTTTAATGAGGAGTATAAAAAATCGCCCGAAAACGCAACGGATTTTTATTATCACCTTTCGCGCAAGAGCGATTACATAAGGGAATACAGGATTAAAAACGATGTCAAGTGGATTACAAAAACGGAGTACGGCGACATTGATATTACCATAAATCTCTCCAAGCCCGAAAAGGACCCGAAGGCGATTGCCGCGGCTCTCAAAATGAAGCAGAGCGCTTATCCCAAATGTCAGCTCTGCAAGGAAAACGAGGGTTATATGGGCAGGGTAAATCACCCTGCAAGGCAGAATCACCGTATCATTCCGATTAAGCTTGCAGGAGAGGATTTCTTCCTCCAGTATTCGCCCTATGTTTACTACAACGAGCACTGCATTGTTTTCAACAGCGAGCATATCCCGATGGTTATTAACAGGGGGGCGTTTGAAAAGCTCCTTTCCTTCGTTGAGCTTTTCCCCCATTACTTTGTCGGCTCGAACGCAGACCTCCCGATTGTCGGCGGCTCAATACTCACGCACGAGCATTTTCAGGGCGGCCATTACGAGTTCGCCATGGCTAAGGCGGAGGTTGAAACGCCCGTCACCTTCAAGGGCTTTGAGGATGTCGGCGCAGGCATTGTAAAGTGGCCGATGAGCGTTATCCGTTTAAGCGGTACGGACAAGAGCAGGCTTGTTGAGCTTGCGGATAAAATTCTTACCGCATGGCGCGGCTACACCGACGAGCAGGCGTTTATCTATGCCGAAACCGACGGCGAAAAGCATAACACAATCACGCCGATTGCCCGTATGCGCGACGGCAAATTTGAGCTTGATTTGGTGCTCAGGAACAATATTACTACCGAGGATTGTCCGCTCGGCTTCTATCATCCTCATCCCGAATACCATCATATCAAGAAGGAGAATATCGGTCTTATCGAGGTTATGGGTCTTGCCGTTTTGCCGTCAAGGTTAAAGGAGGAGATTTCCGTTCTTGCCGACGCGCTTGTTAACGGAAAGGACATTACCGCCGACGAGAGAATTGCAAAGCATGCGCAGTGGGCTGAGATGATTAAGAGCAAATATACTCTTACAGCCGATAACTGCGAGGATATTCTCAAAAAGGAAATCGGCATTGTGTTCACTTCAATTCTCGGACAGTGCGGCGTATACGAGCGCACCGAGGAGGGTAAGAAGCAGTTTATCCGCTTTATTGAATCGGTTTAATAAAAGTCATTTAAAAAAGCTACCGAGTCGAAAGACACGGTAGCTTTTTCTGTTATTATGTTTGTTATTTTATAATTCTTACCTTGATAACTCCGTCAAGGGCGGTGATGTCGTTAACAACCTTCTCTGCAGGCTCGCTGTCAACATCAATTATTGAGTAAGCAAAGTCGCCCCTGCTCTTATCCTCAAAGCCTGCGATGTTGATGCCGTCCGCGCTGATTGTATTTGTGATTGTTGAAATCATATTCGGCTTGTTCTCGTGAATAACGGTAAGTCTTGCCACGCCCGTTCTTGCAACGGAAACGGCAGGCATATTAACCGAGTTTTTAATATTGCCGTTTTCAAGGAAATCAACAAGCTGTAATGCGCCCATTGAAGCGCAGTTCTCCTCGCTCTCGGGTGTTGATGCGCCGAGGTGAGGGATTGCGATTACGCCGTCAACGCCGATAACCTCAGCCGACGGGAAGTCTGTTACATATGCTGCCATCTCTCCGTTTTCAAGAGCCGAAACAACATCGGCAGAAACTGCGAGGTCGCCTCTTGCAAAGTTGAGAACTCTTACGGTGTCCTTCATCTTTGCGATTGTTTCCTTACAGATAAGACCCTTGGTGTCGGGTGTGAGCGGTACATGAACGCTGATATAATCGGCAATAGGATAAATCTCCTCAAGATTGTTGTTAAGAGTGATTCCTGCTTTAAGCTCAGTGCCTTCGGGGAGGAACGGGTCGTAGCCGATTACCGTCATACCGAGGTCAACCGCAGCCTCTGCAACAAGTCTGCCGATTGCGCCAAGTCCGATAACAGCGAGCGTCTTGCCCTTGATTTCGGGGCCTGCGAAGGCGCTCTTGCCCTTCTCTACAACCTTGCCCACATTGTCGCCCTCGTCCTTGATTGTCTTGCACCAGTCGATAGCCTTTGTAACCTTACGGCTTGAAAGAAGGAGGCCGCAGATAACAAGCTCCTTAACAGCGTTTGCGTTTGCGCCGGGGGTGTTGAAAACAACGATGCCCTGCTCTGCGCACTTGTCAACGGGGATATTGTTGGTGCCTGCGCCGCCTCTTGCGATAGCAAGGAGGTTATCCTTCAGCTCCATATCTTGCATCTTGTCAGACCGCCCCA
>ODAI012154096.1_pt1 | contig 14591 bp, 12 predicted proteins | sample 1539321 | NCBI WGS metagenome assembly ODAI01 (sample SAMN02144231, study PRJEB22623) | gut metagenome | biome: sheep rumen | host: Ovis aries | place: New Zealand
GAGGAGGTGCGCCGCATCGTCGCCAAAGCGGATGGGAAGACTTCCGCTTTCGGCGCGGATGTGGTACAATCCGAGTAATGGGATGCGGACACAGAAGAACGCGACGGACCGCATCCGGAGGCTGAAGGCATGAGCGAAACCAAATTCCGGCCCTATGACAAAAAACGGAAAATCCTGCTGGTGGAGGATGAACAGGTTAACCAGGAGATCCTGCAGGCGTGCCTGCAGGGTACCTATGAAGTGCTTCCCGCCATGACCGGGGCGGAGGCCCTGGAGATCATTGATCGGGAGCAGGAAACCCTGAGCATGGTGCTGCTGGACCTGATGCTGCCCGACATGCACGGGCTGGACATCCTGCGCCGCATGCGGAAGGATGTGCGCACCGCCGGCATTCCCGTCATCGTCATGACGGCGGACAGCAAGGCCGAGGTGGAATGCCTCTCCCACGGCGCCGTGGACTTTATTCCCAAGCCCTATCCCCGGCCGGAAATCGTGCAGGCCCGGGTGCGGCGCATCATCGAGCTTTCCGAAGACCGGGAGATCCTGCGCTGGACCGAGCGGGACGCCCTGACGGGGCTGTACAACCGGGAATTCTTCAACCGCTACGCCCGGCAGCTGGACACCTTCCATCCGGAGGAGCCCAGCGACGCGGCGATCCTGAATATTACCCAGTTTCATATGATCAACGACCGCTACGGCAGGGCCTACGGCGACGGCGGGCCGGCGGCCGCCCGGCAGGGGATGCGCGGGCTGCCGGAGGAAACCGCCGGGCACGCCCGCCCGGCCGGGGCCTCCGGCGCCGCCAAGTGGGCACCCGCCGGCGAGGAGTTCCGCGAGCTGCTGAAGGAAACCGGCGGCATCGCCAGCCGGAGCGATTCGGATACCTTCTGCTTCTACTGTCCCCACCGGGAGGACTACGCCGCCCTGCTGGAGCGGCTGGCCGACCGGGGGAACCGGGATATCTCCGGGGAAAACCGGATCCGCCTGCGGATGGGGGTCTACGCCCTGGTGGACAAGGAGCTGGACATCGACCGCCGGTTTGACCGGGCGAAGATGGCGGCAGATACCGCCCGCTCCGGGTATTCCAACTCCGTGGGCTGGTTCAGCGAAGCCATGTATGAAAAGGAAAAGCTGGACGCCCGGCTGGTGGAGGATTTCGCCGCCGCCCTGCGGGAAAAGCAGTTTACGGTTTATTTCCAGCCCAAGTTCCATATCCGGGGAGAGAAGCCCGTGCTGGCCAGCGCCGAGGCGCTGGTGCGCTGGAACCATCCGGAAATGGGCATGGTGAGCCCCGGGATCTTCATCCCCGTCTTTGAGGCCAACGGCCTGGTCCGGGCCCTGGACCGCTATGTCTGGGCCGCCGCGGCGGAGAAGATCCGGGACTGGCGGGACCGGCTGGGCATTACCCTTCCCGTGTCGGTGAACGTATCCCGGATCGACCTGTTCGATCCCCGGATTTTTGACAACCTGCGGGAGATCGTGGAGAAGAACGGCATCGGATACCGGAACCTGCTGCTGGAGGTGACGGAGTCCGCCTATACCGAGGATTCCGCCCAGATTGTTGAGAAGGTAAACCAGCTGCGGGCCATGGGATTCCGGATCGAAATGGACGATTTCGGCTCCGGCTATTCCTCCCTGAACATGCTGTCCATCCTGCCCATTGACGCCCTGAAGCTGGACATGCGGTTTATCCGCCACGCCTTCAGCGCCGAGGGCAGGGATACCCGGCTGCTGGAGGCCATGATCAAACTGGCCGAGGCCTTTGAGGTGCCCACCATCGCCGAGGGCGTGGAGACGGCGGAGCAGTGCGAAGTCCTCCGGGCCATGGGCTGCGATTATATCCAGGGCTATTACTTCTCCCGGCCGCTTCCGGCGGACGCCTTTGAAGCGTACATGCTGGAGCACCGGCCTGGGGAGAACTGAGAATACGGAAAAAAGAAGGGAGAATCTCCATGACTGTTGAAGACCTGAAGGCCTACGGTGCCGATACCGCCCAGGGACTGGAGCGGTGCATGGGCATGGAAAGCATGTATCTCCGCCTGGTGGGCATGATTCCCGGGGACGCCAATTTCGGGAAGCTGGAGGAAGCCCTGGAGGCGGGGGACCTGAAGGCCGGCTTTGAGGCGGCCCATGCCCTGAAGGGCGCCGCGGCCAATCTCGCCCTGACGCCCCTGCTTACCCCCGTCAGCGAGATTACGGAGCTGCTGCGGGCGGGGACGCAGGCGGACTACGCACCCCTCCTGGAAAAAATCCGCGCCGCCCGGGAAGGGCTGGAGCGCCTGTGCGCCCAGGGATAAAAGCGAAAATGAAAAGAAGGAGGCAGGAAATCCTGCCTCCTTTTCACATGCCCGGGAAGCGTTACTGCTTCCCGATGTATTTCAGGCACAGCATGGTGATATCGTCGAACTGCTCCGCCCCGGCGGTGAAGCCCTGGATGCTGTTCATCACGTTTTCGGTAACGGTCTTCGGATCGGCGTCCGGGTCCCGGTTCAGGGCGTCCAGCATCCGCTCGGTGCCGTAGAGCTCCTGGGCGGTGCTGGTGGCTTCCGCCACGCCGTCGGTATAGACGAAGAGGCTGTCTCCCGGATTCATCCGGAATTCATGCTCCCGGAAGGGCGTGCCTTCCATCACAGCCACGGCGGGGGAGTGGCGGTACACCTGCAGGGCGTAGTCCTCCCCGGCCCGGCGGAGCACCGGATGCTCGTGGCCGGCGTTGGCGGCCACCCCCAGGCCGGTGGAAATCTGCAGCACCGCCAGCCACACCGTGACGAAGAATCCGGCCTCGTTGCCTTCGCACAGCTGGTTGTTCACCTCGCTGAGCACCTGGGCGGGGGATTCCCCGTTCTGCAGCCGGGATTTGATCAGCACCCGGGAGATCATCATGAACAGGGCCGCCGGGACGCCCTTGCCGGAAACGTCCGCCATAACCAGGCCGATGTGGTCGTGGTCCACCAGGAAGAAATCGTAGAAATCGCCGCCCACCTCCTTGGCGGGGGTCATGGTGGCGTAAACGTCAAACTCCGGCCGGTCCGGGAAGGCGGGGAAGAGCCGGGGCAGCTGGCTGGCCTGGATGCCCCGGGCCATGTTCAGCTCCGCGCCGATGCGCTCCTTCTCGGCGGTAACCCGCTGGGTTTCCTGCATGTACTGCAGGGTGCGGGCGGAGAGGGTGGAGAAGGAATCCGCCAGGAACTCAATCTCGTCCCCGGTGCGGTAGGCGTCCTCCATTTTGAACTGCAGGTTGTCCCCGCCCAGCTGCTGCATCCGCTCCGTCATGATGCCCAGGGGCTTCACAATGCGCTTGGAGAGCACCAGGGCGCCGGTGAGACCCAGCACCAGGATGGTCCCCAGCAGCACCAGGATTGTGGTTTTTGAGTGGTCCAGGCTTTGGGTCATGCTGCTTCCGGCGTCGGAAAGAATGGTGTCATACTGCGCTTCCAGCCTTTCGGTGGGCCCCAGGGCGGCGGCCCGGCTTACGGCGGAAATCACCGTCCAGCCCACGCTGCCCACGGGGGCACCGGACATGAGGTATTCCTCCCCGTCCACGGTGACGGCGGTAAGCTCCGTGACGCCGGACAGGGCGCTCCCGACGAAGGCGGAGAGGGTTTCCCCGCCGCTTTCCCGCAGGTCCTCCGCCTCCGAGGGCTCCCGCACCCGCAGGCTGCCCTCCGTCCGGGGGGAGAAGACCACGTGGCCGTACTGGTTCACGATGAAGACAAAGGAAGTATCGTCCGAAACGGAGTCAATGGCCTCCTGCATGTTGTCCAGGAACAGGTCCGCCCCGCACACGGCGGCCAGCTTCCCGTCCCGGTAAACCGGCAGGGCGCACATGATGCCGATGCGGCCGGTGAACACGTCCTGCACCACATCCGTATAGTACAGGCTTCCGGTTTCCGCGGCGCCCTTATACCAGTCCCGCTCCCGGACGGGAATGGGGATCAGGGCTCCGTCTTCGGAAAACTTGCCCGCGGAATGGTCGTCCGCCAGGAGCATGACGCCGGAGGGCAGGGCCACGTAGCAGGAATTCACGGTGCCGTTTGCATACAGGGCCTCCATCATTTCGCTCATGTTGGCCACAAGCCCCAGCCGGGCCTTTACCTCGGGATTATCGGGATCCGCCCCCGCCTCAGAGAGCAGCTGCACGGTGATTTCCCCTTCCTTCGCCGGGTCCGGCAGGGCGTAGGGATGCTCCCCCCAGCTTTCCGGGGAGGCAAAGAGATTTTCCGCATAGTCTCCCAGCATCTTTACGGTGTTCCCCAGGTCCTCGAAAAGTTCGTTGGCGATGTAGGCCTCCATCTGGGTGCTCTGCCCCTGGCTGCGGGAAATCACGGCGTCCATGGTCTCCCGGGAAATGGCGGAAATGGATTCCTTCTGCTTCGTGTTGGTTTCCGCCACCAGGCCCTGCAGGTGCACCGCCTGGTAGAAAATGACCCCGGTGTAGGCGGCCATCATCAGCAGGATCACGAAGAGCACCAGGTTGAACACCTTCTGTTGGATTCCGCCGAATACCCAGTTTCTGATTTTTCTCATATGTTATGCTTCCTCCGCGGGAGTTCCCGCATTTTCTCCTTTGAATTTTACGGGCAGGCCTTTCCCTCCGCCCAGTGCTTCCGGCACAGGGCGATATAGCTCTCGTTGCCGCCCAGCAGCACCTGCTCGCCCTCCCGGACGACCTTGCCGCCGGAAAGCCGGGCGTTGCAGGTAGCCTTCCTGCCGCACCAGCAGACGGTTTTGACCTCCTCAATGGAGTCCGCCCAGGCCAGGAGCCACAGGCTGCCCTCAAACAGGTTTCCCTGGAAATCCGCCCGCAGGCCGTAGCAGATCACCGGAACGCCGGCCTTGTCCACAATGTCCACCAGCAGCTGCACCTGCTCCTTCTTCAGGAACTGGGCCTCATCCACGATAATACAGTCGTATTCCTTCGCCTTCTCCAGGGTCAGTTCCTCCATCAGGGCGCATTCCGCCTTCAGGCCGACCCGGGAAGCCACAACCCGGCTCCCGTCCCGGTTTTCCAGGGCGGGCTTCACCATCAGGGCCTTCTGCCCCCGCTCCCGGTAATTGTACTGCACCATGATGGCGTTGGCGGTCTTGGAGGACCCCATCGCGCCGTAACGGAAATATAGCTTTGCCATGACTGTTCCTCCCTCCTCCTCCATTCTACCCAAAGAAGCGGAAGTATGCTATACTGTCGGCAGAAAAAAACCGAAAAAAGGAGAAGGATCCATGAATACAAACGAACTGACCCGGGAAAAAGTTGCCGCCATGATTGACCATACCAACCTGAAGGCCAATGCCACCCGGGAGGATATCCGCCGCCTGTGCGACGAAGCGAAGACGTATCATTTCGCCTCCGTCATGGTCAATTCCGCCTTCACCGCCTTCTGCAGGGAGCAGGTGGCCGGCTCCGGCGTGCTGGTGGGCACGGTGGCCGGCTTCCCCCTGGGGCAGATGTCCACGGCTGCCAAGGTTTTCGAGGCGGAAACCGCCATCGCCGACGGGGCGGACGAGATCGACTACGTGGTGAACGTGTCGGACGTGAAGGACGGGAAGTGGGACCTGGTCCGCTCTGAAATGGAAAAGATCACCGCCGCCTGCCACGGGAGGGGCGCCGGCTGCAAGGTCATCTTTGAAAACTGCTACCTCACCAAGGAGGAGATCGCCCGGCTGGCGGCCATCGCGGCGGAGGTGAAGCCGGACTTCATCAAGACCTCCACGGGCTTCGGCACCGGCGGGGCCACGGGGGAGGATGTGCGCATCATGAAGGAAACCGTCCGGGGCGCCGTGAAGGTCAAGGCTGCCGGCGGCATCCGGGACTGGGCTTCCTGCAGGGCCATGATCGAAGCCGGGGCGGAGCGCATCGGCGCCAGCGCCGGAAAGCAGATCCTGGAGCAGTTTGCCGCGGAATAAAATGATTAATGATTTTGCAACAAATTCCCCTTTCCCTTCCCCGGGGATATCTGATATAATAATCACTGACAGAACAGGTGAAAAACCTGGGAAAATTGTACAACTTTATTAAAGGAGGGTTCCCTGATGAAGAAATTCCTGGCTATCCTGCTGGCAGCCATCATGGCACTGGCAGCCTGCTCCGCCTTTGCGGACGATTTCAACTATGATGACATTCCGGACGAAATGACATCTGAAAACGGCCAGTACCCCATCGCGTTCGTTACCGACGTCGGCCAGCTGAAGGATCATTCCTTCAACGAAGGCATCTTCAATGGTGTCAAGAGGTACGCTTCCGAGAACAACATTGCCTACAAGTATTATCAGCCCGCCAACGGCAACCAGGCGACGGATGACGACCGTTACGACGCCATGAAGGCCGCCGTGGACGGCGGCGCCGAAATCGTGGTCTGCGCCGGTTTCATGGCCGGTGCCGCCATTGAAAAGGCCTCCTCCGAGTTCACCAACGTGAAGTTTGTGTACGTGGACGGCAGCCACTTCGGCGACAACACCGTGGGTGTTGCCTTCAAGGAAGAACAGTGCGGCTTCTTCGCCGGCTATGCCTGCGTGAAGGAAGGCTTCACCAAGCTGGGCTTCTCCGGCGGCGGCGGCGGAACCACCCCGGCATGCTGCCGTTATGGTTACGGCTTTGTGCAGGGCGCTGAAGCGGCTGCGGCTGAGCTGGGCGTGAACGTTGAAATGAACTATTCCTGGCTGTACGGCGGCACCTTCTCCGACAGCCCCGAGCTGGAAACCATGCTGAACGGCTGGTATGAGAACGGCACCGAAGTGATCTTCCCCTGCGGCGGCGCAATGTACCTGAGCTGCTTCTCTGCGGCTGCGGCCAATGACGCGTGGGCCCTGGGCGTTGACAGGGATCAGGCTGCTGACTCCGATCGCGTGCTGACGTCCGCCCTGAAGGGTGTTGACGCTGCTTCCTACCAGATCCTGAAGGCCTATTTCGACGGCGGCTGGGACAAGCTGGGCGGAACGGATCAGGTGTACGGAACGGCGGAAGGCGCCATCGCGCTTCCTACCGCGGAAGGCTCCTGGCGGTTCACCAAGTTCACGGTTGAAGAGTACAACAAGATGGTTGAGGATGTCATCAGCGGCGCCCTCGTTATCGACGACAAGTACGAGAACATGAAGACGGAATATGATCATGTGAAGATTTCCATGATTGAATAATCCATCCCCTTTCGGGAAGGGCTTCGGCCCTTCCTTTTTTTATGTTTTCCTGTTATAATGTTCAGGACTTGAAAGATCCAAATCAATAGTCGGTGAGGAGCTGATTGCCGGTATGAGTGAACGTTCTCCGGAAACATCGGAATATGTGATTGAGATGAATCACATTACCAAGGTCTTCCCGGGAATTGTAGCCAACGACGACATCACCCTGCAGCTTCGCAAAGGGGAGATCCACGCGCTGCTGGGCGAGAACGGGGCAGGAAAGTCCACCCTGATGAGCGTCCTCTTCGGCCTTTACAAACCGGAGAAGGGCGAGATCCGGAAAAACGGACAGGTGGTGAAGATCGACGATCCGAACGATGCCACCGCCCTTCATATCGGAATGGTGCACCAGCACTTCAAGCTGGTGGATGTGTTTACTGTGCTGGACAATATCATCCTCGGCGCGGAGGATACCCGGTTCGGTTTCCTTTCCAAAAAGGCGGCCCGGCAGAAGGTGCAGGCCCTGAGCGATAAATATGGGCTGAAAATTGACCTGGATGCGAAAATTGAGGATATCACCGTGGGTATGCAGCAGCGGGTGGAAATCCTGAAAATGCTCTACCGGGACAATGAGATCCTGATCTTTGACGAGCCCACCGCCGTGCTGACGCCCCAGGAAATCGATGAGCTGATGCAGATCATGAAGAACCTTGCCGCGGAAGGAAAAAGCATCCTCTTCATCAGTCACAAGCTGAATGAAATCATGCAGGTTTCGGACCGAGTGACGGTTTTGCGCAAGGGGAAATATATCGGGACTGTCAACACGGCCGATACCAACAAGCAGGAGCTTTCCGACATGATGGTGGGAAGGTCCGTTCAGCTGGAGGTTTCCAAGGAGGAAGCGCATCCGGGAGAAACCGTGCTGGAGGTCAGCCATTTCTGCGTTCCCAGCAGGATACACAACCGGAATGCCGTAAACGATGTATCCTTCACGGTTCGGGCCGGTGAAATCGTCTGCATTGCCGGTATTGACGGGAACGGCCAGACGGATTTTATTTACGGGCTGACAGGCCTTGAAAAAAGCAACGGCGGAACCGTTAAGCTGTGCGGCCAGGATATTACACACCAGTCCATCAAAAAACGCGGGGAAAACATGAGCCATATCCCGGAAGACCGGCACAAGCACGGACTGATCCTCGACTTCACCCTTGAGCAGAACATGGTCCTCCAGCGGTTCATGGAGCCCCGGTTCCAGCGCGGGAAGTTCATTCGGTTCCAGGAGGTTCGCTCCTATGCGGAGCAGCTGATTAAAGAATACGATGTGCGTTCCGGGCAGGGACCGGTTACAAAGGTGAGATCCATGTCCGGCGGAAACCAGCAGAAAGCGATCATTGCCCGGGAACTGGACAGGGATAAAAAACTGATTGTGGCGGTGCAGCCCACCCGCGGACTGGATGTGGGCGCCATCGAAGGCGTTCACAGCAGGCTCGTTGCGGAACGGGATGCGGGAAAGGCCGTCCTCCTGGTCAGCCTGGAGCTGGATGAGGTGATGAGCCTTCCGGACAGGATCCTCGTGATGTACGAGGGAGAAATCGTGGGTGAGTTCAGGCCGGAAGACACGAATATCCAGGAACTGGGCCTGTATATGACAGGCGCACGCCGGCAGGCGAAGGAAGGAGGGGAAAAGGATGGAGAATAAGCCGTTCTTTCAGCGGGAAGGCGTCAAAACAATCCTGGCGTCGCTCCTTTCCATTGTCATCGGCCTGCTGGCCGGGGCCGTCATTATTGTCATCGTCGGACTGACAAACGGCTCCATTATTCCCTCCGCTATCTGGGATGCGATCCGCCTGGTGATCGCGGGTGTTTTCAACACCGGGCGGGACGCTGCTACAGGAGCCCTGACATTTGGCTTCAATCCTGTTTATTTCGGCAACCTGCTCTTCCGGGCAATGCCCCTGATCCTGACAGGACTTTCGGTGGCCGTTGCCTATAAAACAGGGCTGTTCAATATCGGCGCCCCCGGGCAGTATCTTGCGGGAACCTGCGCTACGCTTTTCCTGGCGCTGAGCATTCCCACTTCTTCGATTCCTGCCTGGATGGTATGGGTGATTGCGTTCCTGGGCGGCATGATCGCCGGCGCTTTGTGGGGATGCATCCCCGGACTGCTGAAGGCTTTGCTGAACATCAATGAGGTCATTGCCTGCATCATGACCAACTGGCTGGCCGCCGGACTGGTGACATGGGCGTTTGATATCAGCAGCCTGAAGAACGTCCTTGAAGGAACAAAAACAGGGTATATCTACAAAACATCCACGATCATCAACGATGTTGTCGTCGATGGCGTCCGGACCATCTCCGGGGCAAAGATCCCGGAAGGAGCGCAGGTGCTTGCCACCCGCGGCGGCGTCGCGACGCCGAAGCTGGGACTGGACAGCCTTTTCCCGGGAAGCCAGGTCAACGCCGGCATCCTGATTGCGATCCTGCTGGCGGTGGTGTTTTATATCATCATGGAAAAAACCACCCTTGGGTACCAGCTGAAGGCTTGCGGATCCAACCGCTATTCGGCCAAATACGCCGGAATCAAGGACAAGCGGAACATCGTGCTGTCCATGGCGATGGCGGGAGCAATGGCCGGCGCGGCGGGCGCCCTTTATTCCCTGAGCGGAAACACGGAGTTCTTCTGGACGACATACCAGACGCTTCCGGCAGTGGGCTTTACAGGCATCGCTGTTGCCCTGCTCGCCGTCAACAATCCTGTCGGGGTGATTTTCTCCGGAATGTTCATGTCCCTCCTGAATATCAACGGGCAGCAGATCACCAACCTGACCGCCTACAATGAATACATTACGGATGTTATTATCGCGGTGATTGTTTATCTTTCCGCTTTCATGCTGATTATCAGGATGTGGATCAGCAAAAAACGGACGAAACCCGGCGACAAGACCGGGAAACCCGACAGGAAGACGGCGGAGGTGAGCAAATAATGGCATTCCTGATCCGGCAAACCCTTATCTATTCCGTTCCGCTGATGATTGTGGCGCTGGCCGGCGTTTTTGCCGAACGCAGCGGCGTGATCAACCTGGCGCTGGAAGGTATGATGATCTTCGGCGCCTATATTGGCGTCGTCTGTATGAATGTCATGATGAGCCTTGGATGGTTCGACGCGGTAAAGGCTTCCGGCAACCCTTGGACAGCCCAATGGTACCTGCTGCTGGCAATGTTTGTTTCCAGTGTGGCGGGAAGCATTTTCTCCCTGCTGCTGGCATTTGCGGCAATCCACCTGAAGGCGGATCAGACCATCGGCGGAACGGCCCTGAACATGCTGGCTCCTGCTATCGTCCTGTTCATGGTCCGCATTACCGCGAAGCAGAACAGCCTGCTGCTGGCCAGCGGTGATTCCGCCACCTGGTTCATGATCAAAAAGGCGATGTGGGGATTTGATAAAAGCCAGAAGCTCAGCGTCCTCGGAGAAGCCTTCCTGAATAAGGTCTACCTGACCACATATTTCTGCATTATCCTGTTCATTGTGCTTTCGGTGATCCTGTACAAAACGAAGTTCGGCCTCCGGCTCCGCTCCTGCGGAGAGAATCCGCAGGCGTCCGCCTCCCTGGGCATCAACGTGAACCGGATGCGCTATACCGGTGTTATGATCTCCGGAGCGCTGGCAGGCCTCGGCGGATGCGTTTTCGCCGTTACCACGGCGAACTGTTCCGCAAACGGCGATGTGGCCGGCTTCGGTTTCCTGGCGTTGGCGGTCATGATTTTCGGCAACTGGAAGCCGCTGCCCATCGCCCTGGGAGCGCTGCTGTTCGGCCTGTTCAAATGTATCGCGGCTTCCTATGCAACCCTGGATGTGAACGGAGACGGCTACTATGTGCTTGCGAACCTGGGAATCAGCAGCCATATCTACCGCGTCCTTCCGTACCTGGTTACCCTGATCGTGCTGGCCTTCACCTCCAAGAGGTCCCGCGCACCCAAGGCGGAAGGCATCCCCTACGACAAGGGATCCCGCTGAACAAAGAAGAAAAAGGAGGAAAAATCCCATGCCTATCCCAACCCCACATATCAACGCTCCTGCCGGTGCCTTTGCCGATACCGTCCTGATGCCCGGTGACCCCAAGCGGTCCCGGCTCATTGCCGACAGCTTCCTGGAGAAGGCGGAGCTGGTGAACGACGTCCGCGGCGTCCAGGGCTACACCGGTTATTACAAGGGGAAGCGCGTTTCCGTGATGGCCAGCGGCATGGGCGCCCCCTCCATCGGCATCTATTCCTATGAGCTGTTCAAGTTCTACGATGTGAAGAGCATCATCCGCCTGGGCTCCGCCGGCGCCATGCGGGAGGACATCCGGCTCCGGGACATCGTCATCGCCATGAGCGCCTACAACCACAGCTCCTACCTGAAGCAGTTCGGCTTCACCGGGGACAACGCCCCCTGCGCCGATTACGACCTGCTGTCCCGGGCGGTGGAAACGGCGAAGGCCATGAACCTTCCGGTGCACTGCGGCGCGGTGTTCACCTCCGAAGCCTTCTACGGGGAGGGCGCGGACGTGGAGGCCCTGCGGGCGCAGCATGTGATGGCCGTTGAAATGGAAGCCGCGGCGCTGTACCTCAACGCCGCCCTCACCGGGAAGAAGGCCCTGACCATCTGCACCATCTCCGACAGCGCCGTCACCGGGGAGAGCCTGCCGGCGGAGGACCGCCAGTCCTCCTTCCTGGACATGATCCGGCTGGGGCTGGAGATTGCCTGATTTTTTCCATCGTTTTTCCTGCGGGGCCTCGGCCCCGTTTTTTTGTTTTCCCCGGGGTTTCCCTGGTCCTTCTGAGCAAAAGTAAAGGAGCTGTGAAAATCATTTCACAGCTCCGTCGGTCCTTATATATCATTCACAGCTGCCGCAGGTCCAAGGTCCTTACCGCCCCGGAGAGACCACTTGCCATGGGTGTATCGGACCCCCTGCCGGCGGGGAAAGTGTATGCCTGTATACCGGTTTACGGGATCTCCTGCCGGATGCTTCACCTCCCGGGAATCATCTGTCGTCTGGTTGATTCTTTTTCTCTGTGAATGAATTATTGCACATATATTTTAGTTTGTCAACACTTTTTTAACAATTTTGTAAAAATTTTATTCGGCCCACCTGGCGCCGTCCAGGATCTGCTGCCAGGCAGCACCCGGAAAGCCCAAAACGGCCGGTTTGACAGAACATGGAAACAGGACTATCATCTTTCAGGTATTGTTTGAGCGAAAGGATATCGGCAGGAATGAAAAAGGAAAACGATAAGGGCGGCCGCGAACGGCTGGGCAGCCGCCTGGGCTTTATCATGCTGTCCGCGGGCTGCGCCATCGGCTGCGGAAACGTCTGGAAATTTCCCTGGATGTGCGGGGAATACGGCGGCGGCAGCTTTGTGGCGGGCTATATCCTCTGCCTGCTGGCGCTGGGGCTTCCGGTGATGACCATGGAGTTTTCCATGGGCAGGGCGGCCCAGGCGAGCCCCCTGTATATGTTCCGGAAGCTGGGGAAGGGACACAGCCCCGTATGGAAGGTTCCCGGGGCGCTGTCCCTCCTCGGCAACGTGGCGCTGATGGCCTTTTACACGGTGGTGGCAGGCTGGATCCTGAACTACTTCTTTCGGTTCGTTACCGGGCAGACGGAAGCCCTTTCCTTCGGAAATATGATTTCCAACCCCTGGGAGAATGTGATTTTCACCCTGGTGACCGTGGCCATCAGCTTCGCGGTGCTGAGCTTCAGCATCCAGGGCGGGCTGGAGCGGATTACCAAGTATATGATGGTGGCCCTGCTGCTGATGATGCTGGTGATGCTGGGCAACAGCCTGTCCCTTCCCGGGGCGGGAAAAGGAATGCAGTTTTACCTGGTGCCGGACTTCTCGAAGTTCAGCGGCGAAACCGTCGTTAAGGCCATGAACCAGGCCTTCTTCACCCTGTCGGTGGGGATCGGCAGCATGGCGATTTTCGGCAGCTATATCGGCAAGGACCGCTCCCTGATGGGGGAGGCGGGAACCGTCATCGCGCTGGATACGCTGGTGGCGCTGCTGGCCGGGGCTATCATTTTCCCGGCGTGCTTCTCCTACGGCGTGGAGGTGACCGAGGGCCCGGGGCTGCTCTTTGACACCATGGCTTACGTCTTCCTCCACATGGCGGGGGGAAGATGGTGGGGAGCCCTGTTCTTCCTGTTCATGGTGTTCGCCGCGTTTTCCACGGTGCTGGCCGTGTGCGAGAACATCCTGGCCATGGCCCGGGAAATGTTCGGGTGGAGCCGGAAGAAGGGAAGCCTCCTGTGCGGCGTCGTGGTCTTCCTGCTGAGCCTGACCACCGCCCTGGGCTACAGCGTGCTGAAATTCCAGCCCTTCGCGGAGGGAACCGCCTGGCTGGATTTCTGGGACTTTATCGTTTCCACCAATATCCTTCCCCTGGGCTCGCTGTTTTACGCCCTGTTCTGCTGCAACCGCTTCGGATGGGGGTGGGACGCCTTCATGGCGGAGGCCAATACCGGCCGGGGCCTGAAGGTGAAGTCCTGGATGAAGCCCCTGTTCCGCTTTGCGGTGCCGGTCCTTATCCTCTTCCTGTATGTTTACGGGCTGGCCACCTTCAAATGGCGGTAAACGGGGCGTCCGCCCCGGCTTGACAGGGGAGGGCGGCGCGGATATATTGGATCCAACGGAAAACAGAATGAAACGGGAGGAAAAAGAACATATGAATGAAGCAATTGTCAGGCTGCACCGGGCGAAGATCGTTCCGGTGGTCCTCAGTATCCTTTTCGGCGCCGCGCTGGTCATCGCCCGCAGGAGCGCCATGGACGCGGTGATCCGCATCGCCGCCGCCCTGCTGGTGATCGGCGGGGCCGGAAGCCTGTGCCTGTACTTTTTCGGGCCCATCCGCCGGGAGAATACCCAGCTGGCCGTGGGCGTGCTGCTGGCCGGAACGGGGGTGCTGCTCTGGCTGCTGGCCGGAACCCTGGTGGACATTTTCCCCGGGATCGCCGGCGTCACCCTGATTCTCAACGCCTTCAGCAACCTGGGCATCCTGAGCTCCCCGGAGGAGCAGACGGACAAATGGGTCGTGCTGCTGGTTTCTGCGCTCATGGCCGTGGGCGGCCTGACGATCCTGCTGCATCCCCGGGCCATTGAGAACATCCTGTTGATTTTTATCGGCCTTGCCTTTATCGTCAACGGCATCCTGGACCTGGTCCTGATGCACCTGGCCAAGGAAGCCCTGCTCCGGTCCTTCACCGGCAGGCAGGAATAAAAAGAAAGCATTTGATATGAGCATTTTAATCAGGGATACCACCCGGGAAGAACGGGAAAAAATCGTGGCAGAATCCATCGGAAACATCAGCGGCCTTTGCGACGGATGCAGCCCGGGAATTATTGAGATGTACCAGGATTATATTGACGGAAAAAAGGAACTGCGGGAGATCAATATGGAGTTCAACGCTCGCTATACCCTCGGCGACAGCGGACGTGAC
>ODAI014514080.1_pt1 | contig 14590 bp, 11 predicted proteins | sample 1539321 | NCBI WGS metagenome assembly ODAI01 (sample SAMN02144231, study PRJEB22623) | gut metagenome | biome: sheep rumen | host: Ovis aries | place: New Zealand
GGCTCCGTTGATATAGTCTGAAACACCTAGATCTGGTTTCCCGACATAATCAGACAGAGAGCGACGACGAAGGTCAAGGTCTATGGCACATACCTTCTTTCCTTTGAGTGACATACATTTAGCAAGGTTGTAGCTTATGAAGGTCTTACCAGAACCTGGATTTGCAGAGGTTGTCATAATAACCTTGAGATCTTTGTTCTGACCTATCATGAACTCAACGTTAGTACGAAGTACACGGAATGCCTCATTGATTATGTTACGGCTTCCTTGCTTAACGACAATATGTGCCTTCGACTTTACACGTTTCTTGCGGTTTACGCTGCTATTACGCCTGAGATTCTTAATCTTTTCAGAAACAGTCTTGACGTAAGATGTACTTTCTTCATCTGGGAATTCAAGTTGTGGAAGTTCGCCAACAAAAGGAATAGGGAGATTCTCAATATCCTTGCGTCCACGGACCTTGGTATTCAAGAATTCACGTAGTACAATGACAAGAAATGGGAAACCAAGACCAATTCCGAGAGCAATCATCCATACCTTTTTATTGTTTGGATATGCTTGCTGACTGGAACCGCTTGAGCGTTGAAGGACTCTTGTGTTATATGCATCAAATGCCTGGTTAAGATTGTTCTGCTCACGAGTCTGCAGGAGATATGTGAACAACTGTTCCTTAATCTTGCGACGACGCTCGATATCAACGTATTTCTTTGCTTTTGAAGGGGTCTTGTCTATTTCTTTGTTGTTGCGTTGATTATTGGAATGCAACATCTGAACCTGTGTGTTGAGCATCGCAAGATGTGTGTCAAGCGTCGATAATATACCTCGACGTAATACCTCCATCTGTTTTATGACATCCCCAACCATAGGGTTGGATTCTGATGAAGCAGAAATGAGATTACTGCGTTCAAGTACTAAACCATTATATTCGTTTACCTGCTGTTGAAGAGCAGGGTTGTTTATACCTGCACTAAGCGGTAGAGTGTGATCGAAGTCTTTTATCTTGTTAATGTGATTACGGAAATATTGGGTGAGAGCAAGCTCGTTCTCGAATGATAATCCTTGGTCATCATACTGATATGAACGCTGCATATAGCGTTGGCCTTCATTCTCCAGATTGAGAGTGTGGTTGGATATTTGGTAATCACTCATTTCATTCTCTACATCACCAAGTTCTTTTTCCAAATCAACAAGACGTTCTTCAATGAATTGGTTTGTGGAGATAATTATCTGATTTTTATCTTCTATCCATTGTTTGTTGTAAACGGCAATAAGCGTGTTGAGAACATCGTCCGCACGCTCAATATTCACGTCGGTCAGAGAAAGATCGATGACAGATGACCTTTCGTCTGTGTTTGCAACAAACAGATTCCTGAGGTAATATTGTGTTGCTGCATTTACCGTAGTTTTTATTACGGTTATGTGGTCGTTTGAACGCCATTTGAAAATTTTAGAAGGACTAATAGTTATATATCCAAAAGGCGTTTTTATGGGTTTGTTGAATTCTCCTTTATATTTCAGTCTCCCGTGTCCTGCGCTATGTTCTTTGTCCCATTTCAAGACAATCTCTCTGTCATTTTTGATTTCAACGTCAAATTCCGTATTTATTTTGTCTGAAGAAAATTTTGCGACAATTGGAAGACTGGAACCATAGAGCGCTGTATTGCGTAAATGTCCTTGTACTTCATATCTTGTGCTAAGATCCAATTGCTTAACCACTTTTTCCATGAGGTCGGGCTTACGGAATGCAATAATCTCATTGTTCAGTGATGTGTTTGGCATTATGCTCTTTCCATTCCTGAACTTTGTAAAGACATTGTCCATAGCTTCGCTCTCTTTGGCATCTTTGACAACGAGTGAGGCACTACGTACATATATTGGCTGTGTAATTCGTAGGTATATAAATGCTGCAGAACATGTTATGGTGATACATAGAACGAACCAAAACCAGTTACTGATACACAAACCTGGAATGGCAGAGAAATCAAAACTGCTACCTCCATCCTGCTCATTGAGCATTTGTTTCGCTTTATTCTGAACTTTATTCATAGTTTACTTTACGAATAGGTTAATGATTGAATAAATGGTCATACCAAGACCGGTAAGTCCAGTCCAGAATCCCCATGTCTGGAAGAGATTTCCATTTACTGTTGAATTGCGTTTGGTCTTGTCGTTTGGCTCTATATACACGATGTCATTCTGATGGACATAGTAAGCTGGAGAATCATATACATTTTGCATCTTTGTTAGATCTATCTCATACTGACTGCGAACTCCATCTTCCTCACGTATGACTAGGATGTTCTTACGTAGGGCGTTGATGTCGAGGTCTCCCATTTGAGCAAGGAGTTCAAAGAATGTAAGACGATCTTTATCGATGTTAATACGTCTGCCACCACCTTCTCCAAGAATAGTTACATAGAGACCTGTGTATTCAACTTTTACAATTGCATCATCTACAAGTTTGCTATTGCGGAGGATGTTGGTAAGAGTATCCGTGATTTCCTTACGATCCAAACCTTCAAGTTTCAGTTTTCCAAGTACAGGAAAATCTATTTCTCCTTTTTCGTCAACCAAATATCCACTTTGACCATTGGTCAAGCCCATATTATTCATATTGTTGCCACTATACATGTTGAATTGCTGTGACAATTTCTCATTGCGCGACTTGACGAATATGCTCACGCGGTCACCTGGACGAACCTTGAATGGTGTTGAGTTCCTGATTATTGCTGGTGCAGATGTACCAGGCTTTCGATCTTGGAAATATGCAATATCTTGAGGTGTGCCGCATGAAACCATGAGCACTCCGAATAATAGTATCAAAAGGTATTTTTTCATAATTCAATATTTCTTAGGTGGCAAAATTAATAAAAAAAACTAATATGTGCAAATAATGGACCTTGAAATTCATGTATAGATGATATTATAAGAATGATATTGCTAAATTTTACGGAAAAGTTTGTGAATGTCATGAAAAATGTGTACCTTTGCAACGTTTATGTGTACCATTGGGGCTTTATCTCCGATTCTATTCGGGGCTGACTGGATTTGACAGCGGGACGAGATGGTACGTAAGCATGCAGAGTAACGGCTGTGAACTCTATAATCACTTCGGTCAACAATTTAATTGGCGAAAACAACTACGCTCTCGCTGCTTAATCGAAGTATAGTAGATTAGCTTTATTCCCTTGCTAGGCGAGGGAACGGGACATCGCTCAGAGCCCGATTCTTGAGGCTGACTGGTTAATGCGGTGCAATAATATCAGGAATAGTCAACGGCTTGTCTCGTGTCGGTGATGAAACTTTAGAGAATAAGGCAACAGTTGGTGGCTTGGGTCTTGCTGTTGCACGAAAATGAAGGCCAAGATAAGCATGTAGAAAGCGTATGGTTTCCCCGTTTGGACGAGGGTTCGAATCCCTCCAGCTCCACCTTGAATGAAAAAGAGCGAACAAATCAATTGTTCGCTCTTTTTATATGTCAAAATTGTTTATTCGTTATCGAGATTTGTTTCCTCAAGGGTATATTGGCTACTACCATCAAAACAATGTGTGCAGACCATTTCCTTTGGAAGTCCGATGGCTTTAATCAAAGTTTCTAACTTTGTGAATTTCAAAGAGGTAAGTCCGAAACGCTCTTGAATGATACTAACCATCTTCTTATACTGAGGAGAGTCGGTCGTTGCATAGATCTTGAGGATTTCTGGATCTTGCGCCTTTTCTTCTCCTTCTAGTTCTGCGATGATACGACGTGTTATCAATTCCATCTCGCTTTTAGAGGATGTGAAGTTGATGAACTGACAGCCGTAAACCAATGGTGGGCAGGCAATACGCATGTGAACCTCTTTCGCTCCAGATTCAAACAGACACTTTGTGTTGTCTCTGAGCTGGGTGCCGCGAACGATACTGTCATCGCAGAAAAGGACTTTCTTGTCTTTGAGTACAGATTTGTTCTGGATGAGTTTCATCTTAGCCACGAGGTTACGCATACTTTGATTTGAAGGTGTGAATGAACGTGGCCAAGTTGGAGTATATTTGCTAATTGCACGCATATAAGGACATCCGTGACCTGCGGCATAACCTATAGCCATACCAATACCAGAATCAGGAATACCACATGCGCAATCCACCTGTGTGTCATCCTCCTTACCCATAGCAAAACCTGTTGCATTACGCACGTCCTCTGTATTACGATGTTCGTAGTCGGAAGTCGGGAAACCATAGTAAACCCACAGGAAAGAGCAAATCTGCATTTTCTTGTTAGGCTTACGCAACTGTTCTATACCGTTGGCTGTGATTCGTACAATCTCGCCAGGACCGAGGAAACGTTCTGTCTCATAGCCGAGATTAGGGAAAGCTGTAGATTCTGAAGAAACAGCCCAAGCATCATCTTTCTTACCTATAATAATAGGTGTGCGTCCCCATGAGTCGCGTGCTGCAATAATACCGTTCTCTGTGAGAAGAAGCATAGTACAGGAGCCCTTTACCTCACGGAAGACATTCTCTATACCGTCAACGAAATTCTTTCCCTTAACGATAAGAAGACCAACAAGTTCCGTCTGGTTAATCTTGCCAGAAGAGAACTCTGAGAGATGCATATTCTGTTCAAGAAGAGTGTCGGCAATCTGCTCCATATTGTTGATTTTTGCTACAGTACAGATTGCAAATCGACCAAGGTGGGAGTTGAAAAGAAGTGGCTGGGCATCCGTGTCGCTGATGATACCTATACCGGAGTTACCATCAAATTCATCAAGTTCTTTCTCGAACTTGGTGCGGAAATACGTATTTTCCAGATGATGGATACTGCGTTTGAAACCTTTCTCTTCTGAGAATGTTGCCAAACCACCACGACGTGTGCCGAGGTGGGAGTTGTAGTCTGTTCCGTAGAACACATCAGTAGTACAGCGTGATGTGCCTATGGCACCAAAAAATCCAGCCATTTTTGTTATCTAAATAAAGGAGTTCAATTTTTCCGCTTGCAAAATTACTAAAAATCCTCGGAATATACAATACCAAGACCGTATTTTTTTTCTATTCATTTTCAGATGAATCATCAGTAAGAAGTAATTCTTCGTCTGATTTCTTCAGTTTATACTTCCGTTTTGGGTTTTCCTGTGCACCGAACTTTATCAGTTTCTTAGCTGCAACTTCTATGCTCTTTCCTGAAGGGCTGCTTATGTTTTTAAGTTCTGTAAATGCTTCTTGTGTCTTGTTCAGTTGCTTTTCTACATCAAGAAAACGCTCATAGAAACTTTGCACTCTATCCACAAGCATATTGGCGGTCTTCATCATCTCTTCCTGATTCTCAATCTGCCGAACCTGTTTCCAAGTCATCTCTAGAACGCGAAGCAATGAGTATAGATTCTGACTGCCTGTGATGATTACCCCCTTGTCGTATGCCTCTCTCCATAGGGTAGGGGCATTAGTGAGAGCCAACTGAAGCGCACTCTCAGAGAAAACATACATAAGAACGAAATCAAGTTTGCCTCTACCTTCTTTTATATATGCGTTGTAATTCTTGCGCGAAAGCTCCATTACATGCTGCCTTACAGATGCAATATGTCGCATAAGGGCATCCTGACGCTGTTCATCCGTTTCTGCATTATGATAGTCTTCAAAAGCCTTGAACGACATTTTTGAGTCGATGATAACATCACGCTCGTCTGGGAAATGAAGAATCACGTCAGGAATCATGCGCTTGCCTTCCTCCTCGTCATAGATGGTACGCCCAGCAGAATCCTTCATTGTTGTCTGCTCTTCGAATTGCAGTCCTTCTTCAAGTCCCATATCCTCGAGAAGCTGCTTCAGACGAAGTTCTCCGAAGTTTCCTTGCGTCTTATTCTCGCCTGTGAGTGCCTGGGCGAGTTTATCTGCACGCTCACCAGCCTCTTTGCTCTGCTGAATACTGGTTTTGATAGTCGCATCAAGTCGCACCATTGTCTCTGAGTGTTCGCGACCGCTCTTCTCTACAGCTTCTTTCATTTGCGAGATGCCTTCTTTCAGAGGATTGAGAATTGCGCTAAGTTGCTCCTTGTTCTGTTGTGAAAGCTGTTCAGAACGCTCTTTGAGTATTTTCTCAGAAGTAGTATTTATCTGTTCTTTCAGAAGAGCCATCTGCTGCTCTTGCTGAATTTTATGCTGTTGCTTAAGTTGCTCTATCTGATTGGAATTCTGTTGTTTTAGTTGATCTATTTGGTTGATATGCTGTTGCTTGAGCTGTTCAATCTGCATGGAATGCTGCTCTTTCAGTTCATTAATCTGAATGACATTCTGGTCTTTGATGCTCTCTATCTGTTTGTCATACTGACTTTTGAGTTCTGAAATCTGTGCAGATTGTTGTTTCCTCACATCATCCAACTGGAGCGTAAGTCCCTCTGCCTTTGTTTTCTCCACGTCACGCGCAGCCATAATCTCATTGCTTTTGTTTTTTGCAATGAGATACCCGATTATGCATCCGACAACCAATCCTATGATGATGTAAACAATTTCCATAATACGTATTGTGTTTCTTGAGTGCAAAGTTACAACTAATCTTTCGATTATACAAGAAAAATCCGTATTTTTCGTTTATTGAATATATGACAATAGAAGAACATCCGTTACAACCTTTTTTGCCAAAGAATGCAAAAATGCTGTTTCTTGGCAGTTTCCCTCCACCGAAAACCCGATGGAGCATGGAATGGTTCTATCCTAATTGGATAAACGATTTCTGGAGAATCCAAGGAGTTATCCATTTTGATGATAAGAACTATTTTGAGATAAAAGGAGAGAAACGCTTTGACAAAGAGCGTATTATGTCTTTCTGTGAAGAAAAAAGAATGGCGTTTTTTGATACGGCAAGAAAAGTTTGTCGTTTGAAGGATAATGCTGATGACAACTTCCTTGATATTCTTGAGCCTACGGATGTCTTTGCTTTGTTGCATCAGATGCCTTCTTGCTCGGTTGTGGTTACTACTGGCGGAAAGGCAAGCGAAGAGATTTGTGCCTATTTCAATAGCAAGGGCATAGATGTGAAAGTCCCGAAGGTTGGAGAGAACGTTAGCATTAATTCTGATTTATGGACAGGTGTCTGGTGGAGAATGCCAAGTAGTTCACGAGCATATCCCATGAAACTTGAAAAGAAGGCAGAATACTACAAACTCCTGTTTTCCTAACTGAAATCCTTATTGTTAACTGTTACTTGTTACTGTAGGGGCAGAAATGCCGTTGTGCCTTCGCTATGCCTTCGTTGTGCCTTCGCTCTGAGACCGCTCCTAGGACTATAGGATCAACGGACTTATAGCGGATTTACAACGGACTTGCATAGGACTTACTACTAAACAAAAGAATCACCTCATTTGGGGTGATTCTTTGTGTTTTATAGCGCAAAGCCGCAGAGGCTTTTGGTTACCTCTTTGTACTTGCGCTTGAATTTGTAGAAATATATTAAATTTCAACGAGGATGCGGAAAACCTTACCAGGATTCTTGCTCCACCATTGCATGGTTTCAAGACATTCCTCTGGTTTCACAACCTTTGTTATGAGTTTCTCGGTTGGGCAGTTTCCACGCTCTAAATAGTGGATAACAGCACGGAAATCGCTTGGGTTGGCATTACGTGAACCTCGGATATCGAGTTCCTTCTGTACGAAATACTTTGTCTGGAAGCTAACCTCAGACTTTGCATAGCCGATACAAACCACACGACCTGTGAAAGCAACCTCGTTTACTGCGAGATTGTATGTTATAGGACTACCTACAGCCTCAATAATAACGTCAGGACCAAAACCGTTGGTTATCTCCTGAAGACGCTCATGAACATTCTCTGTCATAGTGTTGATGGCGTATGCAGCTCCCATTTCCTTGGCAAGAGCAAGTTTCTCATCGTCAATATCAGCAGCTATAACTGTAGCGCCACGAGTTACCGCACGGACGATAGCACCCATACCAACCATACCACAACCGATAACCACAACAACGTCAATATCAGTTACCTGACCGCGATCTACTGCGTGGAAACCTACTGACATAGGCTCTATTAGGGCACATGTCTTAGGATCAAGATTGCCTGCTGGGATGATCTTCTGCCAAGGCAAGGTGATGAACTCACGCATAGCGCCATTACGCTGAACGCCAAGGGTTTCGTTGTGCTGACAAGCATTCACTCTGCCATTACGGCAAGAAGCACACTTACCGCAATTTGTGTAAGGATTGCAAGTAACCACCATTCCCGGCTTTAGATTCTCAGGAACGCCAGAACCAACAGCCTCAATAACGGCACCTACCTCATGACCAGGAATCACAGGATTAAGAGCCATGGTGTTTCTGCCCATGAATGTGTTGATGTCTGATCCGCAGAATCCTACATAAACCAACTTGAGGAGAACCTCACCAGCCTGTGGCTGTTGTGGGGCCTCCAAGTCGATTATCTGCAGTTCCTGATTGTGTGAAATCTGAATTGCTTTCATCTTTTATTTAACTCTTTAACTTAAAACCTTTAAACTATATATTCTTTCAACCTTTCACTTACTCTGACATATTCTTTATATAAGGTAGTTCCGGCAATTCGCCAAAACCGTAGAATGTCTTGGCATTACCACCAAGGAATGCGGTCTTTTCCTCCTCGCTCATCTCTTTTGTCTTGAGAATGAAATCGTAAGACATACGATAGGTGATGGCTGTAATAGTGCGAGGATAGTCGGATCCCCACATCAGTTTGTCCATACCTACAAGATCTGCAGCCTCGCGAATAGACTTTACGGCAGAAGGGAATGGATAGAACTCCTCATTATAGAGCCAGGTTATACCGCCAGATTCTACCATTACGTTCTTGCCACAATTGGCCAGTTTAACCTGACTGCGGAAAGAAGGTGTAGTAACCATGCCGAAATGCCCTATAGCAACTTTCAGATTCGGACATTCCTTTATTACCTCTGCCATTTCTGCTATCTGCTTCTCATCGTCAGCAAGACACATGGAGAGTATCATTTCCTGCTTTTCCATAGCCTTGAACAAAGGCATACGCTCAATAAGCGAACCCTTTATCCTGTGTCCGGGAATGGCAATACCGCGGAAGGTCTTGCTCAAGGCATTAACTTGTTGGGCGAGGTCTTCGTTTGCAGATAAATCCGTCAGCATTCCCATGCAGAAGAATCTGTCGGGATATTTGTTCTGCACAATAGCGAGGTAGTCATTCTGATTGCCGTCTATTATCTCCTGAACAACCACAGCTGCACCAACTTGAGCATAATCCATGTTTGAAAGGAATACTTCTGCTGTATTCTTTCCGTCTATCATAAATGGAGGAAGCATTTGCCTCTCCTCGCCGAAGAACTCCGAGCGTGAAGGATTGCTTTCTAATGAGCGTATTGGTTGGCCATCAACCACCGTATTCTGATTTAGCCACAAATGGCTATGAGCATCAATGATTTGCATAATGTACTCTACCCTTTACTCCTTCTACTTTACACTAATTAGGAATTCTTCCACCTTACCCTCATCTGATCTCCGATGATATCCTGTACTTCTTTTACGAGATTCCAGTCAATAGGAGCCTCTGCATACTCGATGTTCTTCTTCACGTTGTCTGGATTTGCTGAAGAGAATAGGGTAGTGGCAATACGAGGATTGCTGATAGCATACTGAATGGCAAGTTTCTCGATAGGATAGCCCTTTGCCGTACAATGCTGAACCGCTTTCTGACAAGCCTCTACAAGTGACTTTGGAGCAGGATGCCAATCAGGCACACCACGGGAAGATAGTAGTCCCATAGAAAGAGGTGAGGCATTTATGATACCAACGTTGTTCTGCTCAAAGAAATCAAAATACTCGTTAAGCAACTCGTCGTTCAGACTATAGTGACAGAAGCAGAGGGTTGACTCCACAGTACCTGTAGGCACATTCTCAATCACCCATTTGATGTTTTCCGGCTGAAGGTCTGTAATGCCCACATGGCCAACAACACCTTTCTTCTTCAGTTCTACGAGGGCTGGAAGAGTCTCTTCTGCCACTTTTTGCAAACCTCCGGGAAGAGAAGCCTGAAACTCTATGTCGTGAACATTGATAAGGTCTATATACTCTATGTTCAGACGCTCCATACTCTCGTAAACGCTATCAGTAACACGCTTGGCTGAATAGTCCCAAGTATTCACGCCATCCTTGCCATAGCGTCCTACCTTAGTAGAAAGGTAATATTTGTCGCGTGGGAGTTCCTTGAGAGCCTTTCCCAGTACGGTTTCTGCCTTATAATGACCATAATATGGAGAAACGTCGATGAAGTTCATACCACCTTCTATGGCAGCAAATACAGCCTTGATGGCTTCTGATTCGTTGATGCTATGGAACACGCCACCAAGGGAAGATGCACCGAATGAAAGAGCTGAAACCTTCATTCCTGTTTTTCCGATTTCGTTGTAGAGCATAGATATATTTAATATTTGACTATTTACTGTTTGTTATTTTTCTGGGTGCAAAGTTAAGAACATTTGTTATAATATCCATATATTTTTCCGTCAAATGATAGGATAAAACCGACGTGCGGGCTGAAAAATATAGAAAGTAATAGCATTTTCCCGATAATAATTTGGATAATTCGCGTTTTTTTATTTACTTTGCAACAACAATCATAGCTAAGACGGTAAATCTTTTCAATGCATAATTCTATAGACGAGTTACATATTTTCACTCTGAATGTCGGTTACGCATATCACAATGCTGATTGGAACTGGCAGAACGTACGAAGTCCTTTCGCGCGTTTATATTATGTGACAGAAGGTGAGGCTCAGATAGAAATAGACGGAGAGGTCCATACCCTTACTCCTGAGCATCTCTATTTCATTCCGGCTTTTACCAAGCACACGAATATATGTACTGGAGTCTTTGCCCACTATTACCTTCATATATATGAGGAGGCGGCAACGTCCATGCTTGATGAATGGCAGTATCCTGTAGAGATACCTGCCACATCTGCCGACTTGCATCTTTTCAAGCGTATGTGTGAGCTTTTCCCGAATTGTGCCTTGCCTGCGTCAAATCCGTCAACATACGACAATCACCAGACGTTGTCCCAGAATCTTCATAGTAATCTCATACGTCCGTTAGGAGAGAAAATGGAATCAAGGGGTATTGTCTTCTTGTTGCTGTCACGTTTCATCTCATTGGCAACTCCGAAGTCGCATGTCAAGGATAGCCGTATCAGCGAGGCCATCAACTTTATTAGGGATAATATTGGCAGTCGTATAGAAATAAGTAAGTTGGCAGATATGGCCTGTATGTCAAAGGATCATTTCACACGAATGTTTAGGAAAGAAACAGGAGAGACACCTAACCAATACATCATACTCAGGAAGATGGAGAAGGCGGAACTCCTGATAGTCACTACAGAAATGTCGGTCAAATCAATAGCAAATGCGTTAGGTTATGATGATTCTTCATACTTCAATCGTCTGTTCCGCAAGCAAACGGGAGTTACTCCGCAGCAATATCGCGACAGGCAGATGTGATTAAGTGAAAAGTGAAGAGTGAAAAGTGAAGAATTTAAGTTACTCTAATCTCTAATCACTAAACTCTAATCACTAAACTCTAATCTCTAAACACTAAACTCAAAACCCTAATCTCTAAATTTCAAAAAAAACAACCGAAACAAAATAATGAACGAACTAAAAGCTAAACTCGTTGAACGTAAAAATCTCGTTACGTTCATTCTCGTCACCTCACTCTTCTCTTTGTGGGGATTTGCTAACGATATTACTAACCCGATGGTGGCAGCATTCCAGACAATAATGGAACTATCTGCATCCAAGGCATCTATGATCCAGTTTGCCTTTTATGGCGGTTATGCCACAATGGCTATTCCTGCTGCTCTCTTCATCAAGAAATACAGTTATAAGGCTGGTATTCTTGTTGGTCTTGCCCTTTATGCCATAGGCGCATTCATGTTCATTCCGGCAGCCGAATACCAGATGTTCAGTTTCTTCTGTATCTCTCTATATGTGCTTACTTTCGGACTTGCTTTCCTTGAGACGACTGCAAATCCTTATATCCTTTCGCTTGGTGCTCCTGAGAATGCCACTCGTCGTCTAAATCTCGCGCAGGCATTCAACCCTATGGGTTCTCTCTGCGGAATGTTTATTGCCAGTAACGTCATTCTCTCATCTCTCGAAAGTGATACCGAGGCTGTTCGTGCGGTTGGATTCTCAACTCTCGATCAGGCAACGAAAGACGCAATCCGTCTTCATGACCTTGCAGTAATCCGCGATCCTTATGTTGCGCTTGGCTGTGTTGTCGTATTTGTTCTTGTCGTGATTGCTTTATTTGTGAAGAAAGACAAGAAAGAGGAAAGCGAGGAGCCAAAGGCAATGGATTCTCTTCGTCGTCTTGCTGCCAATCCACGCTATCGTGAGGGCGTTATTGCGCAGATGTTCTATGTGGCTGCACAGATTATGTGTTGGACCTTCATAATTCAGTATGCTGACCGTCTTGGTATTGACAAGTCAACAGCTCAGAAGTATAATATCGTGGCTATGAGTATGTTCCTGTGTAGTAGATTTATCAGCACCTTCCTTATGAAATATGTCAATGGTAGTAGGTTGCTGATGATATTTGCACTCTGTGCTATGTGTACTACAGCTGGCACAATTCTAATCGACGGTATGGGAGGCCTCTATTGTCTTGTTGCGACATCGGCATTCATGAGTCTTATGTTCCCTACAATATATGGTATTGCACTCGAAGGAGTTGACAAGGACAAAACCCTTGGAGCAGCCTTCCTTGTTATGGCAATCGTAGGAGGAGCTTTGATGCCTCCATTGCAGGGAGCTATTATCGACCTTGGGACAGTAGCAGGTATGGCTTCTGTTAATGCCTCATTCATTCTTCCATTCATCTGCTTCTGTATCATAGCTGTCTATGGTTTCAGAACTATAAAACCGGCATTAACCAACGGATAAAAGAACTATTATCTAAAATCAGTTTATAAAAAAACGAAGTTTTTTACCCCTCGTTGCAGAAATGCTTCGAGGGCTTTTTTTATTTATATCTTCTTAAAATTAAGGCATTTCTCGCCTCTTTTCCGCTTGAAATAGATGGTAGCACCAATTGCAAGAGCTACGGTTATAGTTCTTCCCACGTTGGTGGCAATATTACCTGCAGCCCAATATCCTTCTTCGCCAACAGGTAATATCATCCAAGCTACATCCATAAATGTGTGTAGGGAAATGGGAATCCAAAGGCGATAATTCCATTCCACGTACATCCAGCTATATAGTATTCCGCCTAAGCCTGTTACGAGAACAGCAAGCAAAGTTGATATGATGTCATACCCTTGATATAGGTGCATGAGTCCGAATATTAATGATGTGATAAGCGAGGCGGAAAGAAATCCCCAGCGGCAGTTGCGGAATAGCTGTCCGAATAGATATCCGCGAAAGTAAATCTCTTCGCAAATACCAGCCATAAAACTTGTCCCGATGGCAGCCCATGTAAAGTTCAGCTTTCCGCAAATGGCATTAATGATAAACATAGGTAAGGTGAAAAGAAATCCGATGCCTATGCTTTGGAAGAATCTCCTGTCTGCCAATCCTAACTCTCCCCAGATTTTGTTTGGCTTATGCATCAGCAGCATGATGCCAATCATGAAGATGAAGGCAACAAACCAAGTCCATAGCATGTGTAAATTGTTAGCGTCAAGGAATGTAGGACGAGTAATGTAATAAAAGGAATGTTTTTGTCCGTCGGCACAAGGGAAAATCCCTAACATACTGATAAAGTAGAGAGCGAATCCCGATAGCATCAACAAGTTTTTACCAATATTCGATTTCATTTTCTAAAGTCTGATTTTTTCGGATTGCAAAAGTAACAAAAAATCTTCAAACCACGAAGAAACAAACAGCATTATTATTGTTATGCAGTTTTTCTTGACTTATTTAGTCAAATCCTCGATAGTAATATCTTAATCCTTTGTAACTCCTATGTAAATACCATATAAATACCATTAAAATACCATATAAATACCATTAAAATACCATTCGCAATGGTAATATAATGGTATTATTATGGTAATATTATGGTATTATAATGGTATTATCATAGGAAGAAGAGTGGAGGAAAATGTTCTTTTTCATCATTATCGCGTTTTTTCTTGCATATATCTGTCGTTTTTTATATCTTTGCACTTGCAAATCAATTCAAATCAAATAATTTTATCACATGGACAAGGAAATGCACTTTTGTCAGAGCTGCGGAATGCCTCTGACTGATGAAATCCTCGGAACTAATGCCGATGGTTCGAAGAATGAAGAATATTGCATATACTGCTTCAAGGATGGAGCCTTCACGGGCGACTTCACTATGGAGGAGATGATAGACTTCTGTTCTCAGTTTGTGGAGCAATATAATAAGGATAGTGGACAGAACCTCACACAGGACGAGTATAAGGCTATGCTCCGTCAGTATTATCCAAACCTCAAGCGTTGGAGTACGCCAACTGATCAGCTTCCTCATGCAAATTCTCCTCTCAAGCAGAAATATATAGACGAGGTTAATGCCCTTAACATTCCTGATATGCCTGTTATTGACAATCTCTTCGTGCTTCAGGGCTCTTTCATCAGTCTTGAGTAC
>ODAI010432556.1_pt1 | contig 14588 bp, 12 predicted proteins | sample 1539321 | NCBI WGS metagenome assembly ODAI01 (sample SAMN02144231, study PRJEB22623) | gut metagenome | biome: sheep rumen | host: Ovis aries | place: New Zealand
CAGCCTTGTCGGTAGTCTTGCGCAGGTCGCGCACAGCGTTACGTGCGGTTTTAGCGTAGTAGTGATTGTGTGCTTTGCGCGCTGCCGTCTGGCGGATACGCTTCAAAGAGCTTTTGTGATTTGCCATCTTTGTTGTTTGTTGTTTGTATCCTTCGGAATTTGAGAGGATCATCCGAAGGAGATTGTTTTATAGGAAGGTCATTTATTCTTTTTTATTGGGTCCCCGGAGTAAACCGAAGCCGGAGGCTGTTTGCTCTGGGGAAAGCGTAGCGCAAGGCGAGTTTCCATTGAGCGGCTTTGCCGCAAATCGTAACGAACTTTAGCGCAAGCGAAGTAGTGCCAAGGGGAATCGAACCCCTATTGCAAGAATGAAAATCTTGAGTACTAACCGTTATACGATGGCACCGCGCGTTCGGCAACAAGTGTGCATTGTCCATACCGCTCCGCTAAATGGACGGGCAACTTGTGCCTCCGCTTTCCCCTCTGAATGCACTTCGTTGGCATTCATCGGGGGCCCCATTTTGGGGAAAAGCGGGTGCAAAGGTACTGCTTTTTTTTGAATTGACCAAATATTTTGGCATTTTTTTTACTTTGAGGTGCGTTTTTCTGTCCAAAACGCCAGATATTCCTGTTCGGGCTGCCCCGGAGCGGGTATCAATTCTGCTTTCTGTATCAATCCCAGAGCCTCCATATCCATGATAGTCGAATAGCCGGCGCGGGCGATGATCCGTTGCGCGCCAAGGAGCAGCGGCACTAGCTCCCGGTCTGTCATCGAGGGCACTACCGTTATATTCCCGCGCTTGATACGCGTGTTGGGGCGGTTCAGAAGTCCCTGCACCATAAGAACGCGTTGCCCGCCTCCCCGGTAACGAGCAAGGAGTTCCTTCTCCAGCATGGTACGCTGGGGTTCCAGACCGCTTAGGACGACTACGGTCTCGTAGGTCGTGACGGGAACCATCGTCCGGTATTCCGGTTTGTCAAACCGGCTCAGCGGACCGACATAAGACAACGTACAAAGGGACGATGTACGATGCACAAAGGATTTTGGGGGATGACTCAGTTCGCCGGCAAGGCTTTGTCTCAAGTCTTCATAATCGGGCACCCACACCTTATTAAAATGCGTGTATATGCGTGCGTGGAGGCGCGCGGCAAGGGGTTCCAGCCACCGCCATGGAGAGGGCAGGAAGATATGCAGCTGATGGGTGATATAAACCGTCTCCACTCCGTCGGCATAAAGACCGAAACGGTTGTCGGAGACGACAAGGTCAATCTTCTCTTCTCGCAGGAGTGCCCGGAGCATTGCGTGATCCTTCACCGCCCAGGCAATCAGTCCGGGCATTGCCTTGAGCATTGCCCACACCTGGCGGCGTGAGGATGAATAGCGCAACCTGAGCGGTGCCAGACAGGTGTATCTCAATTTCGGGAATTGCCGTCTGAGGAGAGTCAGACTCTCGCCGTCACCACCGAGGATGACCTCATGCCCTTCGTCCAGAAAGCGCTGGACAAGAGGCACACAGCGGCTGGCGTGACCAAGCCCCCAGTTAAGCGGTGCTACGAGGTATTTGCTCATTTATTCATTTACCATTTGGTCTTTTATGCACTGATGATCACCTCAAACCCTTTCTCAATGAGCGGGGCGGCAATACGCTCCATCTCTTCGCGGGGGATTTTCTCAAGGTGTTCCTCCGGAGTCTTGCGGTCGATGACGTAGATCATGATCTGTTTGGGATGCAGGCTCTCCACCGCCCGGTACCATTCCGCTAACTCCTCGGGGGTGGTGTTGTCTATCGGCTGCCCCTCATGCTCGCCGCGGAGGAAACAGGTCTGCAGCGTAAAATCGCCCTCGAACTGCGCAAGCAGATCTATCAGTCTTGTGACCGTCAGGTCTTTGTTCACCGGCAGGTCAATGCGACGCATCATGGTGTCGGTCGCCGCATCCAGCTTCAGGATCCGGTTATCGCACAGCCGTAGCGCTTGCACGACATCCGGGCGGTTCAGTTGGGTGGAATTGGAGAGCACCGACACTCTCGCGGACGGACAGTACCGGTCCCGCAACGCACAGGTGTCCTCGATGATACCTAAGAAATCGGGGTGCAGAGTCGGCTCGCCGTTGCCGGAGAAAGTGATTACATCAAGACAAGTACCATTGGAGCATGTACCATTTACTATTTCGCGCAGTTTGGTTTCCAGAGCTGCTTTTACTTCTTGGCGCGTGGGCAGTTTGGGGTGATCCACGGGTGTGTTCCATCCGCACTCGCAATAGACGCAGTTGAAAGTACACAGTTTATGGTTCAGCGGCATGATCTCCATACCCAGACTGGTGCCCAGACGCCGGCTGTGTATAGGCCCGTAGGCGATTGATGAAAACAACATATCAGATGGTTATAATTCGGTTGCCTAACTGTTTGCATATCTCGTTCCGGGCGGCGAGCAGATCGGGCTGTATCCGGAGCAGGTCAAACTGCCGCGCCACGTCTCCTTCTTCCTGCGCCTGTTTGAGGCCTCTCTCCAAGTCCTCGATCTGCATATTGACGATGGTCAGTTTGATCTCGAAGAGCAACTGCCGTACCAGTTCGCCGAGGTGTTGGTCACTGTCGGCTTTCACGAACCGGTATTTCTCGGCTATCATCTCCACCGCCACTTTGCAGACTGCAGGATCGGGGTGGAAAGAAAAGAACGGTTCCGCCTTGAATCCCTCGTCGTGGCAGTGCTGTTTGAACTCGTCTATGATCGTTTGATAGACCGGCAGAGGAGGGGTTATCTCGTCGCCCTCAAGGGTGTAGATGATTACCTCGCCGATACTCATCACCTCGCCGTCCACCTCTATCGGTTGCTCTCCGTAGCGCACTACGAGCTGCATCAGATTATAGTAATTCGCCTCCAGTCCGCTTTGGGGATGCTGTACCGCCGGCAAGGGGGGGGCGGAGGTTTTCTCTTCTCTTTGCGCATTAGCAGGAGCTGCCGGCACCACTTTCTCCTTACGCAATTTCGCCACCTCCATGGTCAGCACTTTCTCGGACATATGAAGCCGCTCGGCACAGTCCTTGATATATACCTGCCTCGTAATCAAGTCAGGAATGATGGCAATGGTAGCGGTTATGTCCTTAATCAGTTCGGCTCGTTTGAAAGGATCGTCACCCGCATCCTTGCTCAGCAGCGCCGACTTGAACCGGATAAAATCCGTCTGGTGCTCCTCTATATAGCGGATGAACTCCGTGGAGTCGTGGTGTTGCGCGTAGCTGTCCGGGTCCTCGCCGTCCGGCAGGAGCACGACTTTGACGTTGAACCCTGCCTCAAGGAACATGTCGATACCCCGCAGCGCCGCGTGAATGCCGGCGGCATCGCCGTCGTAGAGAACCGTTATGTTGGAGGTGAACCGCTTGATAAGCCATATCTGCGGTTTGGTCAGCGCCGTACCGCCGCTCGCCACCACGTTCTCGATTCCCGACTGGTGCATGGAGATGACGTCCATCTGTCCCTCCACGAGGTAACACATGTCTAACCGTGCTATGGACTGTTTGGCTTGGAAGAGTCCGTATAGTTCGTTGGTCTTGGAATAGATGATCGAGTCCGGCGAGTTGACATATTTGCCTACGTTCTCTTTCTTCTTGAGAATACGTCCGGCGAAGGCGACGGGCTTCCCGCTGACGGTGAAGATAGGGAACATCACCCGGTCGCGGAAACGGTCGTACAGCCGTCCGTCCTCGCTCTTGCCGCACACGCCGCAGCCGATTTTGGTATCCGCGTTATTGACGATGAACTCCTCCTTGAAGCCCTTTTGGATAAGGGTCTTGGCGAGCGGATTGCCTTTCTCGGGCGAGTAGCCCAGCTGGTACTTGCGGATGATGTCGTCCCTCAGTCCGCGTTCGCGGAAATAGGAGAGACCTATAGCCTGTCCTTCGGCCGTGTTCCAGAGCTGGTCCTGGAACCACTTGTTGGCAAAGTCGTTGATCACGAACATCGACTCGCGGTTATCCTGCCGCTGCTGCTCCTCCGCCGTCATCTCGCGTTCCGGCACTTCGATGTGGTATTTCCTGCCGAGTTGCTTGAGGGCGTCCACATAGCTGCACTGCTCGATCTCCATGATGAAGCCTACGGCATTGCCGCTCACACCGCAGCCGAAGCACTTATAGATTCCTTTGGAGGGGCTGACGGTGAAGGAGCCCGTCTTCTCGTTATGGAAGGGACAGAGCCCGATGAGGTTCGCCCCGCGCTTACGGAGCGTCACATAGTCGGCGACGACCTCTTCGATCTTCGCCGCCGCATGGATTCTGTCAATTACTTCTCTTGGAATCATCCTATAACCTTTCGCCTTTCGCCTTTAATCCGCGTACCAGAGGTACATACCTATCTTGATGCTCCACTGGTCAAACCGTCCGCGGGTGTGCACGCCGTTGGCGAAGTCCGCTAACTTGTAGGGGTTGATCAGACCGAAGTCGTAACCGCCGCGCAGGAAATACCGCTTGTACTGGAACCCCGCACCGACGCCCCAGGTCACGTTCAGACGCTTGAAACCGTTTTCCCCGCCAACATTGTAGGAATTCGTCCGTTCGCCGCGGGTGGTGATGATCTCGCCGGTAGGCAGCCCTATATTGTCCAGAGCCTCGTCACGTGTGTCCTTGCGCCAGTTCAGCGTCAGACCGCACTGGATCGTCGGACCCGTATAGAGAATGAGGTAGGTCTCTTTGGCTACCTCGAACTTGTACTGCCAGTCCACGAACACCTCCAACTCGTTGTAGGTAATCAGCTGGCGGTCCTGGGGATAGGTGTTATACGCGTTGCGTCTGTCCCAACCGCCGTTATGTACGCCGAAGGTGTAGTTGATACCCATCGAGCTGCCGAAACCGGCAACATAACTGGCATCGTAAATCAAGCCCACCTTAAACCCGTTAAAATGGATATGGTGGCTCAGGCTGTCCGGCGAGTTGCTGTCATTCACACGCAGCGTAGGCTGCGCCCAGCCGAGCTGGATTCCCAGTCCCTGGTTAGGCAGATCCACTGCCCACAGGCTTGCTGTCAGGCATACTGCCATCATTGTTACAAATACTTTCTTCATATATCTTTCATTTTTCATCTTTCACTTTCCTGAATACGTCTTGCGGGTTCTTCGGCCGCACCTCGTCCGCCCAAAAGAAGTTCTCCAGCCGGTCTCCGCCGGCGGGTATCTGGTCCATGGGATAGAGCACGCCGGTCGTCTCCTTGGTCATACGCATATGGTGGATCTTGCGCTCCTCCACGTACATGCGGATAAAACTGCTGGCGGTGGTGTTCATGCCCACAAACGAGCCGTCGTCCTCTTTGGCGTAATAGACCGTCAGGGCATTGCCGTCCGTGTCTATGTGGGTCACCTCGCCTTCCTGCAGATACGCCGTGACCACCTTGCCGGACATCTGGTTATAGTATTCCAGCGTGTCGTACATCACGCACAGCGCGTTGCCGTTGCCTATTGCGTGGTCGATGGTTCCGTTGACGATGAACGCCACGATACTGTCCGCCGACAGCTGCTGGTTCTCCGACCAGCTGACCGGATCCCGGTAGAGGTGCATCGTGGAGTCCGAAGCCAGATAGACCAGCGAGTCGCAGGTCATCTGCATGTCGTCCCGGAAGACCCGCACGCCGTAATACGCACGCACCCGCCGGTAGGTGCTGTCCCGGAGTGCGCTGTCCGGATAGTTCAGTTCCTCCGTGAAGAGCGTGTCCGCATGGATATACGCCAGATGTGCGGTGTCCGACCAGTCGGTCATCAGCGCGCTGTCGGTCGCGTAACCGCGGCTGTGGTCCTCGTACATCTGTCCGTACTCGCCGGTCAGCGTGGCGTGTTGAACCGTATCGCTCATCACCATACGCCCGAGCACTTTGCCGAAACCGATCCTTTTGTCGTAATAAATCGTGTCGCCGGTCATCATCTTGCCGTCCGTGTGATGCACCACCGAGCGGTTGAGCAGCATAGACTGCTCGCTCGACGTGTTGTACCACCCGAGGGAGGTGTGTATGTCCGTCTCTTTCTCGTATATTATCTCCGTCGGGCTGACGAGATCCGCCACTTTGGTCTCCGTGTTATAGAGGAGCGTGTCGCTCGTGAGCACGAAATTCGGGTTGGTCAGTTTCACCTCCTTGCTGAAGACCGCCTGTTTGGTGTTCGGGCGGTAGTTGCCCCGCACGGAGACCAGCGTGTTGAGCGAGTCGCGCACCGTGCCCCCGTGGAAATAATAGGCGACGCCTGCCGCGCGGTCGTAGTTCAGGCTGTCGGTCGTCAGGATCGTCGGGTTCTCGTCCGCCCGCCCGTGTACCAGCCGCACGTTTTGCCGCATACGCGCCAGCTTGGCGTTCCCGTCGTAAAACAGCTTGTCGCCGAAACCCTGCAGCGTGTCGCCCTGCTCGAACCGCACATGTCCGAATGCGTCCAGCGAGTTGGTCGTCTCGTAGAAATACGCCGAGTCGCAGTACATCATCGCCTCCTCGTGACGGAACACCACGTTTCCCCGCAGTATCTGGGCGTCGGCTATCCGCTCCTGGTCAAAACTCAGGTTCTCCGCCCGCTCCAGATAGACCATGTCCTGCGAGTTGGAGTAAGGAATAAGGACAAAGGACACAAGACCGAATACGATCGGCCGGATCATTCTTGTCTTTATTCTTTGAGCGAGCATAGCGAGCGGTCTTTATTCTTTCAGCCCGGAGGGCGGTCTATTCATGCACCCATCCCGGGTACTGGAAATCGCACCCCTGCCACTCCGGACTGATCTGCACGTACGTGGCTTTCTGTTTCTTGAGAATCCAGTCATGGAGATGCTCGGCGCTCAGCTTGGCTTCCAGCATCGCCTTCACGGTCTGGAAATCATCGGTCAGGTTGGCGCGGTGTACATCCGTTTTCTTCGCCACCCGCACGATGGCGCACACCTCGCGGTTCTTCGTCTGGTCCATCATCACGAACGGCTGCGATATATCGCCCTCGTTGAGGGTGTATATCTGTTTGGCTATCTCGGGCGCAAGGTCCTGGTACTCGAACCGGCTGCTGCCCGTATTGGGGTTGATCATCAGACCGGCGTTCATCGCCGTGTTCTTGTCCTGCGAGTAGCGGATGACCGCCTGCTCGAACTGCAGGCTGTCTTTCTCTATCTCCTGACGGATGCTGTCCAGCCGCTCGATGGCGCGTATCTTGTCCGTGGCACTGATACGCGGACGGATGAGGATATGACGGCAGTTGATGCGGTCGCCTTTCTTCTCTATCAGCTGGATAATATGGAATCCGTACTCGGTCTGGACTATTCGGGACACGCGCTTGGGGTCATTGAGGTTGAACGCCACGTCGGCGAACTCGCTCACTAACTGTCCCTTGCCCACGAAACCCAACTCACCGCCCCGCTTGGCGCTCTCCGTGTCCTCCGAGTACAGACGCGCCAGCATGCCGAAATCGGCTGTCCCGTTCTGCACACGCTCCGTGAACTCGCGCAGACGGCTCTTCACGCGCTCCGTCTCTTCCGCCGGAACGGGAGGCTCGAAACTGAGGATCTGTACCTCCACCTGCGCCGGCATCATCGGGATCGAGTCCATGGGCAGCGAGTTGTAGTACCGCCGGATCTCCGCCGGAGTGGGTTTGATGTCCGAGGTCAGCTTCTGCTGCATCTGCTGGATGATCATCTGGTTGCGGACGGTCGTCATCATCTCCTCGCGGATCTCGCTGCTCGTCTTGCGGAAATACTCCTCCATCTTCTCTTTCGAGCCGATCTGGTTGATGTAGTAGTTGAGACGCATGTCCACCTGGTGGCTCACGGTCGATTCGTTCGCCTCCACCGAGTCCAGCTCCGCCTGGTGCAGAAACAGTTTCTGTACCGCCAGCTGCTCGGGAATGACGCAATACGGGTCGCCGGCTATCTGCTGGCCTTCATACTGGGCGCGAAGCCGCTCTTCCTCCACCTCGCTGCGCAGGATAGCCTCGTCGCCTACCACCCAGATCACCTCGTCTATCACGCCCTGCGCCTGCATCCCTAAGCTCACGGCCAACAATAAATATATAATTTGTCTCTTCATAATCAGTCTTTTATCTTTGAGCAGCCATCGGCTGCGGTCTTTCTACTTTGAGCGTAGCGGTCTATTTATAAAACTTGATCGTTCCGTCCTGGATGGCTTCGTTGTAGAGCCGCTCGCGCTCTTTCTGGAGGAACTCCACCTGACGCTGGTTCAGGACGATCTTCTCTATCTGCGGGCGGGCATAATCCATCGGCATCCGCTCTCCCTTCAGATGTTTGTCCACCACCTGCAGGATATACGTCCTCAGGCTGTCGGAGGTCTCTATCTGGTTCTGGCTCTTGAGCCGGTTCTCTATCTCCGTACGGTCCAGAGGAATCAGGTTCAGCAGCTCCGTCGTGGTCCGCCATTGGTCATCGAACAGCTCGTAACTCTTCGCGTTCTGGTACGCATATTTCTCAATGGCGTCCATCTCCTGTCGGGCGAGCCATCCGCGCAGCTTGTCTATCTTGCGAGCGTCGGAGGGCACCACTACCAACATGCCTTTCACGATACTCTCGTCCAGCACAAAGCGGTCCGGCATATGCCGGTACATCTGCTCCACGGTGGAGTCCGCCACGCCCTTCGGCATACGCCTCTCCACCAGGTACTCCTCGTAGGCATGCGTGTAGAGCGTCCGGCGGTAGTCTTCCACCAAGCGTTCTATCGCGCTGTTGGTGCGTGACTTGGCATTCTCGTACAACAAGATGTCCTTCGCCCACTGGCTGGTGTACTGCTGCTCCACACGGGTGCTGTCCTCGGGACTGAGACCCAAGGTCAGCGAGTCGAGCGTCGAGCGGTAGAGGTAATGACCCTTCAGCTCCACCGCCGCACCGGCTTGCTGCTTCTTCTCCAATGCCGTACATCCGCAGAGCAAAAACCCTGCCATGATGACACATATGAATATCTGTCTTTTATTTTTCATCTTTCACCTTTCATCTTTCCTCTTTCATTTTTCATTTTTCATCTTTCATCTTACCTTTCATCTTTCCTCTTTCATTTTTCAGCCCGCAAAGATACACTTTTTTTTCGACATATGCAAGCGCACATGCGTTTTTATGTGTTTTTTAGAAAAAAAATGACGATTGTTCTTGCGTATATCATTTTTGTTGTATCTTTTAGTGGACACAAAGGACTAACAACGCAGCCTCGATCCAATATCGGGGTTTTATTGGACCAAAATCGACCCGTTGTCGGTCTTTTGTAAGACTTCGAGTGGGTGATTAGTGGGTGATTAGTGGGTCGTTAGTGGGTTGCTAAGCTGACGTCACCGTAACGAGAAAGGGAGGAAAAGGACTTGCTGCATCCGCCAAGTTTGGCGGATCTATGATTTCTTCAAATCCGATGCAAAGATAATACTTTTTTTCCAATTATCCAAATTTTTTACCTCAAAATACTCTTTCTTTGTCAAAAAAACGTGTGCGCGCTTGCATATATCAGAAAAAAGTAGTAAATTTGCAGCCCGAAATTGAACGAATCGTAAATGACCAAATCCTAAATGGCTTTATGTTTATCATCGGCATTGCGGGCGGTACCGGCTCGGGTAAAACAACGGTAGTCAAGAAACTGATCGAGCGCCTTCCCAAAGGCGAAGTGGTGGTCATCCCCCAAGACTCGTATTACAAAGACAGCAGCCACGTACCCGTCGAGGAGAGGCAGAACATCAATTTTGACCACCCCGACGCATTCGACTGGCCCCTGCTGACCAAGCACATCGCCATGCTCAAAGAGGGCAAACCCATCGAGCAGCCCATCTATTCGTACATCACCTGCACGAGGCAGAAAGAGACCATTCACATCGAGCCCAAAGAGGTGATCGTAGTGGAGGGGATCATGGCGCTGCGGGAGTACAAGATGCGCGAGCAGATGGACCTCAAGATCTTCGTGGACGCCGATGCGGACGACCGTCTGATACGCGTCATGAAACGTGACGTCGTGGAGCGCGGACGCAGCGCCGAGCAGGTCATCGAGCGGTACCAGAAAGTGCTCAAACCCATGCACGAGCAGTTCATCGAGCCCTGCAAGCGGTTCGCGGACGTCGTCGTCCCGCAGGGCGGGCATAACAACGCAGCGATCAACATGCTGGCGAAATTCGTCAAGCAGCAGCTGAGGGAGAGGGATTAAGAATTTGTTCTTCCAACTATTTTGGACATATTTGAAGATCGGGACCTTCACCCTTGGTGGAGGTTACGCGATGTTACCCCTTATCCAGCGCGAGGTGGTGGATCGCAAGGGTTGGATTGACGAGGAGGAGTTTCTGAATATGATCGCCTTGGCGCAAGCTGCTCCGGGCATCATCGCAGTCAATAGCGCTATCTTCATCGGCTGGCGGATCGGCGGCTGGCGCGGCGTGGCAGGTGCTGTCTTAGGCGCGGTGCTGCCTTCTTTCCTTATCATCTTAGGTATCGCCGTGGTGTTCCGCGAGTGGAAAGAACTGCCGGCGGTGGAAGCCGCCTTCAAGGGCATCCGTCCCGCCGTAGTAGCCCTCATCGCCGCCCCGCTCGTCAAGATGGCAAAGGCAGCCAAGATTGGCTGGCTTACCGCCCTTATCCCCATTGCCGCTGCCCTTCTCATCTGGCTCGGAGGTGTCAACCCCGTCTGGGTCATCCTCGCCACCATCGTCATTACGCTTGGGACGGTATGGATAAAGGACAAAATGGTAAATGGTAGATGACCAAATCGTAAATGTCTTTATGCTTTACCTCCAGCTCTTCATATCATTTTTCAAGATCGGGCTCTTCGGTTTCGGCGGAGGGCTGGCTATCCTGTCGCTTATCCAGATGGAAGTGGAGCAGCACGGGTGGATGAGCCAGCAGGAGTTCGTGGACATCGTCGCGGTGAGTCAGGTCACGCCGGGACCCATCGGTATCAACTGCGCCACGTACGTAGGTTACACCACGGCGGGGTTCTGGGGCTCGGTGCTCGCCACCACGGCGATCGTACTGCCGAGCCTCATCATCATGCTCAGTATATGCAAGGCGTATTTCTGGCTGAACAAGAAGTTCAAAGGCAATCCGTATTTCGAGCAGACGCTCCGCATGCTGCGTTTCACGGTGCTCGGTCTGATCGCCTCTGCGGCACTCATGCTCATCAAACCGACCAATTTCATTGACCCCGTCTCGTGGATCATCTTCGGCGTGGTGGCATTCTTCACCGTATTACCACAAATCACCACACCGTTTATTTCAAAAACAACCCCTCCTCTTAGGGAGGGGCTTGGGGTAGGTCTTAATGTTCTCTCCCACCCTATTCTGTTGATCATCCTCGCCGGTGTGGCAGGGGACTTCATCTACCGTTAGACCCGGTCGAGTTTGGCGTGGGTCAGGAGGAGCGTCTTCGTGCCCTGGGTATCGAAGGCGATCTCTATCTTGTCGTTCTCTGTCACCTCATCGCGATAGACGCGGCTGACCGTACCGGTGCCGAACACGCGGTGCGACACTCTGTCACCGGCTTTCCACGCTGCCGAAGCGATCGTACTCGTAGCACCGGACACCGGCGTACTATAACTACTAGGAACATTATAAATCCTATGAATACTAGGAATACTAGGCCTACTGGGAATACTCGGTGTCGGAGTCTTGGCAGTTCTCTGTATATCGAAGAACTGCTTGTCTATGTCATTGAGGAAGCGGCTGGGGGACGCGAACGTGAACGAGCCGTTGCGGAAACGCTGCCGCGCGAAAGACAAATGACACTGCTCCATCGCCCGGGTAATCGCCACATACAGCAACCGCCGTTCCTCTTCGACCTCCGCGGGCTTGACCGCAAACTGCGAGGGGAAGAGGTTCTCCTCCAGCCCGACGATAAAGACGACCGGAAACTCCAGTCCTTTGGCGGCGTGAACGGTCATGAGCGTCACGCGCTCGGTGGTGTCGGCGAGGTTCTCGTCCTGATCGGTCTGCAGCGACACCTCGCTCAGGAAATCAGTGATGGGCGTGTAATCAATACCTTCGTTGGCGCGCTGTTCCACGAACTCGCGGATGGCATTGAGCAGCTCCTGTACGTTCTGTGCCCGGTCGATACCTTCGGTCGTACGGTCGAGCGCCAAGGCGGTCAACACACCCGAGGTACGGAGTACCATCTCCGTGAAGGCGAAAGCGTCCATCTGTTCACTCTGCTCGCTCAGTCCGTCTATGTACGCGGCGAACGTCTGTAACCTCTTGCTCGTCGCAGCAGCCACCTCAAGCCCTGTGTCCTCCGGATGCCGCATGACATCAAGATAAGACTTATGGTGCTCAATCGCGTTCGCCGCTACTTTCTTCATCGTCGTCTCGCCGATGCCTCTGCCGGGGAAACCGACGATACGGAGCAGCGCCTCGTTGTCGCGGCCGTTGACCGCCAGACGCAGGTAACCCAAGGTATCCTTGATCTCCTTGCGCTGGTAGAAAGAGGTGCCGCCGTAGATACGGTAGGGTATATTGAGTTTGCGTAACTCGCCCTCGATCACACGGCTCTGGGCGTTGGTGCGGTACAGCACGGCGAAAGAGTCGTAGCCTTTCTGCCGCTGCCGCTGGATCTGGGTCGCTACGCCGAGTGCCTCCGTGCGGTCGTCCATGTACGCCTGCATGTGCAAGGGTTGCCCTTCCTCTTTCTCCGAATAGACGGTTTTCTCGATCTGGTTGACGTTCTTGTGTATCAGCGAATTGGCAGCATTGACGATCATCTGCGTGGAGCGGTAGTTACGCTCCAGTTTGAAGAGTTGCGCCTGCGGATAGACCCGCCGGAAATTGAGGATGTTCCGTATGTCCGCTCCGCGGAAGGAGTAGATAGACTGCGCATCGTCGCCCACCACGCAGATGTTGTTCTGCGGCTCGGCAAGTTTCTTGACGAGCAGGAACTGGGTATAGTTGGTGTCCTGGTACTCATCCACGAGGAGGGAGCGGGACTGCTCTTGGTACCGCCCACACGCCTCGGGGCAGTTCTCCATGAGCCGCAGCATATTGATCAGCAGGTCGTCAAAATCCATGGCGTTTGCAGCCTTGAGGCGCGCCTCGTAGAGCTCATAGATAACTGCGAAATCGTACATCCGGGCTTCTCTGTCTTCCCGCAGGAGTTGCTGGTTTGTGCCGTACTCGCGGGTGCTGATACCGTTGTTCTTCGCCATCGAGATACGGCTCTGCACCGCGCCGGGCTTATAGACCTTCTCGTCCAAACCGCGTTCCTTGCAGATGGATTTGATGACGGACTTGCTGTCCGCGGTGTCGTAGATGGTGAAGTCACGCGTGTAGCCTAACTGATCCGCATAAGGGCGGATGAGACGCGTGCACACGCTGTGGAAAGTACCCATCATAAGGGGCAAATGGTTATGGGACGAAAGGCTAAAGTTTCCATTAGCCTCTAACCTTTCGCCTAAAGCCTTTACCCTCTCCTTCATCTCCCGCGCCGCCTTGTTGGTGAACGTGAGCGCCATGATCCGGCTCGCCGGAACACCCTGCTGCAGGAGATACGCAATACGGTACGTCAGCACGCGGGTCTTGCCCGAACCGGCACCGGCTACTATCAGCGAGGCACCCTCGGTACAGGTCACCGCCTCGCGCTGGGAAGTATTTAACTGTTCTAAAAAATCCATAAACGGCTGCAAAATTAGTAAAAAATTTGCACATGTGCAAAAAAAAGTGTATCTTTGCACCGAATTTTGTGAATTCATGATCCCTGTCGAGTTCATAGAGCAGATGCATCAGCAGATGGGAGCGGAAGCCGCCCAGCTGATCCGGGCGCTGGAGACGGAGCCTGTTACCTCTATCCGGCTGAACTCCAAGCTGGACGTCCTCACTTTTGAGGGCGACACGGACGAGGTGCCCTGGCATATCGACGGGTACTATCTGAGCAAGCGTCCGCAGTTCACGCTCGATCCCCTCTTCCACGCGGGTTGTTACTATGTACAGGAAGCATCGTCGATGTTTGTCCAGCAGGCGCTGGAGCAGTACGTCGATCCTTCCTCTATCGTGCTCGACCTGTGCGCTGCGCCGGGCGGCAAGAGCACCCTCATCAGCGAGTACCTCGGTTCGGACGGTCTGCTGCTGAGCAACGAGGTCGTACGGCAGCGTGTCTTCATCCTCTCGGAGAACATCCAGAAATGGGGAAACGGCAACACCATCGTCACCCATAACACCGCCGCCGAGTACGGCGAGCGGTGCAAGCACCTGTTCGACTGCATCCTCGTGGACGCTCCCTGCTCCGGCGAAGGAATGTTCCGCAAGGACGAGCAGGCACGCGCAGAATGGAGCCCGCGCGCGGTACTGCAATGCGCCGAGCGTCAGCGCAGCATCCTGATGGACGTATGGGACGCCCTCAAACCCGGCGGCATACTGCTCTACTCCACCTGCACCTTCAACGAGGAGGAGAACGAGAAGAACGTAGAATGGCTGGCGGAGGCCTTGGGCGCAGACGTCCTGCCGCTCCACTTCGCACCCGCAAGGGCCAACACCGAGGGCCCCGCGGGGTGACAATGGCCCCCACCTGTGCCTTTGGTGGTGCCCCATTCGGGCTCGTAGTCGAGCGGCATCACGTCGGCGCCCAAGGTCTCCCCCAGCCATTCTACGTTCTTCTCGTTCTCCTCTTCGTTGAAGGTGCAGGTGGAGTAG
>ODAI014723268.1_pt1 | contig 14588 bp, 13 predicted proteins | sample 1539321 | NCBI WGS metagenome assembly ODAI01 (sample SAMN02144231, study PRJEB22623) | gut metagenome | biome: sheep rumen | host: Ovis aries | place: New Zealand
CCTCCACAGCCCTTTTGCAGAAGCGCCTTCATGCCCTCCCCCACCACAGCCAGGGCCTCCAGCACGGTCTGCTTTGCCTCGTCGTAGGGGATCTTCACCGCCGCGTCCCTCACCACCGGGGTGTAGACGTCGTACATGTGCAGCTCCTCCACGCCCAGCAGCTTTTTCCGCAGGGCGACATAGCGGTCCATCTTGTCCAGGTTCCGGTGCACGGCCTCGAGGAGATTGTGGTACACGCTCTCCGGCACCTCGGTGCGGTCCAGGGCGGCGGCCAGGGTGGTGGGATAACGCCGCGCCTCGGCAAAGAAGCGGAGGGTCTTGAACTGCGCGTCCCACTTTCCGAATGCCGCTGAGAACGAGTTCTGGTTCTGTTTTACTTCATACAAAATCTTTGCCATAGTGTTTAAATTGTGTTTTTACATGGTATTAGACTTAATCTCGGCCAGCTACATCGGGTGGCCGAATCCCGCTTGTGTTGTCTCTCATGATTGACTGCGTCTTTCTCTGTCGCGACTCGGCCATTCAAGCAAGCTTGATGACTCTCGCTGCTCCATCGATTGACAATGCAAAGGTACGAAGATTATCCCATACCTCCAAATTTCGGGCATCGATTTGGGGCGATTTTCAGCACGAATTCATCGAATTGATGTTTTTAACATCGAGCCTGCTTGCGCTCAGCAGAACTCATGCGAGCATGGCTCTGCACTCGCTTAATCGCAGTCTTTGAACGAGCCGTAATACACGATGCTCGAATCCGTAATTTTCGGCCTTTGAAGATTACTTTTCGTCGATAGCGGGCTAGATGGGCACTATTACCGAAAATGTGTCAAGACATTCAGGATAGTGACAATGACATCGTGACAACGTGACATTAAGCACTTTTAATCAGTCTAGATGCTGTTTAATGAATAATATAATAATATATTATTATATTATTTACTTAATTAATTCTTCTACTATTTCTTTCCCTCCTCATTCTATATGTTCAAACACCTTAATGTCACGATGTCACTTTGTCATCATGTCATTTTATGTACTACCCTAGAAAAAGTTGAATTGACACATCTCTTGCTGCAGTAACGTGATTCTACAGTGTGAGCGACGTAATACTTGCCACACCAAAGACATTTTTTCTTATATTCCATTTGACTAAATTTTGTTTATACATTTTACTTTTACTACTCTAATTCTGTATCATTGTGTCCCAACGTGTCTCATGGTGTCTCAATTGGGATAGTCGCGAACATTTAGGGACGTGTCTCATAGCGTCTCAATTGGGACAACAATGTCATTTGTATAAAGCCCAATTTTTGCTCGCGGTAGAAACACGGTACAAAAATAGGTCGAAAAACAGGGATAAACAAAAAAGGGACTTGAAGTGTTAAAATGACGAAAGTCCCTCAAAATGAGAGACTTTCTAATAGTTGTTCTGAATTGTTCAGAGTTGTTTTATTCATTCTACTTTCCCACGCAGAAGTGAGTAAAGATATTTCTGAGGACTTCGTTGGGGGTAATTTGACCGCCAGTGATTTCTGCGAGAGTGTCTAAGGCTTGGCGGAGGTCTTCGGAAAGGAGGTCTCCACTTAGTTGTATCTGCAGACCGTCGATAACACGCTGAATATGGTCGTGGGCGCGGGTGAGAGCGTCGTAGTGACGGGCATTGGATATGATAATGTCGTTTTCCTGAATGGAGGGTATGTTGGCGGCTTGATAGATAGACGATTCCAGATTACTCAGGTTCGTGCCGAACTTGGCGCTTATGGATAAAAGATGAAGGTGGAGTGCAGAGAGGCGAGCGGATAGTTCTTTAACGGAAATGTCTGTTTGCTTGTCTATCTTATTGACAATGATAATCAACGACTTGTTTATACAACGCTCTTGCATTTCTTGAATCTCTTCTGAGGTGGGATCTGTATCGATGAGCCAGAGGACGATGCGAGCTTTTTCGATGGCGGCGTAGGTACGTTCGATACCTATCTGCTCTATCTCATCGGAGGTTTGGCGGATGCCTGCAGTGTCGATGAAACGGAAGGTGACGCCGTTGATGTCGATAGTGTCCTCGATGGTGTCGCGGGTAGTGCCGTGAATGTCGGAGACGATAGCGCGATCGTCTTTCAGAAGGGCATTCAATAGGGTGGATTTACCCACGTTGGTCTTGCCGACTATTGCTACAGGAATGCCTTGCTTCAATGCCTGTCCTGTCTCAAAACTGCGAGCAAGTCGAGTGAGATGATTGTCAATTGTTTTGGTAAGCTCCAAAAGCTCACTACGATCTGCAAATTCCAAATCTTCATGGTCTGAAAAGTCCAGTTCCAACTCCAGCAACGAGGTCAGTTTCAGGAGCTGTTCACGCAACAAAGCCAGCTGTGAAGAGAAATGCCCGCGCAGCTGACTCATCGCCATCTGATGGGTGGCTTTGTTGGAAGAAGCAATCAGATCGGCTACGGCTTCGGCCTGTGAGAGGTCCATCTTGCCGTTGAGGTAGGCTCGCTGGGTAAACTCACCAGGTCCAGCCTGCCGACATCCGTTTTCAATTAGCAACGCCAGCACCTTATTCAGAATATAGCGTGAGCCGTGACAAGTAATCTCTGCACTTTCTTCGCCCGTATAGGAGTGGGGGGCACGGAATACGCTCACCAGCACTTCGTCTACTACCACCTCACCATCTTTAATGTGGCCGTAGTGAATGGTGTTGCCATCGGCTTCCGTCAGATTCTTGGTGAAGACACGCGAAAGAATCTCAAGCGTTTGAGGGCCTGAGATTCTTATAATTCCGAGTGCTCCACCTGGAGCAGTTGCTAATGCACAGATAGTCATTTCTTCTTTGTCCAGGTATTGGCAATGATGATGCCGACGAAGATTATAGCGAGAAAAATGCCAGCAGCCGCCAATAGTGAATTCTTATTGTCGCCGATGAGGGGCACAATGGCGCATAAAATGGCAGTAATCACCATCAAGATGGCCATAACTATTCTTAGTCGCTTAATATCAACTTTTTGCTTTTCTTCTTCGCTGGCGGCATTGTAGCCTGCAATGAGCATATCGCCCTTGCCCATCAGGAAGATGACGGCCAGGACGAGAAACATAATGGCAAATACGATACAGACAATCATATTCTATCTAATACTTTTTCGATAAGGGTGTCGATGGAGTTCTTATACTCCGTGTTCATCTCGGTGGTGTAGCGGTTGGCGATGACCATGCAGCAGGTCATCGCGCGATGGCCAAGCAACGAGGCGAGACCAGCTACGGCCGACGACTCCATCTCGAAGTTACAGATCTTCATACCATCGTATTCGAAAGCCTCAATCTTCTCGTTCTGCTGAGGGTCGGCGATGTCTGCACGGAGTATGCGCCCCTGAGGACCATAGAATCCGCCGCAAGAGATGGTGTAACCTCGCACCATATCGTCCTGAGCTATCTGGTCGATGAGATCTTCATCTGCCAAAGCCACATAAGGTGCGCCCTTGATGGGATTCCACTGCATGTGCTCTGTAAAAGCCTTCTCCATATCAATATCGCACACCACATTACGACCAGCATAATAGTTCAGCAGACCGTCGAAGCCGATACTCTTCACGGAAGCCACAAAACAGCCCGTCGGGGTGAAAGGCTGCAATCCACCGCAAGTTCCGATGCGTACCATCGTCAGCGTGCGGTGCTCTTCTTTCTCCTCGCGGGTGTTATAGTCGATGTTGGCGAGCGTGTCAAGTTCGTTGACCACGATATCTATGTTATCGCAGCCAATACCGTGACTCTGAACCGTGATACGCTTGCCCTTATAGGTGCCAGTAATGGTGTGGAATTCACGACTGCTGACCTCGCATTCTTTCGAGTCGAAGTGGGCTGCAACGGTGTTAACACGGGCAGGATCACCCACCAGAATTACCTTGTCGGCCAACTGTTCCGGCTTCAGATGGAGGTGGAAACAAGAACCATCGGTATTGATAATCAGTTCTGATTCAGGAAAAATTCTCTTACTCATAGACTTATATGGATTAATTGATTACTTTATTTTCTGTGTTACGTGTCTGCTTCTCGAGAGTCTTGATGCGTTCAGCAAGCTGCAGTACTTCTTCCTCTCCAAGAAGTATTTCTTTCTTTAATCCCTCACGGTCGGAAGCATTGGCTTTGGCAAAATCATCACGAGCACTGTCGAGTTCTTTGTTGAGTGTGCAGAGTTGCTTGCGGGCAGTGACGAGCTGTTCGTAGAGAGCGGCAGCCTCTCGTGAACGGAAATCCTTGGCACTGGAGTAGGTGAGGGCATCACTGATGACTAACAGCTGGTCTGTGTCAGCAGTAAGCCCCGCCCGGGTATCCTTGCCTGTTGCTCCTATATTCTTCAGACGGGTAAGGGCTGCTTGGCGTTCTTTGCCGTCACCCCATGTGTCTGCGATACAACTGATGGCAGCAAAACCGCGCATCTGCTGTTCGGTATAGGCTGAGAGATCATAGGTCTTTCGGCTGTCAGAAGGCACAAAGACATAGATGCAGACCTTCCCCTCTGGCTGATGACGGTCGCTAACGAAATAGCCGATGCGATTATACTCATCGATAGCGTACATATAGTCATTGGCCTCAGAGTTGAAGGGCATGCCTATATTCTCAGGTTTCAGGAAGCGGCTGCTGTGAGAATCGTAGCGGGTGAAGAAGATGTCGTAGCCTCCGATGCTCTCTTCACCTTTGCCGGCGAAATAGAAGGTGATGCCATCGTTGAGCATGAAAGGGTAGGCGGCCTGGCTGATACCCTCGCTGATACCTTGAATAGCCATAGGCCGACTCCATTCACCACCCAGCTTATCGATAGTATAGAGTTGCTGGTACAGACTGTCATCGGGCAGGCTGAAATAGGCTTTGTTACCCATCTCGTTGATAAAGACGCTGGTGCTGTCGTCTTGACTCTTATTGAAGAATTGCTTGGGACACATGATTGTACCTGACTCATGCGATACACGCAAATGGGTTAGGAACTGATTCTTGTCCGTTACGATGCTATCGACGAAAATGATCTGTTGTGTCATCTCACGCATGTTCGTGATACGAGGATCCTCTTTCTGTACCTCCACTGCGGGCTTCTTGACAATACGCTTCTTTTTCTTCTGCGCGCACAGTGCGAGTGGTAGAAGCAGAATCAGTGTGAGTGTGGTAACCGTTCTTAGTTTCATCTGTTATTCTTCAATCAGTTTGTTTTCTGCGTTCAGGGCTCTCCAGATACTGTAGCGGGCTTCTGGGTTCATTTGCTCGATTTCATCATAGAGACGCTTGATATCTGTTCGATATGAGTTAGTCTCGTAGGGGCAGATTTTCTTTTGCTTCTGATAACCTTTCATCTTTGCATAGGCCTTGATGTCGGATTCCTCTATCATGCATAGAGGACGGATTATCGTGAGTGGCATCTTGCGCATTTTCAGGCGTGCAGGCATCGTGTCGAATCGTCCTTGGAAAGTCAGGTTCATCAGCGCAGTGTGCAGCATGTCATCCTGATGGTGGCCTAAGGCTATCTTATTACAGCCGAGTTCCTGAGCGAGGTTGAACATCTCTTTGCGACGCATCCATGAACATAGGAAACAGGGCTGTTTTTGCTTGCGCTTTATTGAAGATTGGATATTTGAAATTGAAGATTCATCCAATACTTCAAAGCTTGTCGTCTTGACGTGTAGCCTGACATCCAGATCGTCGCAGAACGCTTGTAGATAGCTCGTGTCCGTCTCGTAATGGATGTTCTCCATCCTTACGTGCAGGGCCTCTACGCTGAATCGCGGATGATCAATCTTGGCTCGATTTGCCAGCAGTTCTGTCAATAGGAGTGAGTCCTTGCCACCAGAGAGTCCCACAAGGATACGATCGCCATCATCTATCAGATGATAAGTAGCCATCGCCTTGACGAACCGTTCTTTCAAACGATGCTCAAGGCGACGGCTCTCATTATTCAGATTAGGCTTCTCCACGCAGATGCTTGTCCATGTTCAATGCAGCGCGACGACCATCTCCCATAGCGAGGATCACCGTAGCACCACCACGGACAATATCGCCACCAGCAAAGATTTCTTTGCGCGATGACTGCATCTCCTCAGAGACAGCGATGGTGTTCTTGCGACCTAATTCCAAACCTTGGATAGACTTTGGCACGAGTGGGTTGGGTGATACACCTACAGCCACAATTACCTGATCGACATCGAGGGTGACTGTCTTGCCTTCAACGGGCACAGGGCTACGACGACCAGAAGCATCGGGCTCACCAAGCTCCATCACCTGAAGCACAGCCTGCTTAACGGCTCCCTGTTCGTCGGAGATATACTCGATAGGATTGTGCAGCGTCAGGAAGTTGATACCTTCCTCCTTAGCATGCTTCACCTCCTCAAGACGGGCTGGCATCTCTACCTCAGAACGGCGATAAACCAGCGTTACCTCTGCCCCCAGACGCTTGGCTGTACGACAAGAGTCCATAGCAGTGTTACCACCACCTACTACGAGTACGCTCTTTGCTGGATTCAGCGGCGTATCAGTCTTGGGATTAGCAGCATCCATCAGGTTTACACGAGTCAGATACTCATTAGATGACATGATGTTGATACTGTTTTCTCCAGGGATATTCATAAAGTTAGGCAGACCAGCACCAGATCCTACGAAGATACCCTTGAAGCCCTGAGCCTCAAGCTGCTCAACACTGATGGTCTTACCAACGATGACGTCAGTCTGGAAGTGAACACCCATCTTGGCGAGGTTCTCAATCTCCACGTCAACAATCTTATTCGGCAGACGGAATTCGGGGATGCCATACTTCAGCACACCACCGATCTCGTGCAGGGCCTCGAAGACATATACATCGTAGCCCTTCTTCACCATATCACCAGCGAACGAAAGACCAGCAGGGCCTGAACCCACAACGGCAATCTTGATGCCGTTGGCAGGTGCAATCTCTGGGAGAGAGATGTTTCCACTCTCGCGCTCGAAGTCTGCGGCAAAGCGCTCCAGATAACCGATAGCCACAGCGGGCTCGTTCATCTTCAGGTGGATACACTTGCTCTCGCACTGCTTCTCCTGCGGACAAACACGTCCACAGACAGCGGGTAGGGCAGAGGTGTTTTTCAGCACCTTGGCAGCCGCCAGGAACTGACCACGCTCGATATTCTTGATGAACGACGGGATATTGATATTCACAGGACAACCCTCTACGCAACTTGGTTTTGCACAGTCCAAACAACGTTTGGCCTCTGTCATCGCCATCTCCTTAGTCAAACCGATGTTGACTTCCTCAGTACGGGTAGTGGCACGATAAACGGGATCGAGCTCGGGCATGATGACGCGTTCAATCTGCGTGCGCTCCTTCGGTTTCATCGAAGCACGGAGCTCCTTACGCCACTCGGCATCACGATCAGTCAATACCTCGATGGTATCGTTGGTAGGATCGCTATCCATGACAATGTCTGTCGTCTTTCCTGTGCCAATATTGATATCAGCTTCAATGCTATCCAGATGCTCCTCGAAGTGAGCCAACTCCTCCTGCTCTTCGCGCTTGAAGGTCCCCATACGCTTAAACATCTCATCCCAATCCACGAGGGCACCGTCAAACTCAGGACCATCGATGCAGACGAACTTCGTCTTACCACCGATTGTCAGACGGCAGGCACCGCACATACCCGTACCATCCACCATGATGGTGTTCAGCGATACCTCACAAGGAATATTGTGCTTTTGGGCAGTAAGGTTCGAGAATTTCATCATGATTGGAGGTCCGATGGCGAAAACCTTATCTACGTGTTCCTGTTCGAAAAACTTCTCCATACCGACGGTTACCACACCTTTCTCACCATAGCTACCATCATCAGTCATGATGATCACCTCGTCAGAACTCTCGCGCACTTTATCTTCAAGGATAATTAAATCCTTTGAACGACCTGCCATTACTGAGAGTACACGGTTTCCAGCAGCCTTCAAGGCTTGGATGATGGGCAGCATTGGTGCTACACCAAGTCCACCACCAGCACAAACCACCGTACCGTATTTCTCGATCTTGGTAGGATTACCAAGTGGTCCTACGACATCTGTCACATAGTCACCTTCGTTGAGGGCACAGAGCTTCTTTGATGAAAGTCCCACCATCTGCACAACCAGAGTGATGGTGCCTTTTTCGATGTCTGCGGCGGCGATGGTCAGTGGCATACGTTCACCTTTCTTGCCTACGCGTACGATGACGAAGTTACCAGCTTTGCGGCTCTTCGCAATCAGTGGAGCCTCGATCTCAAAAAGGAAAACCTTCTCAGAGAACTGCTCTTTTCTTACAATCTTGTTCATAATATCTGTTTAGTATTGTTTAGTCGATGATGTCGCATCCCATATAGGGCACGAGGGCTGCAGGAACCTTGATTCCGTTTTCTGTCTGATTGTTCTCCAGCAGGGCAGCCACGATTCTTGGCAGAGCCAGAGCTGAGCCATTCAGCGTGTGGCAGAGTTCTGTCTTCTTGGTATCCTCGCGGCGATAGCGGCACTTCAGACGGTTGGCCTGATAGGTGTCGAAGTTAGATACAGACGACACCTCGAGCCAGCGTCCCTGAGCCTCGGAGTAAACCTCGAAGTCGTAGCAGATGGCACTTGTAAAGCTTTGATCTCCACCGCATAACAGCAGAATTCTATAGGGAAGCTCCAACTTCTTCAATAATCCTTCTACGTGGGCCAGCATCTCCTTGTGGCTCTCCTTCGAGTGCTCGGGTTTGTCGATACGGACAATCTCAATCTTCGAGAACTCATGCAGACGGTTCAGGCCACGAACATCCTTGCCATAAGAGCCTGCCTCGCGACGGAAGCACTGTGTGTATGCACAATTCTTGATGGGCAGATCCTTTTCATCGAGGATCACGTCGCGATAGATATTGGTGACAGGCACTTCGGCTGTTGGGATGAGATAGAAGTCATCTACTTCGCAGTGGTACATCTGTCCTTCCTTATCGGGTAGCTGACCTGTACCATAACCAGAGGCCTGATTTACTACCGTGGGAGGCATGATCTCCGTGTAGCCGCTCTTGCGGGCTTCGTCGAGGAAGAAGTTGATGAGTGCACGCTGTAAGCGGGCTCCCTTGCCGATATATACGGGGAATCCGGCACCAGTGATTTTTACTCCCAGATCGAAGTCGATAAGGTTGTATTTCTTGGCGAGCTCCCAGTGGGGCAGAGGATTGGCGATACCCAGTTTGGGGTTTACGTCCCAATTTCCGACTGTATCACTCTCTGTGCATTCCTTGAGGTTCGACTTTACCACTCGGTTGTCTTCTGCAGCAGCGCCTTCAGGAACCTCGTCGTAGGGTATATTCGGTATCTGGCAGAGCAGGGTTGTCATCTCGTCCTGCGCCTTAGCCATTGTCTCGTCGAGCTGCTTCGATTTCTCCTTGAGCTCAGCTACCTGTGCCTTTACCTGCTCAGCCTCGTCTTTCTTTCCTTCTTTCATCAAACGTCCGATCTGACCAGACAGCTGCTTCTGCTGATTCAGGCTCTGGTCGAGCTCCTGCTGGGCCTCACGGCGCTTCTTGTCTACTGCGAGCACTTCGTCGATAGCCTCCTTAGCACCCTTGAAGTGCTTTTTTTCAAGACCGCGAATGACACGCTCGGTTTCCTCATTAATAAGTTTGAGTGTTAACATGTTAAATACGTATTTATTTGTTTGAATTCATTTTCTAAGGTGCAAAATTACAAAATCCCGCTGACATATCAAAAGAAAAAGGCATAAAAAAGCAGAAATCCCTCTCTCCATAGGAGAGAAGGACTCTGTTGTTTGTTTGGAATAAGTGTTTTTTTATTAAGCCTCAGCGCTAGGGATCACTGAAACAACGCTCTTGTTGAACTTGCCCTTGTGGAAGTTTACGGTTCCATCAACGAGCGCATACAGCGTGTCGTCCTTACCGATAGCAACGTTGTTACCGGGGTTGTGCTTTGTACCACGCTGACGAACGATGATGTTACCGGCAACGCACTGCTGACCACCGAAGATCTTGATGCCAAGTCGCTGAGCTGCTGACTCACGGCCGTTCTTAGAACTACCTACACCTTTTTTATGTGCCATTTCTTGTTCCTCCTACGTTTTAAGCGATTACAGACTTGATTTCTACCTCAGTGAACTGCTCACGATGACCGTTGCGCTTGCGAGAGTCCTTGCGACGTTTCATCTTGAAAACGATGACCTTGTCACCCTTTACGAGTGGGTTCACTACTTCACATACTACTTTTGCTCCCTCTACGGTCGGAGCACCTACCTTCACTGCACCGTCAGCATCTACGAGCAGCACCTTGTCAAATTCAACAGTCTTGCCTGCCTCAACATCCTTGATGTGGTGCACAAAGAGCTTCTTACCTTGCTCGGCCTTAAACTGCTGACCCTGAATTTCTACAATTGCGTACATTTGTTGTTTTGTTTGTAAATAGGGTTTTTTCCGCGAGGCGGCGTACGTTCGTACACACTTAACTCTGCCCCAACGGACTCTAATCGGGCTGCAAAGGTACAACTTTTAAGTGAAAAGCGGAAAGTGAATAGTGAATAGTGTTTTAGATTTAGGAAAGTTTAACACTTAATGTGGGGCAAAAAATAAAGCGATGACTTTCGCAAGCAATCGCTCCATATCTTCAATAGGTATTAGTTTTCTAAGGTAAAAAGATTGTTTTCAGGATAACGCTGCAAAGGTAAACCTTTTTTTTCATACGTCCAAACTTTTCTTGCTTTTTTTTGCCTATGCAGGATTGTGTGGGAACACAAATGCCAATTTTATCAAAAGTTAACACTTTTCTCTATGCAAACGATTGATTTATTACGAAAAATACTGCCATAAGTGTAAACAAAACACAAATTTCCCTATTGCCTTCAAGTTTAATATATGTACGCGCGTAATAAAATCCTTCATTTTTTTGTCATCTCAAAAATCTTTCGTATTTTTGCAGCCGCAGCGCCCTTTACGTTATGAAGTAATTTCTGCCAATTAAGATATGAAAACAGAGGAAATCAAAATCAATGAGTCAAATTATCAAGACTACAAGGATCTTGATATTGTAGCCTTTTCGTATGCACATGGCGGGGCTATGGGCGATCCTGGGGGTATTGAAATCGTCGGCAGGAACGGGCAGCTTTATTATACCAACTACTTCTTCGGACGCAACTACATAAAGAAGGAACATGTCAAAGACATTATTCCCATTTATGGGAAAATGAAATTTGGTATTGTAGGCTGTCAGACCAACGACGAGAACTGGGTCCCCATCGACCTCGGATTTGGGAATTATCTCGTCATCAGAAGTGAGATTAGCGACGATTTCAATCGAGAGGTTGAAGCTGCTCATTGCCAAGGCACAGACGGTACCTTGTATACACACTGGCTCGGCATCGTTTTGAAGATTTTGAAGGCAAATTACTAATTAGCCCATTCATTTATATGAAGAAATTTTTGTTTTTGATTGTTTTGCTGGTAGCTGTCGGACTGACGTTGATGGCGACCTGTCCCGAAAGGGAGGCCCACATGGAGGCCGTGAAGAGTGTGACTACCTCAGTCGTCAATTCCGAAATGGACCAGAGCGGCATCGACGGCGCCATCGCCTCTATCGGAACAGCACTCGGTGTCAACGTCGTGGATGCGTATCTTAAGAACAACCTCGTCATCCGCGACCATACCTTCTACAACGTCGGTACCATCAATTACGAGGGCGAACCCAGGATTATTTCTGTAGGCATATTTAATCACGTCTTCACCATCGACGAGGAGACTGCCCGCGAATATATCAAGGAGAAGGTTACGCCCAAACTGTAATCTCATGACTATAAATAAATATTAATTTATTTTGCAGTTTGCGCAGTTAATTGTAACTTTGCAGCGGATTTTGAGGAATCCGCTACAAAATGTAATGAGATGAACGCGTTTAAGAAGAAAAGGAGATGGCACTGCCTGTCGGGTCAGGAACCGACGGAGATGGACAAGACCATCATGTATTGGGAGAGCAAGGGTAAACTGGTGCCGACTCGCGACTTGATCAAGACACCGGAACAGATAGAAGGCATTCGCAGGTCGGGTGTCGTGAACACGGGTGTGCTCGACGAAGTAGCCAAGCAGATCCATGTGGGCATGAACACACTTGAGATTGACCAGATCTGCCGCAAATATTGTGAGGACCACGGGGCCATTCCGGCCTGCCTCAACTACGAGGGATTCCCGATGTCGGTATGTACGTCGATCAACGAGGTGGTTTGTCACGGCATCCCGAAGGAGGAGGATGTGCTGGAGGAGGGTGATATCATCAACGTGGATTTCACGACCATCCTCGACGGCTACTATGCCGACGCCAGCCGTATGTTCATCATCGGCAAGACAACACCCGAGAAGGAGCAGCTGGTGAGAGTGGCGAAAGAATGTCTGGAGATCGGCATGGAGGCCGCGAAGCCTTATTCGTTTGTGGGCGACATCGGCCATGCCATTGAGAAACATTGTGAGAAATATCACTACGGCGTCGTGAGAGACTTGGCTGGACATGGCGTGGGACTGCAGTTCCACGAGGAGCCCGATGTGAACCACTATGGCCATCGCGGCACAGGTATGCTGCTTGTGCCGGGCATGGTGTTTACGATTGAGCCGATGGTCAACATGGGCACGTGGCGTGTGTTCATCGACGCTGACGATCCGTACGGCTGGGAGGTGATTACGGAGGACGAGCAGCCGAGTGCACAGTGGGAGCATACGCTCCTGATGACGGAACATGGTGTGGAAATCTTGACTTACTAAATGGAAAAGGATATATATATATTAGGTATAGAGTCGAGTTGTGACGATACGTCGGCGGCTGTGCTCAGGAACGGGGTGCTGCTGTCAAATGTAACGGCGTCGCAGGCTGTGCACGAGGCCTATGGCGGCGTGGTGCCTGAGCTGGCCTCGCGGGCTCATCAGCAGAACGTGGTGCCGGTTGTCGATCAGGCTATCAAGAAGGCTGGTATCACCAAGGAACAGTTGACGGCCATCGCTTTCACGCGCGGACCTGGTTTGATGGGGTCGTTGCTCGTCGGCGTAAGCTTTGCCAAGGGACTGGCCCGTAGTTTGGGGATTCCCCTCATCGATGTGAATCACCTTCAGGGGCACGTGATGGCGCACTTCATCCGTGAGTCGGAGGATGATACGCATCAGCCGCCATTACCATTCCTGTGCCTGCTGGTGTCGGGCGGCAACTCGCAGATTGTGAAGGTAAACGCATATAACGATATGGAGGTGCTGGGGCAGACCATCGACGATGCTGCTGGAGAGGCTATCGACAAGTGCTCGAAGGTGATGGGGCTGGGCTATCCTGGCGGCCCGATCATCGACCGTCTGGCGCGTCAGGGCAATCCGAAGGCCTATTCGTTTGCTGAGCCAAACATTCCGAACCTCGACTACAGTTTCTCGGGACTGAAGACATCGTTCCTCTACTCACTGCAGAAGTGGGTGAAGGACGACCCCGACTTTGTTGAGCATCACAAGGAGGATATTGCAGCCTCGCTGGAGTGGACCATTGTGGATATCCTGATGAAAAAGCTGAAGAAGGCTGTGAAGCAGACGGGTATCAAGCATGTGGCTGTGGCTGGTGGCGTGAGTGCTAACAACGGCCTGCGCAATGCGTTCTACGATGCCGAGAAACGCTATGGCTGGACAATCTACATCCCGAAGTTCAGCTATACGACTGACAATGCGGCTATGATCGGTATCGTGGGCTACTACAAGTATCTTGACGGCGAGTTCTGTTCTATTGATGCGCCTGCGTTCTCAAAAGTGACATTTAAATAAAACAAATATGGATTTTGAAAGTAAGATTATAAGCAGGGAGATCAGTGAGATCCTCTGGGAGACTGAAAAAACCGTGGGTACGGCGGAGAGTTGTACGGGAGGCCGTATCGCCGAGGCCATCATCTCGGTGCCTGGTGCCTCGAAATATTTCAAGGGTGGCGTCATCTCATATGTGAATGAGATTAAGGAGCGTCTGCTGGGCGTGGATCCACAGGTGCTGCTGGAGAAGACGGCTGTCTGCGAGGAGGTGGCCATTGCGATGGTGAAGGGAGCTTGCCGGACACTTCAGACCGACTATGCCATCTCGGCAACGGGTGTGGCAGGTCCCTCGGGTGGTACGAAGGATATCCCTGTGGGCACCATCTGGCTGGCCTGTGGCAGTATGGATCGTGTGGTCACTTTGAAAGTGGAGGAGGATCATGGACGAGACATCAATCTGGCCATCGCCACAAACAAGGCTATGGAACTGTTCTTGAGCTTTTTGAAGGAAGAAAATGCCCCTCGACCCGTATACGAAGGTTAAAAAACATTAATTCTTTCTTTTTCGGGTCGGACAAACGTTTTAATCTCAATTAAAATGTGTACCTTTGCACGCTGTTTGGAATAAGTAAGTGTAAACCACAAGAAAAAAGTAGATAGAAATGTCTAAAATTTGTCAAATTACAGGAAAGAAGGCACAGATTGGTTGCAATGTGTCTCACTCAAAGCACCACACGAAGAGAAGCTTTGACGTCAACCTTTTCAGCAAGAAATTCTACTATGTAGAAGAGGGTTGCTGGATTCAGCTGAAGATTAGCGCTGCTGGTCTTC
>ODAI013353012.1_pt1 | contig 14586 bp, 14 predicted proteins | sample 1539321 | NCBI WGS metagenome assembly ODAI01 (sample SAMN02144231, study PRJEB22623) | gut metagenome | biome: sheep rumen | host: Ovis aries | place: New Zealand
GAAAGGCTTTGTCCAGGCAAAGGAGGCCTTCCCGGCCGCGGACTGGTATGTCAGGGAGATCGAGGCGCCCAAAGGCTATCTGCCTGACCCTGCGGTGCACCAGGTGAGCGCAGAGGATGGCGTGACGGCAATTTTGAAAAACGGCGGCGTCTGCGAGGTCACGAGCCCTGAGCGGGTCATCCGCGGCAACGTGGCCCTCTCCAAGATCCTCGGCGCCTCCGGCGGCGCGCAGCTGGCAAAGCCCGACGACCTGTCCGGCATTGTATACCGCTTTACCTATGACGCCGACCCCTCGGTCACCTTCACCGTGATGGACCATGCGGTGCAGACGGAGAAAGGAAAGCTTAAGGCAAACTGCATCGAGACGGATACCTTCGGCTATGCGACGACCCAGTCGGACGCCTACCCCTACGGCACACTGATCTACGGATCGTGGACCATCGAAGAGTTGTGCGCGCCGGAGGGCTACGAGGCCCTGGAGAGCGGGAAGGTGGAGATCACCAGGGACGGGCAGCTGCTGCGCTATGTGGTCAGCGACGAGCGGATCACGGCCTGGCTGGCGGTGCAGAAGAAGGACGCGCTGACCGGCAGCCCGCTCCCCTTTGCCGGCGTACAGTTCGAGATCCTGGACGGGGACGGCGCCCCGGTCACCATGTTCGACCCATCATCCGGGGCCAATGCCACTGTCTGGAAGACGGGGGCGGACGGCAGGTTCTATCTGCCCCAGCCGCTTCCCGCAGGGACATACACCCTGAAGGAGACCGGGGGAGAGCCGGAGGGGTACGGAAAAATGGAGCCCCTCCCCTTTACCGTAAGCAAGGCCTATGCAAACCCTGAACAGCCCCTTGTCATCACCTGCGCCGAGCCGCCCCTGACGGGAGGAATCAGCGTGGTGAAGAAGGATGCGCTGACCCGGGAACCGGCGGGAGCCGGGTTTGTCTTCGAGGTAAGTGCCGCGGAGGACATTACAGATCCGGCCGGAACGGTGCGGGAAGGGACGGATGCGGAAGGCGCTGCCGTTCCCCTGAAAAAGGGCACGGTGGTGGGCGTGATCACCACGGATGAGAGCGGACGCGCCTCTCTGGACGGCCTCTTCGCCGGCCTCTATACCGTGCGCGAGATCGCGGCGGCAAAGGGTTACGCTCTTGACCCGGTACCGCAGGAGATAAGCGTCACCCCGGGAAGCGCTGCCGGCACCCAGGAGGGCGCTGATGGGGATGCGGATGCGGGTGCGGACGCGCAGGCAGGAATAACTACGGCGGAATTTGCCGATCATCCCACCTCCCTCATCCTGAAAAAGCGCGACGGAACGCGCGATATCCCCGTGGAGGGCGCGGTATTCCTGCTTCGCCGGGAGAGCGCTCCGGAATCCGGGGACGGAGCCTGGGAACAGGAACTGGTCACCGGTGCCGACGGGCAGGCGACAGTGCGCGGACTCATCGCCGGGAGCACCTATACGATACAGGAGATCCGGCCCGCGCCGGGCTATGTGCCGGACGATACCGTCCGTTCGTTTGCGGTCGATACGGAAGGAAAGATCGACGGCAGCTGGGAATATGTCCTTGAGATCTCCAACGTGCCCAATGAGGTCAGCATCAGTAAGACCGATATGACCGGCGGGCAGGAGATCCCCGGGGCAAAGCTGGTGCTTCGCGATGAGGCGGGGCAGACGGTGGAGGAATGGGTATCCGGGACGGAGCCCAGGCGCCTGACCGGGCTTACGGCCGGCACCTACACGCTGACGGAGATCACCGCGCCCTACGGCTATGAGATGGCGGAGACGATCACCTTTGTGCTGACGGATTCGCTGGAGGTCCAGCAGGTCGAGATGAAGGACGCGCCCTGGCGGAAGGTACAGATCAGCAAGAGCGATATGACCGGAGACGGGGAACTGCCCGGTGCTCTGCTGGAGATCCGGGATGCGGACGGCGAGGTGGTGGAGAGCTGGATCTCCGGGGAAGAGCCCCATCTGGTCAGCCTGCCGGCGGGCACCTACACCCTCACCGAGACCACGGCCCCGGCCGGCTACGTGACGGCCGAGACGATCACCTTTACGGTGGAGAAGGTGACGGAGACCGACTGTGCCGTCACGCCGGTGAAGATGCGGGACGCCCCCATCGGCATCGAGATCCTCAAGAAGGACGGGGAAAACGGCAGGGCGCTGCCGGGGGCAGAGCTTTCCCTGACCGGACCGGACGGAAAGGAGATCCGCCGGTGGACCAGCGGGGAGAAGCCGGAGTACATCAGCCCCATTCCCGCGGGGAAATACACGCTGAAGGAGATCTCTGCGCCGAAGGGCTATGAGAAGGCGGAGGATATGGAAATTACGGTGGAAGAAAAGAGCGAGGTCCAGGCCTTTGCGATGACCGACAGGCGCACGCCGCCGCCCGGCGGGAAAAAGGAGGGCGGCGCGCCTCTCACCCTGGACGGGGCGGCAGCGGATGTGCGGCTGATGGGGATCCTCCTTGCGCTCTCGGCCTGCGCCGCAGCGGCAGGGGGCATCGGCCTTCGCGCGGCCGGCGGCGGACGCAGGAGGCGCCGGAACAGAAGATAAAGCCAAAGGCCCCTGCGGGCGGATCACTCCGCCCGCAGGGGCCTGATGTAAGCTGCGTATGGAATTAATCGAGCTTGATGCCGGAGAGCAGGGCGCCCAGGGACGTGGTGGCCTGTGCTACCTCGGGAAGCGGCTCGACGGTCTCTTCCTCGACCTCGACAGGCGCTTCATCTTCAAGGACGCGCATGCTGAGCTTCAGCTTGCCGTCGCGGTTCTCGATGACCTTGACCTTTACGGTCTGGCCTTCCTTGAGGACATCGGCCGGGGTCTTGATGCGCTTGCGGGAGATCTGGGACACATGGAGCAGTCCGCTCAGTCCCTTGCCCAGGCTGACGAACGCGCCGTAGGGCTTGATGGACTCGACAGTGCCTTCCGTGATCATGCCGACCTGTACGTTGGTGATGCGCTGCTTTCTCGCCTCACGCTCCTTCTCCCAGAGAATGTCGCGGGCGGAGAGGACCAGACGCTTGCCTTCGCGCTCGGCGGAGATGACGCGGACCTCGATCGTTTTGCCGACCCAGGAGGGAAGCTCCTCTTCCTCTACATACTGCAGAGCGAGCTTCGAAGCGGGGATGAAGCCGCGGACGCCTTCCAGATAGGCGATGACGCCGGACTTGGTGGTGCCGCTGATCTTGACCTGGACGTTCTCCTTGCTTTCCTGCAGGGCTTCAAGTCTGTCCCAGGAAAGGAGGGCGGCTGCCTGCTTCATGGAAAGAAGAAGGTGGCCTGCGCCGTCATCCGTGCGGAGGACGGTCGCGGAGATCTTGTCCCCGACATGGACGGATTCGCGGATAGAGAAGGTCGGATCGTCGCTGGCGTCTTCCTGGCGGATGATGCCGTCGGTGTAGGAACCGAAGTCGAGGGTGATCGCTTCGTCGGTGATCCCGATGACGGTACCGGTGATGATGTCGCCTACATGATATCTGTGCAGGGAAGCGGCAAGCTCGGCTTCATAGTCCGCCATGGATTCCTGCGCGGGGGTCCCGGCGGTCTCTTTGGCGGGAGCGGGAGCGGCTTCCTCGGCGGGCGTTTCCTGCTCCTGCAGAGCGGCCTCGGCCAGCAGCTCGGACTCGGCTGCTTCACCGGCGGCACCCTCCTGGGACAGGGGCTCCTTCGCTACGGTCTCTTCCGTCACGGCTTCCTGGGTCTGGACCTCGGGCGCGGCCTGCGCCGCAAGGTCTTCGGTAAGGGTTTTTTCGGTGCTCATAGATACCTCCGTTCGTGTTATTTTACCTGAAGTATAACATAGAAAAAAAGATTTTCAAGATGCCTGTGCAGTGGTATAATGTGAAAGATAATGCAATGGGAAAGGAAACGGTTTTGTGAAGAAGACGATCATATCGGATATGACAGAAGGGATAGATTCAGCCGGCATTGCGCTGGGCGGAAAGATCCTGCGGGAGGGCGGACTGGTGGCTTTTCCGACGGAGACGGTCTACGGTCTGGGCGGGAACGCGCTGGACGCGGAGGCCGCGCGGAAGATCTACGAAGCGAAGGGGAGACCCTCGGACAATCCGCTGATCGTCCACATCTGCACGCCCGAAGCGCTGGAAAAGATCACGGCCGAGGTGCCGGAGACGGCAAAGCGGCTGGCTGACGCGTTCTGGCCGGGCCCCATGACGATGATCTTCAGAAAATCCGAACTGGTGCCGGAGAGCACCACCGGCGGCCTCGACACGGTCGCGGTCCGTTTCCCGGACCATCCGGTCGCCCTTGCCCTCATCCGCGAGGCGGGGGGCTATGTGGCAGCGCCCAGTGCGAATACGTCCGGCAGGCCGAGTCCTACGCTGGCGTCGCATGTCTGGGATGACCTGCACGGCAGGATCGATATGATCATCGACGGCGGCGAGGTCGGCATCGGGATCGAATCGACGATCGTAGATCTCACCGGCCCGGAGCCGGTCATTCTGCGCCCGGGATATATCACGCAGGAGATGCTGGAAAAGGTAGTCGGCAGGGTCTCCCTCGACCGCGCCCTGGACAGCGACGACCCTGCGGTCAGGCCGAAGGCGCCGGGCATGAAGTATAAGCATTATGCGCCGAAGGCGCCCCTGTATATCGTGGAGGGCGGCCAGAGCGCCGTGCAGGAGACCATCGCTTCCCTCGCGGAAAAGGCCGCGTCGGAGGGGAAAAAGGTCGGCGTGATCTGCACGGATGAGTCGGCGGAGAATTACCGGACCGGAATCGTGCGTTCCGCCGGGACAAGGACCGACGAAGCGACGGTGGCGGCGCATCTGTACAGAATCCTGCGGGAGATGGACGCGCTGGGGGCGGACGTGATCTACGCCGAGGCGTTCGATACTGCCGGCATCGGCATGGCGGTCATGAACCGCCTGATGAAGGCGGCGGGTCACAAGGTCATCCATGCGGGAGAGGAGGCGCAGGCATGAAACAGTACGACAAACTGATCTTTGTCAGCGGCAGCGACACCTCCACCAGCCCCATGGCGGAGGCCATCCTGCAGAACCTGTTCCTTCTGGAGGACATCCTGATCGATTCCAAGGGCCTGGTCGTCCTTTTTCCCGAACCGATCAATCCGAAGGCGGAAGCCATTCTTGTCCGCAACGGCATGAGCATGAAGGAGCACACCAGCGAACCGCTGGGCGAGGCCGATTTTGATGAGCGCACGCTGATCCTGACCATGGACGAGGAGCAGAAAAAGAAGATCCTTGCGGACTTCGCGTCCCCGCTCAATGTCTACGCGCTCCCGGAATACATCCGCTCCGACGAGGTGATCACCGATCCCTACGGCGGCGCGCTGGCCGATTACGGGAAATGCTTTGAGCAGCTGCGCCGTATGGTGGAACAGCTGGCTGCCGTGCTCAGCGAGGAAGAGACGGCTCTGCATACGCAATGAGAGTTTTGCGGCGCTCCGCACCGCACGAAAGCTGCCCGGCCCCCGGCCGGGCAGATGTGTAGTGACGGGGAGCCTTAATAAAATCTAAGGAGGGGCATCACATGTCAAAAGTAACTATTCTGGATCATCCGCTCGTACAGCACAAGGTAGGCGTCATCCGCAGGACTGACACCGGTTCGAAGGATTTCCGGACGATCATTTCCGAGATCGCCATGCTGATGTGCTATGAGGCAACGCGTGACCTGAAGCTTACGGACGTGGAGATCGAGACGCCGATCTGCAGGACCACGGTAAAGGAGCTTTCCGGCAAGAAGCTTGCGGTCGTGCCGATCCTGCGCGCAGGCCTGGGTATGGTCGACGGCATGCTGGCCATGATTCCCGCCGCGAAGGTCGGCCACATCGGCCTCTACCGTGATCCTGAGACCCTCGCTCCGGTCGAGTATTACTGCAAGCTGCCGGCGGACTGCAACGAGAGAGAAGTCTTCGTGGTGGATCCGATGCTGGCGACGGGCGGTTCCGCCTCTGAAGCGATCACCATGCTCAAGGAGCACGGCTGCGAGCATATCCGCATGATGTGCATCATCGCCGCGCCGGAAGGCATCGAAAAGATGCAGGAGGATCATCCGGACGTAGACCTGTACGTGGCGGCCCTCGACGATCATCTCAATGATCACGGCTATATCGTGCCGGGCCTCGGCGACGCCGGCGACCGTATTTTCGGTACCAAGTAAAAACCGGTTGAAATTGCGCAGGGAAGCCGGGCTTTCATCCGGCGGGAGGAGAAGATGACGGCAAAACGGAACGATTATATCTCCTGGGACGAGTATTTTATGGCGGTCGCCATGCTGGCCGGCCACCGGTCGAAGGATCCGAACACGCAGGTGGGGTCCTGTATCGTGAGCCGGGACAACAAGATCCTTTCCATGGGCTACAACGGGTTCCCCATCGGCTGCTCCGATGACGAGTTCCCCTGGGCGCGGGAGGGCGGACCGCTGGAGACGAAGTATTCCTACATCGTGCACAGCGAACTGAACGCGATCCTGAATTACCGGGGCGGGAGCCTGGAAGGGGCAAAGCTCTATGTTTCCCTGTTCCCCTGCAATGAATGCGCGAAGGCGATCATTCAGGCGGGAATCTCCACCGTCATCTACGGCGGCGACAAGTACGCGGATACGCCCTCGGTGATCGCGTCCAAGCGGATGCTGGACAAGGCCGGCGTGCGGTACTATCCGTATCAGAAGACCGGTAGAAAGATCGAGATCGACGTATGAAAAAAGGCGGGCAGTCCGCAGCTTGGCGGACCTGCCCGCTTCGCAGTTGGGAGAAACGAAATGAAACGGGATGTGAGTCTGGAGGAGATCTCGGACGGCAGGCTGTACGGTTCGGGAGATATGGTCAGGACGGATACCGGCGGATGCGAAGGCTGCAGCAGCTGCTGCCGCGGCATGGGGAGCAGCGCAGTGCTCGACCCCATGGACGTGTGGAGGCTGTGCGGCGCGCTCTCCTGCGGGTTTGACGGTCTTCTGGAAAAGTACCTGGAGCTTAAGGTGACGGACGGCTGGGTGCTGCCGAACCTGAAAATGACCGGGAAGGACGAGGCCTGCGGCTTTCTGAACGAGCAGGGCCGGTGCACCGTGCACGACGCGCGGCCGGGCGTCTGCAGGCTCTTTCCCCTGGGACGATACTATTCGGGCAGGGATTTTCAGTACTTCGTGCAGATCCACGAGTGCCCGGCGCCGAAGACCAAGGTGAAGGTGAAGAAATGGCTGCAGATCCCGCAGCTGCCCCGGTACGAGGCCTACATCCGGGACTGGCACTTCTTCCTGGAGGACGCCGCCGCGGCGCTGGAGGGAATGGGCGACGCCATGCACACGAAGGCCTGCACCTTTGTCCTGGAGACCTTCTACGCGAGGCCCTGGGACGAGACGGATTTTTATGAACAGTTTGCCGGCAGGCTGCGGGAAGGCGCCCGGTTTATGGGCATCGCCGCACCGGGCGGAGAGGAGAGCAGATGAAGATCGGTTTTATCGGATGCGGAAATATGGGCTCCGCGATGATCCGCGGAATTCTGGCAAAGGGCGCTGCGGCGCCGGACGAGATCATGGCGGTCAGCGCGGGCGGGGCGCGCTCAAAGGCGCTCTCTGACGAGCTTGGCATCGTCTGCGGAAAGGAGGCGGCGCAGGCTGCGGGCTTCGCGGACATCCTGTTCCTCGCGGTAAAGCCGCAGCAGTTTCCTGCCGTCGCGCCCGCGGTAAAGAGCGTGCTGGACGGGCGGGAGAAGATCACCCTGGTCTCCATGGCCCCGGGCTATACGCTTGCGGACCTGGCGGAGCGCTTCGGGGATAAGCACGACATCGTGCGGATCATGCCCAACACCCCCGCCCTGGTCGGGGCGGCCATGACGGGCATCTGCCCGGCGCCCGGCGTCCCGGAGGAAAAAACGGCGCAGGTCGAGCAGCTCTGCCGGGCCTTCGGCGAGGCGGAGCGGGTGAGCGAAAAGCTCCTCGACACGGTAACCGCGGTCTCCGGAAGCTCACCGGCCTACGTATTTATGATGATCGAAGCGATGGCGGACGGCGCCGTCCTGGAGGGGATGCCCCGCGCCCAGGCCTACCGGTTTGCCGCCCAGGCGGTCCTGGGCAGCGCGAAGATGGCGCTGGAGACGGGCGCCCATCCCGGCGATCTCAAGGACAGGGTCTGTTCCCCCGGCGGAACGACCATCGAGGCGGTCCGCGTCCTCGAGGAGAAGGGCCTGCGCAGCGCGCTGATCGAGGCGGAGCGGGCCTGCGCGGAAAAATCAAGGGCGATGGCCCCGGGAAAAAGCGGGAAATGATCAATGACCAATGACTTTTCTAAGGGGTCAGTGGGCGGCAATATCGTCCGCCTGGCTGTTCCCATCATCCTGGCAGAATTCCTGAACATCCTGTACAATATCGTGGACCGGATCTATATCGGCCGCATCCCCGGCGCGGGGACTCTGGCGCTGACCGGCGTCGGCGTCTGCTTTCCGCTGATCACGATGATCAGCGCCTTTGCCGGCTTGTTTGGGACCGGCGGCGCGCCCCTGTGCTCGATCGCCCGGGGCAAGCAGGATCTGAAGCGGGCGTCGGACATCATGGGCGTCTCCTTCTTCATGCTGGTCGCGACGGCGTTCGGCCTTACCGTGTTCACCGAGATCTTTCTGGCCCCGCTGGTGCGGGCCTTCGGGGCGAGCGGCGCCACCCTGCCCTACGCGGCCGGGTATATGCGCATCTACGCGGCGGGCACCCTCTTTGTGATGATCAGCCTGGGGATGAACCCCTTCATCAATTCCCAGGGTTTCGGCCGTGTCGGCATGATGACCATCGCCATCGGCGCGGCCCTCAACATCGCCCTGGACCCGCTCTTTATCTTCGTGTTCGGCATGGGGGTAAAGGGAGCTGCCTGGGCGACCGTGATCTCCCAGGCGGTCTCGGCCCTCTGGGTGGTCCGCTTCCTGACGGGGAAGAAGGCGATCCTGCGGCTGGAGAAAAGCACGGTGCGCTTTGACGCGGGCCTTGCCCGGCAGATCTGCAGCCTTGGTCTTACGGGATTCATCGTCAACTTTACGAACTCCGCGGTCCAGCTCACCTGCAACAAGATGCTCTCGGTCTACGGCGGTGACCTGTACATTGCGATCATGACGGTATTAAACTCCGTACGCACGATCACCTCCCTGCCCATTCAGGGCATCGGCAGCGGTGCGCAGCCGGTCATCGGCTACAACTACGGCGCGCGCTGCTACGACAGGGTGCGCGAGGGCATCCGCTTCCAGACCATCCTGTCGCTGATCATCACGACCGTGGAGTGGCTCTCCGTGGTGCTGTGGCCGGCGGCCTGGATCAGGCTGTTCAACGCGGACCCGGAGCTGCTGGCGAAGGGTGCCCCGGCGCTCAACCTGTACTTTTTCGGTTTTGTGATGATGACCTTCCAGTTTGCGGGGCAGAACAGTTTTACCGCCCTGGGTAAGGCGAAGCAGGCTGTGTTCTTCTCCTTGTTCCGCAAGATCGTGATCGTCGTGCCCCTGACCATCCTGCTGCCGCGGATCGGCGGCCTGGGCGTAAACGGCGTTTTCCTGGCGGAACCGATCTCGAACTTTGTCGGCGGCCTGGCCTGCTTCCTGACCATGTATTTCACGGTATACCGGAAGCTTGGCCGCGAAGAGGAGAACAGGGGAGCAGAAAGGGAAAAGAAAACCCGGCATCAGGAATAACGCCCCGGGCGGAGAAAGGAGCCGGTAGATGGAGACGGTGGAGATCCTGGAGATTCTGCAGCAGAAGGCAAGGCGGGACGAAACGGTCCGCCGCACGCTTCTGGAAACAAGAAAGGCGGCCGATCCGCTGGCGGCGTTCTGCAAAGCCGGCCGGGAGATGGGGTACGAGCTATACCCGATGGACCTGATCGTCGCGGGGGAGGAGTTTTACGCCGCCATGCGCCGCAGCACGAACGGCGGCGGGGAGAATTCGCCGATGCTCGCCGGCGAGGATGATTTTTACGAGCTGTTCTTTGCGGGCCTCGAAGAGGCGCCGGGAGAGCAGAGCGGGCAGGAAGAGACAAAGGTGGAATAAGAACATGAGCAGGGAAAAACTGACACAGGAAGATATCCGGAAGATCCGGGAGGAGATAGAATACCGCAAGCTGGTCGTGAGACCCAAGGCTATCGCGGCGCTGCAGGAGGCCCGCGCCCAGGGTGACCTGAGCGAGAACTTTGAATACTACGCGGCGAAGCGGGACAAGGGCGCCAACGACAGCAGGATCCGCTATCTGGAGAGGATGCTCAAGACCGCGGAGGTGATCACCGACGACGCGGCGGGGGACGAGATCGGCCTCAATACGGTGGCCGAGATCTGGTTTGAGGAGGACGACGAGGTGGAGACCTACAAGATCGTCACCTCGGTGCGCGGCAACTCCCTCAAGGGCAGGATCAGCATCGAATCCCCGCTGGGGAAGGCGCTGATGGGCCATAAGGTCGGGGACCGGGTGCACGTGGTCGTCAGCGACGCCGTCTCCTACGACGTGGTCGTAAGGTCGATCCGGAAGGTCGAAGATGACGGGAGCGATGAACTGCGCTCCTACTGAGGCCGGAGCGAAAGGAGAAAAGGATGAAACCGCTGATCAAATGGCCGGGCGGAAAGAGCGCGGAGATCTCCCGCTTTGAGACCCTCATCCCGGCGTATGACCGCTACATCGAGCCCTTCGCGGGCGGCGCCGCCCTGTTTTTCCATCTGCGGCCGGCCAGCGCGATGCTCAACGATATCTCCGCCGACCTGATGCGCTTTTACGAGATGGTGAGGCGCCAGGATCCGGAGTTTAAGCGTTTGCTGCTGCTCTACGAGAGCAGCTTCACCGCCCTGAAGGCAAGGTGCCTGACGATGGGGGAGGATATCCGCACCCTGTTTGCGGTTTACGGCGCGGCCCTGGAGATGGGCCGGCCGGTGAAGGAGCTTCGCCTCTGCGCAGGCCTGGCGGATACCTTCGCTGCAGATCCTGACATCTGCGGGGAACTGGTGCCTGACCGCGCCGTCTTTGCCCGCGAGCTGGAGCTTTCCCTGGAGGACAAGATCCGCCGGACGCTGCAGCTGAACGCGAAGGCAAAGCTTTCCGACGAGGACCTTTCGGCCAACCTGACGACGGGATTCTGCTCGGGCTTCTACCTGTACTTCCGGCGGATCTTCAACGAGATCGCCCTGGGGGAGAGGACGGCGGGGCCTGCTTACCGGACCGCCAACTTCTTCTTTATCCGGGAGTACTGCTATGGGTCCATGTTCCGGTACAACCGGAGCGGGCAGTTCAATATCCCCTACGGCGGGATCTCCTACAACGGGAAGAACTTTAAGGAAAAGATCAGCCGCCTCTTTTCGGAGGACGTGCGGACGCTGATGGAGCGGACTCTGCTGCGGTGCGAGGATTTTGAGACCTTCCTCGCGCGGGCGGCCCTCACCCCGCAGGATTTTCTTTTCCTCGACCCGCCCTACGACTCCGATTTTTCCGAGTACGAGGGAAAGAGCTTTGACAAAAATGACCAGAAACGGCTGGCGGACATCCTCGCCCGCGTGCCCTGCAAATTCCTGCTGGTGATCCGCAATACGCCTTTCATCTACGGGCTCTACAGCGGCAGGGGATGGCGCCTGCTCACCTTTGACAACCGGTACCTGTACAATATGCGCAGCAGGAACGACCGGGAAGCCGAGCACCTGATCGTGACGAACATTCCGGAGGACGAGGTCCCCTGGATACGCGAGACGGCTGACGCGGCGGGAGGCAGAAAGTGAAGAGACAGATCAGGATAAACGCGCCGGCAAAGATCAACCTCGGTCTTGACGTGCTGGGCAGACGGGACGACGGCTATCACGAGCTGCGCATGGTCATGGCGACCGTGCGCGTCTTCGACCGCATCACGCTGACCGTGACCGCGGCGCCGGGAATCAGGATTCAGACGAACCGCGGCTTTCTTCCCACGGACTCCCATAACCTCGCGTGGCGGGCCGCCGCCATGCTGATGGAGGAGGCGGGCGTCGAAGAGGGCCTTTTCATCGATCTGGAGAAGAAGATCCCCGTGGCCGCAGGACTTGCGGGCGGCAGCAGCGACGCCGCGGCCGTCCTGGAGGGGGTGAACCGCCTCTTTGACCTCGGCCTTGACCGGGAGGCGCTCTCGGCGAGAGGCGCGCGCATCGGCGCGGACGTGCCCTACTGCCTGATGAAGGGGACGGCCCTTGCGGAGGGCTTCGGGGAGATCCTGACGCCGCTGCCCGCCCTGCCGCCCTGCTTTATCGTCCTGGCAAAGCCCAGGGCCCATATCTCGACGGCCCAGGTCTTTGGCAGCCTCGACCGGATGACGGGCTGGGAACACCCGGACATCGACGGACAGATGGCGGCGCTGGCGGAAGGCGATCTCGAAGGGGTGGCCCGGCATATGGGAAATGTGCTGGAGCTGGTGACGGCGCCCATCTGCCCCGCAGTCGGGGAATTCCGGGAGATCATGCTCGGCCGCGGCGCCCTCGGCGCGATGATGAGCGGCAGCGGGCCGACGGTCTTCGGCATCTTTGCGGATGAGGAGAGCGCGAGAGCCGCGTGCACTGCCCTCAGGGAGCATCCGCAGGCAGCGGAGGTGTTCCTGACCGCGCCCTACGAGCCGGCCGGCAGAACAGGGGAGGGAAAAGAATGACTGAAGAACTGCGGCTGCAGACAGATGACGGCCTGCCGCTGCGCGACGTGGTGTTCCGGACGCTCCGGGGGGCGATCCTCGAGGGGACACTGCGGCCGGGGGAGCGCCTCATGGAGATTCCGCTCTCCGAGCAGCTCGGCGTCAGCAGGACGCCGGTGCGCGAGGCCATCCGGATGCTGGAGCTGGAGGGACTTGCCTGCAGCGCGCCGCGGCGCGGCGCCATGGTGGCAAGCATAACCGAGGAAGATATGCGGGATGTGCTGGAGGTGCGGGAAGCGCTGGAGGTGCTGGCGGTGAAGCTGGCCTGCCGGAATATGACCCAGGCCCAGATGGAGCAGATCCGGACGGCGGCGGACCAGTTTAAGGAGAGCCTCGGCAGGGGAGACCTGCAGGCGAGCGCCCGGGCGGACGCGCGCTTTCATGAGGCCATCTGCCTGGCGACCCGCAACCGGCGGCTCATTCAGCTGCTGAACAACATCCGGGAACAGATCTTCCGGTACCGGCTGGAGTACTTAAAGGGCAGAGAAAACTACGGCAAGCTTGCCGCGGAGCACGAACGCATCCTGACGGCGCTTGCCGGGAAAAAGGAACAGGAGGCAGCGGACGCTGCCGCCCTGCATATTGCGAATCAGAGAGTGTCCATCATGGAGCAGCTTCGCCGGGAGAAGGAAGAGAAGCGCTGACCGGGAGCTCCCCGGCCTGTTCGGCCTGCTCCGCGTCTTCGATATATTTCTGCAGACGGGGGAAGGCGCCCTTGTAGATCAGGCGCAGGAGCTTGTCGAGATGACGCAGGGCAAGCTGCATCTGCTCTCCGGTGATGAGGCCGTCGCGTTGGGCGTCGGCAAGCTCATCGAGGTCGACGACGCGCACGGAACCGTCCGGATAGACGATCACGTCGGCGAGAAGATCCGTAACGACGTAGGTGTCCGTTTCCGGGTCCCAGGTGTGGGAAATGATGTCGCAGTACCAGCTGATCAGGCGGCCTTCATGGTCGTAGAATTTGCTCACCTTGAAGCCGCGCTCGAGAAAGTAGCAGGAGAGGCCGTGATGGAGCGTCTTCTTGGGGCGCAGCGTCTCCCACCGCGTGATGATGACTTCCCTGTCGCGGTACAGGATGACATCGTCCTCCAGAAGGACACACTCGTCGGGAATGATGCGGCGCCGGTACAGACGGATCGAATTCATGGTACAAGACCTCCCTCCGATTATACTATTTTGAAGAAAACCTGATGTTTTCTGCATTTTCTTCAGTATAGCATCGACGGGCGCAGACAGCAACGTTTCCTTGACAAATCCGCATCAAGGGCATATCGTGGATAAGAAAACCCATTCATTTTACGCATAAGGAGATACACAATGGCAGAAGAGAAAAAGTTCGTGGAATCGATCACTTCCATGGAGACGGACTTTGCGCAGTGGTATACGGACGTCGTGAAGAAGGCGGACCTGTGTGATTATACCAGCGTCAAAGGCTGCATGGTCATTAAGCCGGCGGGCTACGCGATCTGGGAGAATATCCAGCACGAGCTGGACGCACGGTTCAAGAAGGTCGGCGTGCAGAACGTCTATCTTCCCATGTTCATTCCGGAGAGCCTGCTCCAGAAGGAGAAGGATCATGTCGAGGGCTTTGCCCCCGAGGTGGCATGGGTCACCCACGGCGGACTTGAGCCGCTGCAGGAGCGCATGTGCGTAAGACCCACGTCGGAGACCCTCTTCTGCGATTTCTACGCGAATGAGATCCACTCCTACCGGGATCTTCCGAAGGTATACAACCAGTGGTGCTCGGTCGTGCGCTGGGAAAAGACCACCAGACCGTTCCTGCGCTCCAGGGAATTCCTGTGGCAGGAAGGGCATACGGCCCACGCGACCGCCGAAGAGGCTGAGGAGCGCACCATCCAGATGCTGAACGTCTACGCCGACTTCTGTGAGGAAGTCCTGGCCATCCCGGTCATCCGCGGCCGCAAGACCGACAAGGAAAAATTTGCCGGCGCC
>ODAI014526447.1_pt1 | contig 14584 bp, 15 predicted proteins | sample 1539321 | NCBI WGS metagenome assembly ODAI01 (sample SAMN02144231, study PRJEB22623) | gut metagenome | biome: sheep rumen | host: Ovis aries | place: New Zealand
CCCGGTTAAGGCTCGCAGCGCGAGCCGATGCGCCCGGATTACTCAGCCTTCCTTGTTCTCACAAGCCTGGTTGGCAATTCCACAGCTGGTCTTGCATGCGCTCTGGCAGGATGTCTGGCCCTCGCCGCAGCCGCCGTTCTGAGCACTCTTTTTCATATCACGGGTATTCAGTGTCTGAATGTGCTTCATTTCCATATCCTTCTTTCTGTCATAGATTAGTTTGGAACTATGTCTATAATACTAACGCTCCCGTTCTTTTGTCAAGGCATCACTCGGACAGGCATACGATTGCGCCCGCGCTGGAGGAATGGGTGTGGTGAATGGCATTCCCGTCCTCTTCCTTCTGCCGGATGACCGCAAGATGTTCCCTTCCGATATACTCTCCCGGGACCAGAAGCGGGATCCCCGGAGGATAGGCGTACAGGTATTCTCCGCAGATCCGCCCCTCGCATTGTTCGATCGGGACCTCCTCGGCCGGACTGGTCACCGCGTCCAGGATGCTGCAGGCTGTCCGGATCCCCGGCGCGGCCAAAGCCGCGCGCCTGGAAGCCGTTCCGGAGGACGGCCGCTTCCGGTTCTTGCGCAGATCGTCGTCCATGTCAAGAAGCGCATCACAAAGCTTCATGCAGGTCTCCTCATTGTCCGCGCATCCCGTCATGGCGAGGACGTTTGCGCCGCTCGCCATCTCCGTCTCGATCCCGTACCGTTTGCGAAGGATTCCGGCGGCCTCCTTCCCCGTCAGCCCTGTTCTGGCAAAGCTGATCCATATTTTGCTCCGGTCCCGGACATCATTCTTTTCGCTGTCTCCGCGAAAGGCATCGTCGTCGAGCACTTTGATGCGGACCAGGCCTCTCACTCCCGCGTAGAAGCGGTCAAGGCCGTATCTCCAGGAGGAGAACAGCTCCGTCCCTTGTCTGCGCAGCAATTGCACGCAGCTGTCCATCGAGATCATGAGAGGATAGGACGGAGAACTGGTCTCGAAGATCCCCAGCTGCCTCTCGACTTCTCTCTCTGCCACGAGATTCCCCTGCAGATGCAGAACAGCCGTCTGCGTCAGGGAAGGAAGGGTCTTGTGCAGGCTCTGTATGACAAGGTCCGCTCCGCAGCGGACTGCGCCGTCCGGAAACCCGCCCTCTTCGAACAGGCCAAGATGCGCACCGTGCGCCTCATCGACCACCAGCGGTATTCCTGACCTGCGGCATGCCGCCGCTATTCCCCTTACATCCGATAAGATGCCCTCGTAGGTCGGCGACGTGATGACGACGGCCGCGCTTCCCGGGTATTTGCGCACAGCCTCCCGGACCTGGCCGGCTGTGATCCCGAGGCAGATGTCAAACTCCCGGTTCCGTGCCGGCATGAGCCAGTGAACCTTGTATCCTCCCAGCTCGATCGCATGGCAGACCGACCTGTGGCAGTTTCGCGCGGCTATGATCTCGCTCCCGAAGGGCGCGGCCGCCCGGATGGCCGCCAGGATCCCGCAGGTGCTTCCTCCTACGAGAAACCACGCTCTCCGGCTGCCCCAGAGAGAGGCGGCTCTTTCCATAGCCTTTTTCAGGATCCCGGACGCGTCGTGAAGATCGTCGGCGCCCTCGATCTCCGTCAGATCATACTCATAAGGCAGGCAGTCCGAGGGCATGAGCCTCCTTTTATGTCCCGGCATATGCATCGGCATCGTCCGGTCCGCGATCTTTCTGATCTCTTCCTGCAGTGTGCATTGATTCTTCATGGTCATCCTCGTTTCAGTTGCGCCCGGCGCGCAGGCGAAGATATTAAAATAAGCTGCCGCCAAAGCGACAGCTTATGCATATTAGCCTTACATTGCCTCTCCGAACCCGGATGCGATCAAAGCTGAGATGTGCAGTGAGGGCATCTTGTAGCCTCGATCGCGATCTCGCTCTTGCAGTAAGGGCAGATCTTGGTCGTAGGAGCCTCTTCCTTCTCCTCTTCGGGCTTCTTGACCAAGTTGGCCGCCTTATTCATAGCCTTGATGATGCTGAACAGGACAAACGCGATCAGGAGGAAGTTGATGACTGCGTTGATGAAATTGCCGACTGCGATGTTAGAGTTATTCACTGTCACAACGAAGCTGCTGAAATCGAATCCGCCGATCATACCGATGATCGGAGTGATGATGTCTTCTACCAGAGAAGTAACGATTGCAGTAAAAGCGCCGCCGATGATGATACCAACAGCCATGTCCATGACATTACCACGGGAGATAAACTCTTTGAACTCTTTCATAAAGCTCTTCATAACCTATATACCTCTTTTCTTATAAAATAAAAATAAATTATAAATTGTCTATATTGTAGCAGATTCGCTCCGCACATCAATACGCAAATTTATCTTTTTTTAATCTTTATAAACACAAATTTATTTTGTCGTCAGGACATATCCAGTTCCCCGAGTCTGTCATACGTGAGCGTATACATCTCCTCCACTTCGTACATCTCCAGGGAAGCCTTTTCCAGTTCTCCGTTTCTGAGCAGCTCCGTTGTCCTGTCTACCGGCTCAAGCAGCCCGGAAAACCCCAGATTCAGGCATATTCCCTTGAGCGTGTGGGCAGCCTGGAAGGCTTCCGCGCAGTCGCCTTCCGCCAAAGCGTCCCGCAGTTCCTGCATGCTCCGGTCCTTCAGGAACAGGAGCGCAAATCTCCGGATCCTTGCATCTGTCAAAAAACGTCGTTTCACGTCCTCGTAATCACCTCTGATCATCTCGTAGCATTCTCTGACCGTCATGTATGTCCTTTCCGCGTTTCCGCCTTTACTGTACGTAGCTGTTAATAATATCGTTTTTTTCGGCGACAACGGAGGACGGCTCATAGTCCTCCTGTCCGAACAGGAAGCTGTGAAGTTTTCTTACATTCGTCGTCAGATAGTAAGGAACCACGCAGGACTCTCCTCCCACCGTGGCAAAGGTCCTGTCCTCCTCCGTGGGAAAGCCTTCGCTGCCGGACAGTTCCAGCGTTCCCGCCCTGAGGATCAGCTTCAGGATCTCTCCGTTGTCCAGGGAGGTCGCCATTTCCGAGAGCACGCTGTTGGCCGCCCGGATCAGCTGCAGGGGATTGGCTTTTTTGGCCTTTTCCAGAGTGAGGGCCAGCACGGTCCTCTGCCTCTCGGACCTCTTGAAATCGTCGCCCGACGTGTAGCGGATCCGGCAGTAGGCCGTTGCCTGAATGCCGCTCAGGTGCTGCATGCCCGGTTCCGTGATCTCGTCGTAGTCCGTGCCGATCTCGTAATACATGTCCTCCATATAGCTGTTCATGTACTCCATCTCCTCTTCGGTGATCTCGAGGTCGATCCCGCCGAAGGCATCGATGGTATCTGCCAGCCCCTCAAAACCGACAGTCACAAAATCCGTGATATTGAGGTCCAGATTGGAGTTGAGCATGGCGGCCGCCTGCGAAGGCCCTCCGAAGGCGTACGCCGCATTGCATTTGCGGTATTCCCCGCCGCCTATATCGAGCAGCGTATCGCGATAAATGGAGACCAGTTTGATCTCGCCGGTCTTTTTGTGGATGGAACATACCATGATCGAGTCGCTCCGGTTGTCCCCGCTGAGCAGGTCCTGCTCTCTGGAGTCCACGCCGAAGAGCGCGATATTCTGGTATTCCGCCATCGTGCTGTCTTCACGCACCTGCCGGCTGATGCTGTTTTGCAAGGACTCCTCGAGGCTGACGGAATGGACCGTCTCAAGGAGCGAGCGCATGTAGAACAGTGTGCCACCTGCCGCGGCCGCGATCAAAAGGACCAGAACAAGCAGAAAAGTGAGGAAGGGATGTCTCTTCTTTCTCTTTTTCTTCTCATAGACCCGGGCACGGCGTTCGTCCTGCCTTCTTTGCGACTCCTCCGACTTCTCTCTGGTGATGCGCTCGTACTCTCTGGTCTGGCGCATCTCCTCCTCTTCGTAGAGTCTGCTCCGGCCCGCGCCGGTTCCCTCTCTGGCCTCCCTGAGCCTTGCGTACTCCTCGTAGTCCTCCTCATCGCCGATCCTCTCGTCGATCAGGATCTCATCTTCTAAATCTCTTCTGTTTTTTGCCATATAAACTCCTCGAAACTAAATGATCAGTTCCAGGCCTTTTCCGGCACACCAGCGCTCGGCGAGCTCTGTGTAAACCTCCTCCCGGTAGTTGTACCAGGACATCAGAAGCTTTTCCTCTCTCAGGGCGCTTTCAAAACCTCGTCCTCCGTCCTGTAAGGCGGCCTCCTTCAGCCTGTTTCTCTGCTGCTCATCGGGGAGCAGGTCGATGAACCCCGTCATGACCTTCGTCCGCCCCTCGCTTCCGATCTCGGGAAGCCGGATGAACTCTTCGCTCCGCTTTTCCGCATCTTCCAAAGAAGAAATGCCCTGAACGGCTTTTCCGAATATATTCCCTTCGACGAACATCAGAACTGTCTCCAGCGGAATGTAATATAAATAGACTGCGTCAAAGGGAAAAGAAAAAGACTGCATTACGTCGTCCAGTCTGATCTTCATAGCCGAATTCCAATCCTCCGTTTCATTCTATACTTATCAAAATAGTATTCTGCGTCTCAACGTAACTATAGCATAGTGCAGCTGCCGCTGCGGTTTTGTCAAGCCCCGTTTTTTCTTTTCGCATACGCGGTGCCTCTTGAGAATTCAGATCAATCCCTCTATACTTAATAGTTGAGGCGAAATTTAACGGTAACCATGCTGGCTTAGTAAAGCGGACATTCGCAATCCGCTTCGCTACTTGCTCATGAACCGCAGCCGCTTCCAGCGGCTTCAAATTCCGATCAATAATGCATTCTGAATCAAGAGGTATATAATGCGTAGAGTCATTTCCAATATCCTGATCATCGTCTTCTCCGCCATTATAGCGCTGAGCGGATACCGCCTGTGGTCGATCTTCCACGAGTACCATGAGGGAGAGAAGCAGTACGAACAGACAGCGAACAGCTACGTCCACCAGAAGGACCCCGATAACACAATGGAGGAGAACGGGCCGCAGAAATGCCCGATCTCCGTCGACTTCGAGGGACTTCTTGCGCAGAACTCCGACGTCGTGGGCTGGATCTACAGCGAGGGCACCCAGATCAACTATCCCGTACTCCGGGGCAGTGACAACGAACAGTATCTTCACCACATGATCAACGGCGAGTACAACTCCGCCGGCAGCATCTTCATGGATTTCCGCTGCGAGCCCGACCTGTCGGGCTTCAATACGATCATTTACGGCCACCACATGAAGAACGGTTCCATGTTTGCGTCGCTGCACCAGTACACCAAACAGGAATTTTACGACGAGCACAAATGCATGTGGTATCTCACGCCCGACCACATCTACCGGCTGGATGTCATTGCCGGCTATGTGGGAGACGCGGAAGCGGAGATCTACACGCTCTTTGTGGACCGGGATGAGCTCAACAGTTATCTCTCTTTTGCCACAGCCAGTTCCAACTTCGTGCCTGAGGAAGTTCCCCAGGATGTCAACGGAATCGTCGCGCTGTCCACATGCTCCTACGAATATGACGATGCGAGATATGTGGTCGTCTGCGTGCCGGTCATGATCGACTGACCTTCGCTCACCTGTCCATCGTAAAGCCGTTGGAGGACACCGTCGCGACGAGGGTCCCCAGTTCGTCTCTGATCTCGGCTGCGTAGAAGCTGGCCCTTCTTCCCTTTCGGACCGCTCTGGCCTCTGCCGTGAGATATTTTCCTCTGGCTGCCGTCAGGAAATTGATCTGGCTTGACAGAGTGAAGGTGATCGGCGCATCTCCGGCGTCAGGATTGGAGGCCACCGCGAAGGCGAAATCCGCCATCGTGTAGTACACAGCTCCCATTACGCGGTTTCCGGCATTCATATGCCCGCCGCGGACGGCGAGACCTACCTTGGCATAACCGTCCTCCGCTTCGAGGATCTCGATGCCGGTCGTCTCGGTCGCGTATTTGTCGCGGCTGAAGAATTCCCTGAGTTCTTCAATGCTTTTCATGACCATTCCTCCTGTCATAGGAATCAAAACATTGTTTGCGGGGATCTGTGATCAGATCCCCGTTTTTTACCGGCAGGTTCATTTGGCGTCTGCCTTAGCGACGTCGAACAAAGCCGCAGAAAACGGCGGAAGCTCTATGCGCACGCCGCCGATTCCCCTGGCCTTTAACGTGAGGGGCTTGCCGGGCCTGGGGACCGTCCCGTTAAAGCAGTCCCAGTCCGTGTGCAGAAGAAGCGTCAGCGTCTCGTCTCTCTCCGGCGTGTATACGTAGAACTGTCTGCGGTCCGAGAAATTGAAGAAGGCGGCCGCGCTTGTCTTTTGCCCGTTCCTGCGGATGCCGTACACATTATTGTTCATATCGTTGATCGCGATCCACTTAAAGCCCTCCGGCTCATAGTCCTTCTCATACAGAGCGGGAAGCTCCGAATAGATCTTGTTCAGTTCCATCATATAGTGGTAAAAACTGTCGTGCAGAGGATATTTGAGCAGGAAATAATCCGGCTGCTTGGTCTCGTCCCACTCTCTGATCATGGCGATCTCATTGCCCATGAAGTTCAGCTTCTTGCCGGGATGAACCGCCATATACATATACAGCGCCCTGCACTGCGGGAACTTCATCTCGTAATCTCCGAAGATCTTGTCGATGACCGTCCTCTTTCCATGTACGACTTCGTCATGGGACAGAGGGAGAAGATGCCTTTCATTGTAAAAGTAGAACATGGAGAAGGTCAATTTGCCGGCCTGGGACACTCTTTCGCCGGACTGCTTCATGAAATAGTCCAGCGTGTCGTTCATCCATCCCAGATCCCACTTGTAGTCAAATCCCAGTCCTCCCTGCTCCACAGGCTTTGTGCAGCCCGGATAGCTGGTGGAGTCCTCGGCGATCAGCATGGCCGTCGGGTGGAGCCGGTGCAGTCCAAAGTTCATTTTTCTGAGGAAGTCCAGGTTGAACTCATTGACGCCGCGGCTTTCGCTGCCCATCCAGTAGATCAGACGGCTGACAGCGTCCATTCTCAGGCCGTCGAAGTGGTATTCGCTGAGCCAGTAGTTAGCAGCCGACTGCATAAAGCACGCCACTTCCCTTCTGGAGAACAGGAAGTTGCAGCTTCCCCACTCGCTGTCGGACACATCGGACGACGGGTATTCGTACAGGTCCGATCCGTCGTAGTGTTTGAGGGCATAATAGTCGTTCGCGAAATGCGCCGGCACGAAATCGATGATCGCGCCGATCCCCGCATTGTGAAGTTCGTTGACCAGCTCCTGCAGCTGGCTGGCTGTGCCGTATCTGGACGTGGGAGCAAAGAAGCCCGTATTCTGGTAGCCCCAGCTTCCGTCGAAGGGATGCTCGGATAGGGGCATGAATTCCACATGCGTATAGTGGTTCTCCTTGAGATAGGCGATCAGGTCCTGTGCGATCTCGTCGTACCGGTACCAGCCCTCCTCCACCTTTCTGTCGGGGTCGTCCTGCCTGTCCGCGTCTTTTCTCTTCCAGGACCCCAGATGCAGCTCATAAATATTGAGCGGCCTGTCGAAGTTTCTTGACCGCTTTTTCATCCAATTATCGTCGGTGAACGTAAAGGTGCTCAGATCTCTGATTATGGAGGCGAATTCAGGTCTCAGCTCCATTCCGAAGCCGTAGGGGTCGCAGTGCTCGACCCGGCCGTTCTTGCCGTAGATCACGTACTTGTACATCTGGCCGGCTCTGGCGCCCTTGATCCTGATCTCGTAGAATTCGGCCCGCACAGCCTCTTTCATCTCTTCTTCCTGCCAGTTGTTGAATTCTCCGATGATGGTGACTTTTTCGGCCTGCGGAGCAAAGGTCCTGAAAACTGCGCCGTCCTCCTCAATATGCGCACCGAGATACTTGTACGCGTCATATATATCCCCCATATAGAACTTCTGAAAATCCATACTCCCCCCTATGTCGTTATTCCTGTACTTCTTCGCTTTCTTCGCGAGTGTCTCCGCTGCTGCTCTGTGTCGAGAGAATGTCCAGAATCTCCTGTGCGTTGTCCACTGTGACATGCACGCAGTCAAAAACCGTCGTATAAGGGACCTCGATCCCCTTCAGGTAATAGATCGTATAATCCGACGCACAAGTCGCCTGTGCCATGGAATCGTTAAAAAAGGTGTCTGCGATATTGCCCCTGGCGACTTCACCGAGGATCTCCTCGCCGTCGCCCAGTCCCAGGATCAGAACGTCATGGCCTACCAGTCTCTTTTCCTCGCTGACAGCCCTCCAGGCCTCTACAGCCTGCGTGTCATTCGCGCAGACGATCATCTCCAGTTCCTTGCCGTAATCCTGCATTTTGCCGATCACATAATCGTAATCGTCCTGTGTTGCTTCGGAGGACGCCTCCGGGCTGTCCGCTTCTTCGGTATTCCCGACTTCTTCGGAGTCCTCTCCGTCCTCTTCCGCTTCCTCCCCGCTGTCAGCGTCCAGATCATGCACATCCAGACCATGCTCCTCAAACGCGGCCATAGTCTGTTCGTTGATCAGGTCCGCAGCGGAGCCGTCTCCCTCGTAGAGCACGATCGCGCCGATCTGTTCGTCTTTATTGTGATCGATCTTCGCAAAGTCCATCTTGTCCAGGAGCTCTGCGCGCAGTCCGGCGGCCTTGGAGCTGTCGCTTCCCACATAGGATGCCCGGATCCCTTCCTTCTCCCAGCGCGCCCTTTCCTTCTCTCCCGGGTCAGAGCCAAAATACAGAACAGGGATCCCCGCCTTCGCCGCCTCGTCCGTAATGCGGGGCGCATCGCTCTCTCCGGCGTTTCCTACGATCAGAACAGAACACCGGCTGTCCAGCTGCTTCTTCGCTTCGTCTAAAAGCCCCTGCGCATCGGTTTCCCTGATCGCAATGCTTTCCTCCCTGATGCCGGCTGTCACAAGATACCCTTTGATTCTCTCTGTAAACCGACCTGCAAAACTGTCCCCGTCTTCCGCATAGACTACGCCGATCGCGGCCTCCGACGGCAGCGTCGTAGTTATTTCCTTTGCCTTTTCCTCAGCGGCTTCCTGCGTTCCATCTGTGCCGCCCCCTTCCGCAACTGCTCCGGAAAAACATCCTGTGAGCAGGAGGAGAGCAGTCAGGACCGCAAGTATAATCGTTAACCTCTTCCTGTTCATGATCACACCTTTTCCAATTCCGACTTGTCTTTTTGTTTCTTTACTATAATTATTTATTATAAACGAACTCCGTTTTCTTGTGTACATCATTTCACCTTGTTCACTGTGTTAATGAAGAAATCATCTGGTCAGAGTTCCTCCCTTTTCCGCTTCTGCCCGCTTTTTCCGTATTGTATGACAAAAAAAGAGGCCGCGCAAGGCGGCCCCTCTTGATCCGTTATAACGCTTCTGCACCCGTCAGTGAAGCTCGTTCGCTCTGTCGTAGTGTTTTCCTCCCCAGTAGATACGGGAAGCGACTTCCGCCTTCTCGGGGAGCTCTACGCCCTCCATGACATACTTCAGGAACTCCTCGTAACCGGTCCTGTCGACGATATAGCCGACATGCTCCTTGCCCTCGAGAGCGTTCTTGTCAATATACTCCTCCACATAGGCGTAGCAGTTCTTGACGATCTTGAGGATGCTCTCCTCGTCGGCCCAGCGGATGAAGTCCTCCGCGAGACGGGGATTCTTCTTGCCGGTGCGGCCCATGATGACGACGCGGAAATAGTGCTCTTTGCTCCTGGTCCAGGCGCGGGTCGGGCAATAGGTCACGCATACGCCGCATCCGACGCAGAGATTGGGATCTCTGACGACTTTGCCGTTGACCAGCTGCAGAGCGCCCGTAGAGCGGATCTTACAGTACTTGACGCACTGCTCGCATCCGACGCAGCGGTCGGGATCGTACTGGGGCTCCGTCATGCCGATGACGCCGAAGTCGTCCATGCGGACCTTGGCGCAGTCATTGGAGCAGCCGGTAAAGGCGACCTTCATGTGCAGGTTGTTGGGGAAGATCAGCTTATCCATCTTCTGCGCGAACGCGGTCGTGTCATAGCAGCCAAAGGGGCACAGTCTCTTGCCGGGGCATGCGACCACGTTTCTGGTGCCGGATGCGGGATATCCGCCCTCATGCACCTCCTGGTTTACGCCGGATTCGTCGATGATCAGCTGCAGTTCCTTGTTGACTGCATCCATATCCTCGATCTTAATGCCGGGGATCTCAACGCCCTGGCGGTTGGTGATGAAGATCGTGCCGTTGCCATACTTCTCCGCGATCTCTGTGATACGGAGCATACTCTTTGCACCGATCACGCCGCCGGGGATACGAACACGGGAAGCTGTCTCGCCTCTGACCTTGGAATAGCGGAAGGCGTTCTTTTTCAGTTTTTTCAGATTCACATCCATACCCATAGTGTTTTCCTCCTTCCCTTTCCTCAGTCGATCATGTCTTTGCTGACTGTGTAGTTAAAAACGGGACCGTCGAGGCAGATATACTTCTCGCCGACTCTGCAGTGGCCGCACTTTCCGAGTCCGCAGCACATCTTGCGCTCCTGGGAAACCCAGATATTCTCTTCTTTGAAGCCCTTTTCCAAAAGCCCCATGACTGAGAAACGCATCATCGGCGGAGGTCCCACGACCACAGCCTGCGCCTTCGCGACGTCGCGGATCGGCACTTCGGGAATGTACTTCGTGACAAGGCCGATATTGCCCGTATAGCCTTCGGGCGCGCCGTCCACTGTCAGGATCAGATCCAGCTTCTCGTCCCACCTCTTCAGATCATCTCTGAAGAGCATATCGCCGGGGCTCCTGAAGCCGACGATGACGTGCTTGTCCTTGGGCTCTCTGGTCTCGGAGAGCGCGTCGATGACACCTCTGACAGGCGATACGCCCGTGCCGCCCGCGATGACGATCACTTCGCCTTCCTCATAGAGAGACGTGTCGAAACCGTTGCCGTAAGGGCCGCGGAGCAGAATGCTCTGTCCCTTATACTTCTCAAAAACCTCATTTGTGACGCGGCCGACCTTGCGGATGGTCAGATCCACATAGTTCGGGCCGATGCCGCTGACAGAGATCGGTGCCTCGCCGTACTTGGGAATGGACACTTCAAAGAACTGTCCCGGCTTTACGTCTCCGACGTATTCCATGCGGAAAGTATATTCCTTCTGTGTGTGCTTAATGACATCCAGGATCTTGGAAGGCCAGGGCACATACGGATTATTCTGCATATTAGTTGCTCCCATTCTGCACCTCCTCTACTGCCTTGTTCACCTTGTTGATGCATGCGGAGAACGAAATGTACTCCGGGCATACCATGTCACAGCGGCCGCAGCCGACGCACATGTCATAGCCGAATCTCCTGCGGAAGTCAAAGATCTTGTGCAGGACCTTGAAGCGCATTCTCTCGCCCTTGGTCTTTCTGTACTGACCGCCGCCGGCCACATTGGTGTAGCCGTCCACCATACAGGACGCGCCCACTCTTCTTCTCTCGCCGACCTTTCCGTTCTCCGTGTAGTACACATCCTGCATCGTGTAGCAGGTACATGTGGGACATACGAAGTTGCAGCGGCCGCAGCCGATGCAGCGGCTGCTGTATTCGTCCCATACGGGATTCTTATAAATGCTGTTCGGGATCTGTTCGGGAATCGTCACATGCGTTGCGTTCTCTGTGACATACTTAGGCTCCACAGCCTCTTCTCTTCCGCCGCACTCTGCGAAGATCTTCGCGCACTCGTCACTCTTGACGTCGCAGTGGATCTCGTCGCCGATCACATCGACGGAGAACAGGTAGCCTTCGGTAGTCCGGTTGGTCCCCATATCCACGCAGAAGCAGTCCGCGCCTGATTTCTGACATCCGATCAGGACGAATTTGACGCGGTCGCGGATCTCTTTGTAGAAGGGATCCACAGAGATGCCGTTGTTCATATAAATCTGGTCCAGGCGGCGCACGGCATGCATATCGCAGCTCTTTAGGAAGACGATCACTTCTCTCCCGTCTCTGTCGGCCGTCTTGACTTCGTTCTCGGTAAAGAAGAACAGAGTCTCGGACAGCGGCGTCAGGATCTCCTTGAACGCATATTCGGACTTTCTCGTCAGTTCGATCTGTGACAGCTCTGTCACATAGTCGTAGCGGATCACGTCCGTATCCGTAAATCTTCCCTCGCCGACTTTGAGAACCGGCGCATAGATCAGCCTTTCCCCGGCGAGCTTTTTCAGGGCTTTGTCAAAAGCCTCCTTAGTCAGTATGTAACCCAATTGTTTGCCTCCCTTCCGCTGTTGCAATTCTATCTTGGCAGGCCGCTTTGCAGGCGGCTCGCATATCCATAATCCCCCGTTATCCTCTTTTCTGCTTTTTAAGAAGCATTCTGAGGAACATCAGCATCACATATCCTACCAGCATGGTGGTCACAAAGATCTGGAGTCCCACAAGCTGTGTGACGGCGTTTCCAAGCGCTTCGCTGCCCTTCTCGACAAGGTAGCCCGCCATTTTCTGGGATGCCACGACGCCGATCGCCATCGGGAAGGTCAGTCCCGCGTATCCCGGATAGAAATCAAAGGAGAAGAAATCCGGAAGCTTATACAGGATAAAGGCCAGGGACGCCAGCACGCAGATGTACATGAACCCCAGGACGATCCCGTTGTCCTGACCGTACACGTTGATCAGGCTGACGACGCAGAGACTGCAGGGCGCCAGCAGAACGGCCATCGTGTGGTAGGCGGCGTTCTTGATCTCCACATTCATCATTCTCCACAGCATAAAGGGGAGAATGACGACATAGATGATGCAGCCGTAAATGGTGATGAACTTGAGAATGGGACCGGCATTCATCTTGCCGCCCGTTACGCAGGCCACCATCCAGCCGTTGTAAGTGACATACCAGCTGGGCATCATGTTCGTGAAATCCCTGGGGAGGATCACTTTGCCGAAGCTGTGCCTGACCGTAAAGACTATAATGTGAATACAGTGGATCGCCACTGCGATGAACCAGATGATCTTTCCGAAGGGAAGTCCGATCTCATAGTAGAAACTGCCCAGGACCATAAGGACCATGCTGAACGCGCCGTAAAGGCTGGCGGGGATCGTCAGATCATACTCGCTCAGGCAGGTCCCGGTAAACATAGCCATCTTCAGGATGTAGCAGATCATAAAGATCGTTCCCAGCGCCATGATCAGATAGCGGAGCCATACAAATCCTAATCCGCCGTAGACATTGCCCAGAGTCAGAAAACTCAGAAAAGTAGCAATACAGGGGACCGGTATTTTCTCTAAACGACTCATATGTCACTTCCTCCTTTAATCATAATAGAACTCATACGTGTTATCCCTTATATGGAAGAAGTCTGAATAGTCAATGTCAAACAGGGGCTTCTTGACCTTGCGGACATCGATCTTTCTCGCGATCATCTGCTGCAGGACGCCGCCGTAGGCCAGGTCCCCCTGAAGCAGGGCGCCGATGATCTTTCCGTCCTGATGAACGATCTTCTTATATACGCCGCCCTTTTCATAGGTCTCCACCTTGATGCTCTCGTCGGCGGGATCCGGATTGACGTTGCCCAGGGACATGGGGCTGATCTCCAGGACGCGCATCGGGGACTTGCTGGCGAAGAATTCCGTCATTTTCTCGTTGTCTCCCGCCATATTGGCAGCCGCGATCATGCCTTCTTTGACGGCTACCGGCCAGATGGGGCTCAGTCCGGATACGTCGCCCGCGCCGTAGATGTCGGGATCGTTGGTCTTTCCGGTCTCGTCATAGACAAGTCCGAAGCGGGACAGCTCCAGTCCGCTGTCCTTAAGGAACTCCACGTTGGAGCGGACGCCCGCTGTGACAACGAAGAAATCGCAGGGGATCACAGTGCCGTCGCTGAGAATGACTTCCGTGATCTCGTGCCTGTCGTCAATCGTCACTTCATTGACGCCGACGCCGTAGTGCTGCTCAACGCCGCGGGCCGCAAACGCGTCGATATAGGCCTGCGCCGCTTTCTGATCGAGCTGCTTGTTGAGAAGCCAGCCGGCGAAGTCGCACAGCACGACCTTGACGCCCAGTTCCAGAAATCCCGTCGCGCAGTCGATGCCGACAAGGCCGGAGCCCAGGACCACGATATTCTTTTTGGTCTTCGCCACTTCCTTGAGGACCTCGATATCGTCGATGTTGCGGAATCCGATCATATTCGGGGAACCGAGCATATTCTTGATCGGAGGGAAGAATGTGTGAGAGCCGGTCGCGATCAGGAGCTTGTCATAGGAGACTCTCTCATCCCCGTCCAGGATCACTTCCTTCTTCTCCCTGTCAAGGCCCACGGCCTCTCTGCCCTTCATCCAGTCCACCTTGTAGAGTGTCTCGAAATCTTTCTCGACAAAGCGCAGTCTCTCAATTGTTCTCTTTCCTGCCAGATACTCGTGAAGAATGCAGCGGGAGTAGATGTCCTTGTCCTTGGAGATCAGAACAATCTGACATTCCTTGTCAAGTCTTCTCAGCTCTCTGATCGCATTGACGCCCGCCGCGGAGGAACCGATGACGACATATTTCATATCATTTCACCTCCTCGAGTGTGATGGCATGCATGGGACATTTCTCCACGCACATGGGATTGGCGGTCTTTCCGTCTTCACTGCGGTGAACGCACATGTTGCACTTCATAATCTCACGGAAATGTATGCTGTCCGGCTTGAGAATGCCGAAAGGACAGG
>ODAI013151611.1_pt1 | contig 14583 bp, 12 predicted proteins | sample 1539321 | NCBI WGS metagenome assembly ODAI01 (sample SAMN02144231, study PRJEB22623) | gut metagenome | biome: sheep rumen | host: Ovis aries | place: New Zealand
AAAGCCCACGCTCCACGCGGCTGAAGTTCTGCTTCATGGCATGCCATCTCTCAAAATCTCCCTGATACCATATCCAATAACTCATATTTTCTCCTTATCCGGACTTTGATTCCGTCCGCTCACACGTAATATAGCAAAAAAAAGCTGCCTAAACGGCAGCTGACGTGAAATGACTCAGTTTTGACCCGAAATGCAGCAGGGTATGACAAGGTCCGGGCAAGCTCTACGTCTAAGGCAGACTGAAGCTGATCTTTACGAGAAAGGTTCCGTTCTCCGCAGAAAAGTTCACCGTACCGTCATATCTGGCAACTGTATTTTTTATGCTCTTTGTACCATAGCCGTGGAATCGCTCATGCATGTTCCTGTTCATCTTCCACAACGGCTATTCTGATTGTTGCCATCTATGCCCCTTTCACGCTGCCATGGTCAACGTAAGTCATAACTCCAAGTCAATAATCCGCTTTTGTTCCACCGGAAAAAGCTTTCAGTCCCTTGACAGGACAAGAATCAGTATCCCCTCCCGAAAATCAATACGGGCGGTCTCGCCGGTCACCTCATTGCTGACTCCGAGAGAACTTCCTCGGACAAGTGGGGCGTCCAGGAGCGGATATTTCATGCCGGTCAGGGTAACTCCGCTGACGAGATCAGTGAACGGCAGGAGCGATATATATCGTCCGGCCGCTTCATCCGCATAGAGAGTAATTCCTCTGTCAAGGAGCCTTAATTCGTTGTGCTCATCGACAAGTGTACATTTTACTCCCCGCCGAAGGGGTATGAGACACAGATCCAGATTGGCAAGAAAGTGATCGAGCCGTCCTCCGGTCGCCCCGAGTATGACGATCTCTTCCGCTCCTTTACGGAGGGCACACATGACTGCGGCCTCCGTGTCCGTAAAGTCTTTCTCCGCGGGATAAACCTCGACATAAGCGCCGGACTGCCTCATCTCATCGATACGTCCGCGCATGCCGGTGCTGTCATAATCACCCAGCACAATATCGGGCACGATTCCCGCGCGGACACAGGTATCGAGCCCTTTATCGGCGGCAATGACAATGTCACTGCCGAACTTTTTAATATAGCGGGCGACGAAATCGGGATCTGCCGGTCCGCCGCTCACAATGCTTATTCTGCCAGGCACCCCGGGAACACCTCTTTAAATCTCAGAAGATTGGCTGCGATATCTCCCTTGTAGACAGCGCTGCCTGCCACAAGAATATTTGCGCCCGCTCCTGTAATTTCGGGGATATTTGCAAATGTCACCCCTCCGTCGACCTCAATCATGCACTCAGGATTCTTCTCCATTGTCATGGCCTTCACTTCCGCGATTCTCTCCGTGGATTCCGGAATATAGGACTGGCCGCCGAAGCCCGGCTCGACTGACATGAGCATAATATCATCGACTTTTTCAACGTAAGGAAGGAGAGCCTTCGTCGGGGTCTTCGGCTTGATGACGATGCCGACCTTCTTGCCTGCCGCGCGGATCTTATCTATCACAGCATCCGCGTCCTCTGTTGCCTCGAGGTGGAATGAAATGAGATCAGCGCCGGCCTTCGCGAACTCATCAACGTAACGAATCGGATCGACGATCATAAGATGAACGTCAAAGAACAGATCCGTTGCCTTCCTGATCGAACTAACGACAGTCAATCCCAGAGAAATATTCGGGACAAAAAGTCCGTCCATGACATCGACATGGAGCCATTTGACTCCGCCTTTCTCAAGGATCCTGAACTCGGACGACATATCCGCAAAATTCGCCGCTAGAATTGATGGGGCAAGTATGTTTTCCATAATATCTCCTTTATACCTCTAATACTTTTGCTTTTCCTGCCGATACAGATCTTCGTAAATCAGGCAATAGTTCTCGTATCTTTTGTGGCTGATGAGTCCGTCCTTCAGAGCTTCTTTTACCCTGCAGTCCGGCTCATGAATGTGAACGCACCCGTCAAACCTGCACTTTCCCTCATATGGTGCGAATTCCGCGTAATAATGCCGCAGCTCTTCCTTCTCTATGCCCTCAAGAAGAAGACTCGTGAATCCCGGCGTATCCATTATATAAGTAGAATTACCGCACGGGATGAGCTCCGCGTGCCTTGTCGTATTCTTGCCGCGGGCAAGTTTTTTCGATATCTCGCCCGTCTCCATGTGGACGTTCGACTGGCATGCGTTGGTCAACGTGGATTTGCCTACGCCGGACGGACCCGCAAGGAGGGTCGTCTTTCCGGCCATGAACTCTTTGATTTCTTCGATTCCGTCTCCCTCGGCAAAGCTGGCAAAAAATACCCGGTATCCGCATGCCGAATAGGTTTCACGCAGTTCTTCCTTGTCCTTACAGCTTGCCAGATCCTGCTTGTTAAAACATATGGCTGAAGGGATTCCCTTCATGTCCATGGATATAAGAAATCTGTCGAGCAGCACAAGATTCGGGTCAGGGCTCTTCAGAGCGAACAGAATGAGAGCCTGCTCCACATTGGCCGAAGCAGGGCGAATCAGTTCATTGACGCGGGGAGCGATAGCGACGAGACTTCCCTCGCGATCCTTCTCGTGGGTGATCTCAATCTCCACATCATCGCCGACGAGAGGCTTCTTCCCGAGCTTCCGGAAGATGCCTTTCGCCTTACAAGCATAAATGCCGGATTCTACAGTATCGACATAGTAGAATCCGGCAATTCCTTTTATTATCTTTCCCTTAAGCATCAGCCGGCGGATGAGAATACTACCGGCCAGGAGGCACGGGAGATATAATCGCCGTCATAGAGCTCATACATGACGACCTTTCCTTCGGATACGCCTGCCGCGCCCTTGCAGAGCAGCTGGTATGGGAAGTCAATATAGTCACCTTCATCAACTGTCGTCTCAACTGTCTGGCCATCCACGGTCTGCTGAAGAACCAGTCTGAAGGCTCCGCCCTGATAATTGGAAGGAGCATCCAATGTTGAATTGGTCGTCCAGCTTGCCGTCTGGATGTTCGCGCCGCCGCCCGTTGTACCGTTCTGGCCGATCATATCAGGATTATTGACGGTCAGAGTGATTTCCGTACCGACAGATACTTCAGTGCCGCTTGAAATACTCTGCTTAATAACGTCACCTACATTGACACGGTCGGACGAGCCGTACTCGATCTTGACGATCAGGCCCATGCCCTGGAGTGCGGCGACCGCCTGATCCTCCGGCAACCCGCCGTAGGAGCTTACAGTCACTTTCGCAGCGTTCTCGGACCCGGTGCTGACGGTCAGTGTGATGAGATCAGTCGGTCCGACATTATCACCGACACCCGGTGAAACTGAAATAACGTTGCCGATCGCAACCTCCTCGGAAGAAGCATTTGCCACCTGCATATTTGAGAAGCCCGCAGCAGTCAGCGCGTTCTGTGCGTCTGTCAGAGACATGTTGATGACATCCGGCATTGTGATCGTAGTGCGTCCGCTGCTTCTGTAATAGTATATGGTCGTATTCTTGTCGACCTTGGAGCCGGCGGCAGGATCCTGCTCCATGATGATCCCTGCCTCATACTCTTCAGATTCCTTCTCGCCCATATACTTGATGCCGAGACTGGCTTCCTGCGCTTTGGCAGCAGCTTCACTCTCAGACATGCCTACAATGACCGGGACCTCCACCTGGCTCGTGGATTCCGTCGCTGTGTTATCCGTCACTGCCGCTACGGTACTTTCTTCAACAACTGCCTGATTTCCGTTATCGGATCCTCTGCCCATGCTGAAAAGGCCGGCTGCCCGCGCGATGAAGTAAATCAGAACACAGATGATCAGCGCGCCGATCACGAATACACCGATCGTCATGGCCTTTTCGAGTCTTCCGGAGAGGCCGTCATCCGACTCGTCATACGGGTCATCGTATGGCTCTTCCTCCGGCAGTTCACGGCCTGACTTGGCAGCTGCCGTCGAAGTGTATGTCTTCTGGCTGATATCAGGACGCGTGTAACCGTCGCTGCGGATACGATCCTGCTCTTCCGGCGTGATCACGACGGTCCTTGCGTGATCGGAAAGCGGAGCCAACGTGACAAACCGTCCGTCAGGTTCCACCAGTGAATGCTTCAGATCGTTGATTACATCGTTCATTGACTGATATCTTCTGTCAACGCTCTTCTGTGTACACTTGTAAATGATCTGCTCCAGAGAGTACGGAAGATCCGGCGCATATTTTGACGGAGGATCCATCTCATCCTGCAGATGTTTGATTGCTATAGCCACTGTCGTCTCGCCGTCGAACGGCACACGGCCGGTGACCATCTCGTAAAGCGTGATACCGAGTGAATAAATATCGGATCTGGAATCCGAGTAACCGCCTCTCACCTGCTCCGGCGAGCTGTAATGGCCCGAACCCATCGCGTTGGCGCTGATGGTGTTCGATGAAGCCGCGCGTGCTATGCCAAAATCAGTTACCTTAACTTTGCCGTCAGTGGAAATAATTATATTCTGCGGTTTTACATCCCTGTGTACAATACCGGCCTGATGTGCTGCCGCAAGCCCCATACAGACCTGAATGGCAATACTGGTCGCCTCGCGGACGGAAAGCTTGCCTTTTTTTGAAATATACTCCTTAAGCGTAATGCCCTCGACGAGTTCCATGACAATGTAATAATTGCCCATGTCTTCACCTACATCGAATACATTCACTATATTAGGATTGGCAAGACGAGCCGCAGACTGCGCCTCTCTTCTGAACTTGGAAATAAAGGTGCCGTCCTCACGGAACTCACTCTTCATAACTTTGACAGCTACGAACCGATTCAGCTTATGGTCCTTAGCCTTATAAACATCGGCCATACCGCCCGATCCGACACGGCCAACAATTTCGTAACGTGCCCGTAAGCCTGACCCCGCTTTTAACATTATGCCTCCTCGTCCGAATCCGGTTCTACCAGAATGACTGCAATGTTATCTTTTCCGCCGTTTTCGTTCGCTGTTTCAACCAGCACTCTGGCTTTTTCTTCGATAGAAACTGTTCGTCTGAGAATTCTTCTTATATCCTCATCCTCCACCATATTGGAGAGTCCGTCAGAGCACATGAGAATCATTCCCCCAGGTTCGACCTTATAGTCAAAGAAATCAATGTCCACAGCGGGAGTAGCGCCGACTGCTCTCGTGATGATATTCTTATCCGGATGGTTCCGGGCTTCCGCCTCTGTGATCTCTCCGAGTCTGACCATCTCCTCTACAAGACTGTGGTCTTTTGTGATCTGCTTCAGTGTATCGCCGAGAAGGTACAGGCGGCTGTCTCCGACATTTGCAGTATATGCGTAATGGTCGATGATGGTCGTCACGACAATTGTCGTGCCCATACCGCGCATTTCTTCGTGCTCATCCGATTCCTTCAGTATACCCCTGTTGGCAAGCTCGATCGCGTCACGTATCAGCTTGATCGGATTGGTCTCACGGCTTGCACCGATCGATTCTCTGACGGCGTTGACCGCGAAACGCGACGCGAAGTCGCCGGCTTTATGTCCTCCCATACCGTCTGCCACAATGAACAGATTGGGAAGATTTCCGACAGGGCCGGTCGATGCATACACGCAGTCCTGATTAATTTTTCTTCTCTGTCCCACATCAGTGAGTGCGAAAGCTTTCATAGTTTATCCGTTTCTGTGTACCTTTTTCTTAATTGTCCACAGGCCCCGTCAATATCACGGCCCATTTCCCTTCTAATAGTAACATTTATTGTATAATTTTCAAGTTTTTTCTGAAAGGCCGTCACCGCGCGGCGGTCCGGCGCCTTCATACCGGTCTCCCTGACCGGATTGACCGGAATCAGGTTGACCAGACAATTCATGCCCGAAAGCAGCTGCGCGAGCTCTCCGGCACAGGTATCCGAATCATTAACTCCGGCTATCAGGCTGTATTCAAATGTAAGCCTTCTGTGCGTCGCCTCGTAATAGACTTTCAGTGCATCCATGATCTCGCGAAGCGTGAAGCTCTTCGCGACAGGCATGATTTTCCGCCTCATCTCGTCATTCGGAGCGTGCAGGGACAGTGCCAGATTAATGCTCAGTTTTTCTTCCGCCAGTCTCAGGATACCCGGAACGATCCCGCATGTGGACACAGTGACATTTCTCTCACTGATATTGTGACCGTCCGCGTCCGTGAGCATCCGTATAAAGCGCACGACATTTTCATAGTTGTCGAGGGGTTCCCCCGTTCCCATGACTACGACATTGGAGATTCTCTGTCCGAAATCTCTCTCGATCGCGTAGATCTGGCCGAGCATCTCGCCCGCCGTCAGATTTCTCGTGAGTCCTCCGATCGTGGAAGCGCAGAATGTACAGCCCATCCGACAGCCTACCTGGGAAGATATGCAGACCGTGTTCCCGTGATGATACATCATGAGAACGCTCTCTACGTAGTTTCCGTCATGCATACGGAACAGATACTTCCTGGTCCCGTCCACTTTGGATATCTGCACGGTCTCCCTGACCGGCAGAAGGAGCGGATACTGAGCCTCGAGGCGGGCACGAAGATCTTTCGACAGATTCGTCATCTCATCGTAGGATGCCGCGTTCTTCACGTGGATCCACTCATAAATCTGACGCGCTCTGAATTTCTTCTGCCCGATTTTCTCCATTAAAGAGGACACTTCAGGCATCGTCATATCTATTATATTGACATATTCCTGTGAATGTTCTGTGTTTGACTGCATATACTCCTCACTTGTGATAGTGGCCAATGGACGTTCGCTTTTACCCGCAGGGCACGCATGCGCCGACCGCAGCGAAGCGGAGACCGCGCCAAGTCTCACTCATTTTTGCGGAATCTCGCAATAAAGAAGCCGTCGCACTCATGAATGCCGGGGACAAGCTGAAGATAGCCCTCCGCCGTCGTGTGCCTATGCAGCTCATGCGGGAGATACGGATCCAGACTGTCCGGTGTCAGCGGATAATTCTCCGTGAGCCACCTGACATTCTCCTCGTTCTCCATGCGGCTGACCGTGCAGGTGCTGTAAATCAGAGTCCCGCCCGGTCTCACATAGCTCACCGCATTGTGCAGGATCCTCCTCTGGAGCTCCTGAAGCTCCTGGATCTTGGCGGGAGTGATTCTGTACTTGATGTCGGCCTTCCTGCCGATCACACCAAGCCCCGAACAGGGCAGGTCGCATATCACAATGTCCGCTTTCTCCTCAGATTCCTGATCATGCATGAGAGCATCCATGACGACCGGTCTGATATTGATGAGGTCCGCGCGGGTCACGTTCTGAACGATGAGGGCGACCTTTTCCTCGGAGAGATCCCTCGCTTCGACCATGCCGTAGGATGCCATCTTATCCGCTATGTGAAGGCTCTTCCCTCCCGGGGCTGCGCACATGTCGATGACGTAGTCGCCCTGTCTCGGGGCGGCCGCCTCGGCCACAAGCATGGAACTTACGTCCTGAGGGAAAATAAGTCCCTTCATGAACGCGTCCAGAGCGGGCAAATAATTGTAATCAGAAATATTGTAGGCATAGGGAAGATACGGAGCTTTCTTTACCGTAACGCCCTGATTCCTTAAGCTGTTCAGTATATCCGCCCGGTTCACCCGGCTCGTCTTCAGTCTGATCGTCGTGGGCTTCACCTCGAGGAAACTTGCGAACATCTTCTCGGCAACTATCATGCCGTACTCTTTGAGCCAGGCTTCCGCCAGCCATTCCGGTACGCTGTAGGTGACAGACAGATAGCTGACGGGCTCCTTTTCAGCGCTCGGATACTCGATCGACCCGGCGTTCCGAACTATGTTCCGGAGAACTCCGTTCACGAACCCTTTCAGATTGTAGAACCCTCTGGTCTGCGCGAGGCGAACAGCTTCATTGACCGCCGATGCGTTCGGAACACTGTCCATATAGAGGATCTGGTAGGTGCTCATACGCAGAATATTCTGGATGACAGGTTTCATGCGAGGCACGGGCAGCGTCGAATATCTGCTTATGCAGTAATCGAGCTCGATCAGTCTCTCAACAGTCCCCTCACAGACTTTAGTGATGAACGCGCGGTCTCTCTTTGAAAAATACTGTACTTTTTCCAGTGCGTTGTGAATCGCTATATTACTGTAGACACCATCTTTAAATATTGTTAATAGTATATCCAGTATAATTTCCCTAAGGTTGCTTGCCGGCACTGTATATCCTCCCTGCCATCACTTAAGAACGTTGTTTTTTATTGTATATCCTCTGAGGAAGTCGGACGTCTTCATGCGCTTCTTTCCCTCGATCTGAACTTCATCCGGGCACACATATCCCTTCCCGGTCTGAATCAGCATGCGTCCGCCCTCAACTGTTTGAACCGTTCCGGCCGCGCCGCGCGCCTCCGGCTCCTCCACATGGGCTTTGAAAATGCGGAAATTCTTTCCGTCGAGCGCAGTGAAAGCGCTTGGCCACGGATCGTATCCCCTGACTTTTCTGCATATGGTCTCCGCGCTCTCCGTCCAGTCGATCCTCCCGTCCTCCTTCTTGAACATCTTCACATAGGAGACGTTCTCCATAGGCTGCGGTGTCCTGACCGCCGTCCCGCTCTCTATAGCAGGCAGCGTGTCGACGAGAAGCTCTGCGCCGATGACAGACAGCTTGTCGAAGAGGCTCCCTCCGGTCTCCTCCGGAGATATGGGGCACTCTCTCACTGAAATAATATCCCCGGTGTCAAGTCCGACATCCATCTGCATGATCGTGACGCCTGTCTTCTCACAGCCATCGATGATAGCCTGCTGGATCGGCGCCGCGCCGCGGTAAGCAGGCAGAAGCGACGCGTGTACATTGACGCATCCGAGGGGCGGCAGCTCAAGGAGTTCCTTCGGGAGGATCTGGCCGAAAGCGGCGACGACGATGATATCCGGCTTCATATCAGCGATCTCGGTGAGAGCCTCCTCGTTCCTGACTCTCCTCGGCTGGAAAACGCGGATTCCGCGTGACACAGCCAGCTCCTTGACCGGGCATGGGCACAGTTCTTTTTTGCGTCCTTTAGGGCGGTCCGGCTGAGTGACGACACCGGTCACCGTATATCCATTGTCAAGAATTGCCTTAAGTATACCGGCGGCAAAATCCGGTGTTCCCATAAAGACTATATTCACTGCGCTCCACCTCCATTCAGGACTCGCTCTCTTCCTCTTCATCCTCCATGTCATTCACGTCGTAGATTTCTCCCTCGACGAGTTCCATGTACATATGGCCGTCGAGATGATCGATCTCATGGCAGAAATCTCTCGCCAGGAGACCTTCCCCCTCCATTCGGACGGGCTGCATGTCCCTGTCCAGGCCCTCAACGATGACGTGGTTCGGTCTTGTGACCTTGCCGAACTTTCCGGGGTTCGAGAGGCATCCCTCGTCGCCCGTCTGCGTGCCGTCAGACTCCACAATGACCGGGTTGATCAGCACTCTCGGGTCATCTCCCGTGTCGACAACTATAATTCGCTTTAATACTCCGACCTGCGGGGCGGCAAGGCCGACTCCGTTGTTCTCATACATTGTGTCGAACATGTCGTCAATAAGTTCCGCGATCTTCGGTGTCATTTCCTTAACTTCTCTGCATTTTTTCTCAAGAACTCTGTCTCCGACTGTGCGTACGGTACGTATTGCCATCTCTTACTCCTTCTCGTTATACATTGATATCATATTCTATGCGTATTTCTTCAAATCCGCTGTTAATGCGGACATATTCCTCGATCATATGTCTGGCACGGATCAGGTTCTCCGTCTCCTTGTTGCGCAGATAAATGACCTGACGAAAGCGGTCCCTGACTTTGCCGACAGTCTGCGGCGCGGGGCCGATCGCGGCCAGGGCTCCCCTCTTATCGATCATATCGATATATTTTCTTATATATCCCATGCCCACTGTCAGAAGTTCCGAACTGGCGGCACTCCCGAGAATTGCCAGTAGACCGCCGACCGGCGGATATCGCATGATCTTTCGGTAGGCTATCTCCTCCCGGTAAAACGGTCCGTATGTCTGGGCGGCGGCGTACTTCAGAGTCGTATTCTCAGGCTGGTAGGTCTGTATCACGGCTGTGCCGGGCTTGTCCCCGCGGCCTGCCCTGCCCACCGCCTGTGTGATCAGCTGATAGGTCCGCTCCTGGGATCTGTAATCCGACTCGTTGAGCGAAAGATCCGCCATCAGCACCCCGACCAGTGTGACGTTCGGGAAATCGTGGCCCTTTACGATCATCTGCGTTCCGACAAGGACATCCGCGTCTCCTCTGCCGAACTCCCGGAGGATCCTGCCGTGGCCTTCCTTGCCGCGCGTGCTGTCAAAATCCATGCGGAGCGTCCGGATCCCGGCAAATTCTTTCTGCAGGGCTTCCTCGACCTGCTGGGTCCCGACGGAGATTCCGCCGATGTGCCCTGACTTACATTCCGGGCACTCCATGTATTCCGGAATCTCATATCCGCAGTAATGGCAGATGAGCTTTCCGTTCAGATGTCTCGTGAGCGAGACATCACAGTGAGGGCATTTCGCGACGAAACCGCAGGCTCTGCATGTCACGAACCCCGCGTATCCTCGCCTGTTAAGGAACAGCATGGCCTGCTCTCCCCGCTGAAGGCAGGTCCGAAGACGACCTGAAAGCTCCTCCGAGAACATCGACCGGTTGCCTTTGGCCGCTTCCTCCCTCATATCGACGATCAGTGTCTTCGGCAGCGACGCGCTGCCGTATCTCTGCGTGAGAGATTCTCCGGCATAGCGGCCCTCCCACACCCGGTAGGCCGATGTTATGGACGGCGTTGCCGATCCGAGCAGAAGGTGCGCACCTTCGATCTCCGCCCTCTTTTCCGCAGTCTCCCTGGCGTGGTAGCGCGGCGTCATCTCGGATCTGTATGTCTCCTCATGCTCCTCATCGATGATGATGAGGCCGAGTCTTGTGAACGGGGTGAAGAGAGCCGATCTTGGGCCGACCATGATTGAAACATCGCCGCGCTTTGCGGCCTTCATCTGATCGTACCGCTCTCCGTCGGACAGTCGCGAATGGAGAAAGGACACTTTCTCACCGAACCGTTTCACGAAGCGGGCGACCGTCTGTCTTGTCAGCGCGATCTCGGGGATAAGCATGATCACCTGTTTTCCCTCAGCGAGCACATCCGCGATGAGTTCCATATAGACCAGCGTCTTTCCGCTGCCGGTGACCCCCTTAAGGAGGACCGGCCGGCCCTTTGTCGACCACTCCGTGCGTATCTTTCTGACCGCCATGGCCTGTTCGCCGGTCAGGACGTCCGGAGGCAGGGCTTCCGCCTCCTCAATGACCTTGCGATAGTTCTCCTGGGTCATAACACAGATGATGCCGTCTTTTTCGAGGCCGCGGATGATCTCAATGCTCACATTCTGCTCTCTCATCAGATCCGCGACGAGCTGATTATCATGCATGAGCAGTGAGTCGATGACTCTTGCCCTGCCCTGCTGCCGTTTTCCAAGGCGGCCCTTGTAGTAGATCGCCATATTTCTGTCGGTTATGGAGGCCCTTCGGATCGTGAGTGGGTTCACTTTTTTCCCGAGGGGCAGGACAGTTCGAAGCGACTGAGCCATGACTCCGCCGTAGGTCCGGCACATCCAGCCCGCAAGGGCGATCAGTCTGGCTTCCACAGTCTCCTCGTCAGTGAGGACCGCGGCAATGTCCTTCACCTTGTCCGGGTCATAGTCACAGCTGTCCTTCAGCCTGATCACGTATCCGCGGACCATTCGCGCGCCGAACGGAATGGTGACAAGACTGCCGACGCTGACAGAATCCTTAAGGACTTCCGGGATCCGGTAGCTGAAAGGTCTGTCCAGGGCCTGCACGGAAATATCGACGATAATATCAGCGTAAAGCTCGTTCATCAAGGATTTCCTTTATCAGTACTCTCTCATCCATCGGATATTTGACGCCCCTTATCTCCTGATAATCTTCATGGCCTTTACCCGCGAGGACGATGATATCCCCCGGTTTCCCATGATCGATCGCGTAGGCGATTGCTTCTTTCCGATCGATGATCGTTATGTATTTTCCGTCTGTTTTCTTAATTCCGGTCACGATATCCGCGATGATGGCCTCCGGCTCCTCATATCTCGGATTGTCCGAAGTGATGATAGTGAAATCGGCCATCCTGCCGGATATCTCGCCCATCTCGAATCTGCGGTCTCTCGATCTGTTCCCGCCGCAGCCGAACAGACAGACGATGCGGTTCGGGTGATAATCCCGGAGCGTGGAGAGAAGGCTCTCGAGAGCCATCGCGTTGTGGGCGTAGTCGATCATGAGCGTGAACTTGTCCGAAACTTTGACCATCTCTATCCTGCCCTTGACAAATGCCGCCTTGAGCGCTTTCCTGATCGCTGCGACGGGTATGTCAAAATGTCTGCATATGGAGATGGCTGTCAGCGCGTTATAGACCGAGAAGAGACCCGGGATATCGAGCTCTACAGGGAAAGATGCCTTTCCGACGAGATCGAAAGTCACACCCAGGTAGCCCGGTCTGTGAATATGCTCTATGTTCACGGCCCGAAGATCCGCATCCGGGGAGGTAATTCCGTAAGTCTCCACAGGGCAGACGCAGCCGGCGAGGACTTCCTGCGTGTGGGCATCGTCGGCATTGGCAACCGCTATCCGGCACTGCTTAAAGAGACGGCTCTTCATCTCAAGATACTCGGCAAAATCTTTGTGCTCCCCTGTCCCTATGTGGTCCGGAGACAGGTTCGTGAAGACACCGATCTCGAACATGATCCCGGCAGTCCGGTGCATCATGAGGGCCTGTGAGGATACTTCCATGACAGCGCAGGTACAGCCGGCATCGACCATCTCGCGAAGATATTTCTGTACGAGTGTCGACTCCGGGGTCGTATTCTTCGACGGGATACGCGTATCGCCGATGATCGTCTCGATCGTCCCGATGAGGCCGACTCTGTGGCCTGCGTTCTCGAGGATCGAGCGGACCATGTAGGTCGTCGTCGTCTTTCCCTTGGTACCGGTGATACCGATGACCGGGATCTTCTCCGCGGGATACTCATACCAGGCAGCCGCGATGAGCGACATCGCGTATCTCGTGTCAGCGACACTCACGACAGTGCAGGTCTCCGGAATCTCCGAGATCTCCCCGTCGGACAATCTTCCGTCCTCCACCACGACCGCCGAGGCTCCGTCGCGTACCGCCGAGACCGCGCAGGTATGCCCGTCGAACTTTGCTCCGACGATGCAGATGAACATACATCCCGGTGTCACCTCATTTGAATTATTAACAATCTTCTCTATTTCTCTGTCCGCGCTCCCTTTCAGAATGCGGTACTCTGACCTTTCAAGCAGATAAGCAAGTTTCATGCGCTTATACTCCCCCTTCTGTCCTCAAGACATAAATATCCATGTTGAAATATCATACCTTATTTGTGCCATAAAAGCAAATAAAGCGTGAAAAAGTACCGCATGGGACCGCTCTGCCCGATAAGAACGTCTGACACCTGTTCCTGTCAGACCGCTTATCGGCCGGGGCGGCGCCATGCGGCACCCTGAACTTTTCTTATGCAAATACCGTTGTCACGGCGAAATACAGGAGAACTATGATTCCGAGAACGATCCGGTAAACACCGAAGACCTTGAAGTCATGTGTTCTGATGTACTTGAGAAGGAACTTGATCGCGAAGATCGATACAAAGAAAGCCACGATCATCCCCGCTGCCAGCAGCACGATCTCATATCCCGTAAAGAGAAGCCCGAATTTCAGGAGCTTCAGAAGACTTGCTCCGAGCATGACCGGAACAGCCAGGAAGAATGTGTACTCCGATGCGGTCTTTCTGGACATTCCGAGTATAATACCGCCGAGGATGGTCGCACCGGATCTCGATGTTCCGGGGATCAGGGCGAGCACCTGGAAAAGACCGATCATGAGGGCTGTCGTCCAGTCGATCTGAGCGATCGAGCGGATGAGCGGCTTCGTCTTTTTATTTCTGTTCTCAATAACGATAAATAATACACCGTAAACGATGAGCATGATCGCGACGGTAGGATAATTGTAGAAGTGCTCATCGAGCCAGTCATCAAACGGGAAGCCGATCACGATAGCCGGGACACAGGAGACCAGTATCTTAAGCCACATAATGAATTTTTCCCGGTCCAGTATCTTGTAGACCCCTTTCTCCTTATCGTCCGGTCTGTGGAAAGGCCAGAGCCTGCCCCAGTACAGGAAGACAACAGCCAGAATGGCTCCGAGCTGAATGACGACCAGGAACATATTCCAGTAATCTTCGGATACCGAGAGTTTTAAGAACTGCTCGACCAATATCATATGTCCCGTTGAGCTGATCGGAAGCCATTCGGTAATACCTTCTACGATTCCAAGAATGACTACTTTAATAAAATCCAGCATATACTCCTCTTTTGGGCTTGCGGCCGGAACTCACCGTTCCGCCATCTAAGGAGCTGTTTTCGCCCAATGCAACGTCTGCCGCACAACTCCTGAATAACAGTTACTGCCTAACCGGTTCCACTGAGATAGGCAAAAGAAAAACCCAAGGATAATACCTCGGGTTTCGTGCAGGAAAAGGGACTTGAACCCTCACTCTAACTGAATAGAACAGGCACCTGAAGCCTGCGCGTCTGCCAATTCCGCCATTCCTGCGAGTGCTGCGCTTACCGCGTCAACAATAGTGATTCTACTATA
>ODAI011562642.1_pt1 | contig 14582 bp, 14 predicted proteins | sample 1539321 | NCBI WGS metagenome assembly ODAI01 (sample SAMN02144231, study PRJEB22623) | gut metagenome | biome: sheep rumen | host: Ovis aries | place: New Zealand
GGCGTGGGCAGTCGGCAGCGGGGGCGTGGGCAGCGGGCGGGAGTCGGGAGCGGGGGGGGTCGGGGGGCGAGCGGAAGGGGTCGCCTTCGAGGGCATCAATCGTCCGTTCATGTTCAAGCCAAACCACACAAGCGGCGACCGCCTCTTTGTAGATGAGTCGGTGGACGTTCGTAAAGCCCGCAAGAAAGCGAAGGCATGGCTTGATAAAGACTTCGCGGTGATGTGTCTCGAACGCCACTATACGTTCATTCAGCCTAAGGTGTTTGCTGAGGAGTATCTTGACGACATCGTCTTCGAGTACCAAGCGTGGTGCTTCAAGGGAGAGGTCGCCTTCATCGCCGCCATCGTTGAGCCGCATGGTGTCAACCAGAAACAGTTCTTTACTCCCGAGTGGGAACGAGAGCCTTTCGTGTCATCGCAGCCCATTTACGAGGGTACGGTCGAGCGTCCCACATGCCTCGACAGCATCATTGATTACTCGATGCAGCTCGCAGATGACTTCTCACATGTGCGGGTTGATTGGTATTGGTCGAAGTCCAAGGGTCTGAAGTTTAGCGAGATGACCTTTACCCCGGCGGCAGGAAACATCGGCTGGTATCCCGAGGAATACAACGAGAAGCTTGCGCACCTCATTGAGATTCCAGGCGTTTCTTAACGTAGGGGTTTCAGCATGGTCGAGAGTCGCACGCAGCATGCCAAGAGGAACCTCTTCTTCGGCATGGTCAACAAAGTATTTGCAATGATAATGCCCTTCCTGTCGAGGACGGCACTGATTTATGTGCTGGGAATGGAGTACGTGGGTCTCAACGCGCTGGTCGCTTCGATCCTGCAGGTGCTCAACCTCGCAGACCTGGGCATTGGTACCGCTATCGTCTATGCGCTCTACGAGCCGGTGGCTAACGATGACGTCCCTGTCATCAGGGCGCTCATGAACTACTATCGCATCGTGTATCGCGCTATTGGTGGTGTCATCGCGGTAGTGGGACTTGTAATCATGCCCTTCCTCCCACGCCTGATCCATGGTGCGCCGCCCGAGGGTGTCAACATCTACGTGCTCTACCTCGCGTACTTGGGTAATACGGTCATCAGTTACTTACTTTTTGCATACAAGCAAGCTCTCCCTACCGCAATGCAGCGTGTCGATGTGGTGAGTAACGTCAATACAATCATCAGCATCGTTCTCAACCTTGCCCAGGTTATTGCCCTGCTCCTCTGGGCGAACTACTACGTGTACTTGTTTCTCATACCGGCGAGCACGATTCTGGGCAACCTCATCATGTCGTTCTATATCGATAAGACCTATGCGCGTTATCGCCCGCAGGGAAGTATCTCCATAGATCAACGGAAATCGATTCGAAAGCATGTGGCCGGCTTGACCATCCAACGCGGGTGTGTGACCACCAGAAACTCGCTCGACAGCATGTTTCTCTCCGCATTCATGGGACTGACGGTTGCGGCTATTTACGACAACTATTACATGATCATGAGCGTCATTACGTCGTTTCTTGCTGTGGTGTCACAGGCGATCCTGCCCACGGTGGGAAACAGCATTGTCACGGATTCACGCGAAAAGAACTATCAGGATATGCGGACCATGAACTTTCTGTACCTGCTCATATCCGGATGGTGTTCCTCTTGCCTCCTGTGTCTCTATCAGCCCTTCATGACTCTATGGGCAGGGTCGAAGGGAATGTTGGGATTCAATGTAGTGGTGCTGCTCGTTCTGTACTTCTATGCGCTCAAGATGGGCGATATTATCACGCTGTATGCCAGCGGTGCGGGCCTGTGGTGGGAGAACCGCTGGCGTGCGATTGCGGAATCAGTCCTCAATCTAATACTCAACTACCTGTTCATTCAAAGGTGGGGCGTGGGAGGCATTGTTGCCTCAACACTCACCTCACTGGTATTGGTGAACTTTGGTCTGGGAACGGGCATTATATTCAAGTATTATTTTAAGAATGGGAAGATCGGCGAGTATTTTACCGAGCAATTCCGCTACTTTTTGGTGACGGCTGCCATCTGCTTTGTAGCCTATCGCGTCTGTATGCTGGTCCCCATGGGAGGCATCGTGTCCCTTCTTGCACGTGGCATGGTGTGTGCCGTGGTGACGGCGGTACTCTATGTTGCAGTCTATTATAGGAACGAGACGTTCAGACGTACGATACGATGGGCCATGAGCGTCGTGCGGCCTGCAAGAGAGCAGTAGCAAACCGTAGGGCCGCTTGCTGGATTGAGAGGGATGCATCTATGTCTACACGTGTGGCGTTTGTGACCGGTGCGGCAGGATTCATTGGTGCCAACCTGTGCGCGCGACTGCTTGCCGACGGCTGGAAGGTTGTGGGCCTCGACAATATCAACGACTACTATGACGTGGGCATCAAGGAAGACCGTCTGAGGACGCTCGCAAAGGCTGCAGGATCCACCCCTGAGAAGGCCTCACTCGGGGGGTTCTGCGCTGGCGCGTTCGAGTTTGTTCGGGGCGACCTTTGCGACGACGCCTTGCTGGAGCGACTCTTCTCGGCGCATGACTTTGATGTTGTCGTTAACCTTGCCGCCCAGGCTGGCGTGCGTTACTCCATCGAGAACCCCCGCGCCTACGTCGACTCGAATCTCGTGGGTTTCTTCAACATCCTCGAGGCATGTCGCAACCACCCAGTGGAGCATCTCGTCTACGCAAGTTCGAGCTCGGTCTATGGGGGCAACGAGAAGGTGCCCTACGCCGAGTCTGATCCGGTTGACCATCCTGTTTCGCTCTATGCTGCTACCAAGAAGGCCAACGAGCTCATGGCTCACTCCTACGCAAAGCTCTACGGCATTGCTTGTACGGGCTTACGGTTCTTTACCGTCTATGGTCCTGCGGGCAGGCCTGATATGGCGTATTTCAAGTTCACGAACAAGATCGTGCGTGGCGAACCCATCCAGATATACAACATGGGTGACATGCGACGCGACTTCACCTATGTGGACGACATTGTGGAAGGCGTGGTGCGCGTGATGAACCACATTCCGAGCGATTGCGGTACGGGGGCCCGCTATAAGGTCTACAACATTGGTGGCTCCCAGCCGGTTGGACTTCTGGACTTTGTGGAAACCCTCGAACGCGTACTAGTTGAGGAGGGCGTGGTGGACGTCCCAACCAAACACGAGCTTCTGCCCATGCAACCGGGCGACGTGTACCAGACCTACGCCGATGCCACCGAACTCGAGCGCGATTTGGGCTTTGTGCCAAAGGTACCGCTCGAGGAAGGCCTACGGGTATTTGCCACGTGGTACAAAGGCTACTACGGCAACAAGCGGTAGGGGCAAGGTATCCAGAAGCCGCGCTCTCATGCGGCGTGGTGCTACGAGATGCAGAGAGGTTTGACCGAAGATCAGACGGGTCAAGAGGTGAGTCCATGAAAGAGCATCCAAGGGTAGACATCCTCATGGCTACGTATAACGGCCAAACCTACCTCAAAGAGCAGGTCTTGTCCCTGCAGGCACAGACACACGACAACTGGCGGCTGCTAGTTTCAGACGATGGTTCGACCGATGACACTGTGGCGCTTCTTCACACCCTCGCCAATGAGGACGAGCGCGTCTGCGTGCTGGACGATGGGGAACTCCACAGGGGGCCATGCGGAAGGTTTCTATGGCTCCTCGAGCAGTCGACAGCGGACTACGTGCTCTTTTGCGACCAAGATGACTACTGGGAAGCTCGTAAAGTAGAGACGCTTCTGGATGCGTGCCGCAATGCCGAGGCCGAAAAAGGTACAGATAACCCAATCCTGGTCTTTTGTGATGCAGCGGTTGTCAACGACCGTCTTGAGCCTTTGGCAGACTCGTTCATGGCCTTTGAACATTATGATCCGAGAGGGACGCAGCTCAGGAAGCTTCTGGTGTGCAACGTTGCTCCGGGGTGTGCCATGTTGCTTAATAGGGCCCTTATTGACCTCCTCAGGTTGCCTGATGATCACTCGAGCATCATCATGCACGACTGGTGGCTCATGTTGACGGCTGCCGCACGAGGAACCATCGTCTATGTGGATGAGCCGCTCATCAAGTACCGGCAACACGGGAGCAACGTCGAGGGTGCCAAGACGTTCGATGTGTTGGGTTATCTGCGTAAACTTGATAACGTTGCCCGATCTCACCTGAGGTGTCAGCGTCAGGCGGCTGCTTTTGCGGAAGCCTACAGCAGATGTCTCAAACCAGAGGACTATGTGATGTGTGCGGCATTTGGGAACATGAAGAAGGGCGGAGTGCAGCCAGTCTTGACGCTTGCGCGCTACGGACTCTGGCAGCCGAGCTTGCCGCGCAAGATCGGGCAGGTAACGGTCAGGCTCTTGAACAGGCCTGCACGCGAGTCCTAACGTTGCACCTTGGAGCTAGAACTGAGAACGTGTCAGGTTTTGGGGATGCCACGACCAGTGTCAGCCGCTAAAGCCGTTGTTGTGCGTAAGTAGCGTGCGAATGTGGCGTAGCGCTACGCAGATGCCCAGGGAGACCAATCCCACAAGGGTGGTCATTACTGCCGTATAGGCGAGCGCACAAGCAAAAGAAAGTACCCCGTGTTCTGTGAGCGGAAGTACATACTGCAGGAGCTTTGGTATCCCGAGAGTGTCAAAAAACCCGACAACAAGATAGTGCACGAGATAAACGGTGAATGTATACGATCCGAGCGTGACAACAATTCGCCTGCTCTTGGTTTTCGGTGTCCTCTGGTCCCAGGAAAAGCAGAGGTGAAAGATGCAGAGCACACAGATGAGAGCTGCGACCGAATACCATCGTGAGAGATGGATCACCGAGGAGTCAATCTGATAGTCGTGCAGCTGGATTGCGGCGCGCAGTGCGTTTGTAGCTAAGAAGACCAGCGGCACCACGGTGAGAGGCATGCGTTTTGTCAGCTGTACCCGATGTCTGTAGACGATACGTCCGCAGATCATTTCGATCGCTGCAGGCACCGCTGCGGCAAGTCCGTGGTGGGAAAACTCGAGGGTTGCATTGCGGGTCAAATCGTTGATGCCTAGCAGTGCCAAGACAACAAGCAAGAACGTACGCTCGCGCTGCGGGCGCGCACAGAGGTAGTCGGAGAAGAGTTTGAGGAGGGGGAACCCGAGGATGACGAGTGCATAGGCAAAGACGTACCACAGGTGCGGGGCAAGCTCGAAGGGATTTTCCCAGCAGAGAATCCCCCATGCAATGTGGAGATAGTCGCTGACGGGACGTTGCACTGCGCCAAGAATTCCGTAGCGCAGCACACCCTGCAGGAGAAATGACACCATGCCAACGGCGAAGGCAGGAGCGAGTACGTGTGTGAGCATCCTTCTGAGGGCTCTCTGATAGCTTGTGGACTCAAAGAGAAAAAACCCGCTGATAAACCAGAAGAGGGCAACGCCGTCAGAGAGGATGCACGAGATTAAGATGCGCCCGTAGTCATAGGAACTCTCCACGAGCGAGGGTAACTTGACATGGACTCCTATAACAATCAGGCATGCCACTACGCGTGCGAGCTCTACGCCGACATCACGGGTCTTTCGCATTGCGTACCTCGTCTCTACTGAACGATCTCCCGTCTTCTAGCTATTGTAGGGGAGCTCTTGCAGCAAGGGAGAGAAGACAAGCTTGAGATGGCACTCGGGTGCCTCAGGGAGAGTTGCCCGCATTGTTTTAATGCACGATTGTAATGCCCGGGTGGCTTCGAAGGGCTGTGCTATCATTGCTATGCCTATGGACCTCATAAGGAGAGATATGCGCACGCTTCTCATCATACCAGCATACAACGAGGAGGAGAGTATCCTCAGCGTGATAGACGAGGTTACGGCTGCTGGGTATGACTATGTGGTGGTCAACGATGGGAGCACCGACCGCACTAACGAGGTCCTCACGTTGCACGACATCAACCACATTACACTCCCCTTCAACTTGGGTATTGGCGGCGCAGTTCAGACGGGGCATAGATATGCTTATCTCAACGGCTACGATGCCGATATCCAAGTGGACGGTGACGGACAGCATGACATCTCCTACGTGCCCGACCTGCTCGCCGCGCTTGAGGGCGGGGCGGACATTGCTGTGGGCTCGCGCTTCCTGAAACCCTCAGAGGGGTTTCAGTCAACAGGACTACGCCGCGCCGGAATCAGATGGCTTGAGCGAATCATTCGTCTGGTGTCGGGAGTGACGATCAAGGACTCAACATCGGGGTTTCGTGCGTGCAATCGCAAGACGATTGGCCTGTTCTGCCACTACTATCCCATCGACTATCCCGAGCCTGAGTCGATTGTTTATGCCCACAATCACGGCCTGACCATACGCGAGGTGCCTGTGAACATGAGAGAGCGGCAGGGCGGCACTTCGTCCATCAACCTTCTGAAGGGCGCCTATTACATGGTCAAAGTGTCGCTCGCCATTCTCATCGAGGGGCTATTGCCTGGCAAGGGTCGGTGATTGGATGAATAGTACACTGCGCATCCTGCTGCTTGCATTTTCGGTGCTATTTCTTATATCGGTGGTTCGTCTCATTGCTCGAGGCCGGGTCCAGCTTAAGTACTCGTTGCTTTGGCTGCTTCTTGGCTTTGTGCTGCTCATCTGTGCCCTACTGCCGAAGCTTGTGGTCGTGTGCGCCCATAGGGTTGGCATTGAGACCCCCGTGAACTTTGTTTTCCTCATGGGACTGATCATGCTGATGGGCATCTGTGTGTCGCTTACCATCATCGTAAGCTGGCAGGCACACGACATCAGGTCACTCATTCAACGCATAGCTCTGCTAGAGAAGCAGGTCTATGAGAATGAGGACAAGGAGACACTACCCTCCGAGTGAGGAGGTTCAGGCCGTTTGCAGGCGGCGCTCCCATTCGACACGACTCTTTTGACAGACAAAGGTATTCATCATGTGGCTCACGTATTTACCCTGCTGGCTTGCCTGTGTAGCCTTTCTGATTGCGCCGGGCATGGTGATTGCGCGCGGCTTGAGAGCGGACTTGGCAACATCGCTGATGGTAGCTCCGCTCGTGAGCTTTGCGGTCATAGGCATCACCGATATCATCTACGGCATGGGCGGTGTCGAATGCACGTGGCTGACGGTGCCCGCGCCGGCGCTTGTCGTTGGTGTGACGCTTCTCGTTTTGAGGAGACGGCACAAGGGCGAGGAGTCCAAAGCGCTCTCCGTCTCGGACGAGCTAATGGACACCGTACGTATTGGTACGTGGGCACTCCCCAAGATTGTCTTTGCTCTAGCGGTGGCATTGACTACCGGCACTGCAATGTCCGTCATAGTGTGGGTGAGCGGGATTAAAACTCCAACGGCCTTCATTCAGATGTACGACAATGCATGGCACCTCTGGCGGATAGCAAACTTTATGGAGACGGGCAACCACTCCTCCGTCTTTGTGGGCGGAACGCTTCTAGGAGGCGGTTTCTACCCTTCGGCATGGCATGGACTAGCGGCCTTGGCGGGAACCATGGTTGGTTGCAACGCACCAATAGCCGAAGGTGCCTCACTGATGGCGATGGTCTCCGTTGCATACCCTTTGAGCTGCGTCCTTCTTCTGGTTACGCTATTTGGCGACAACCCTCGCCGAGTTGTGCTGGGAAGTGTGTTCTGCCTTTCGGTCGCGTTCTTCCCGTGGCGCATCATGCTGTGGGGACCCTTGTATCCCAACGTTGTCTCGTTTGCGTTGATGCCCGCTGAGGCGGCTCTCTTCATCCGCTTTCTACGCGACGCAAAGGGCGTGCGGGAGAGGGTCGTCACGGGAACGCACTTTGTGCTGGGAGGCATAGCGCTCGCACTCATACAGCCAAACGCAATCTTCTCGTGCGGCGTGTTCTTGATTCCCTTCTGTCTTGCATGGTGTCGTCAGACAGTGTCCGAGCGCAAGGGCATGCGGATTGGCATTATTGCTGAGGTCATGCTTCTGCTAGCTTTTGTGGCTCTATGGTTGGCCCTTGCATACGCGCCTTTCATGAGCCAGTTTGTGTGGTACAAGCGAGAGATGAACGGCAGTGTGGTCCAGGCCATCAAATGGGCGCTTGCCCTTTGCTTCATCATGCGGCGGCAGCAATATGCGGCGGGCGTACTGGTGCTGATGGGCGGTGTGTGTCTACTCCTCGACAAGAAGCGGCGCTGGGTCGCTTTCTCATATGCGTTTCTGATTGGCCTGTACCTTGTTGCATACAGTGTGCCTGCACCGTTGAAGAACATTCTGACGGGGTTCTGGTATGCGGACTACTGGCGTCTTGCCACCGCCGCAAGTGTCTTTGCAATACCGCTCATTGCTTGCGGTGTCGATGTCTTGTTTGGTGGTGTGGCGCGCCTTATTGAAAGATGTCAGAGTCTTCGAGCGGGTTCCACCGCGAAATCGCCAACGAGTTCATCGACGTGGGTACCTCGGGTTGCGGCGGCAGCTGTTGTGGGACTCGTGCTTGCCTACAACTACCTGCCTTTCTACATGCTGCCAAATTCGATGCGCTGCTATGCCTTCGATACGGTAAAACACAACGTCTATACCACCATTAACAATGACCTCTACGAGTGGGCGGCCCTCAAAGGGGAGGAAGAGCGGTTTCTCGTAAAGGTCAAGGATATTGTGGGAGATGCGAGGGTGGTCAACCAACCTTTTGACGGAAGCGCCTATGCCTATGCGCTCTACGACATAGACGTCCTGTATCCCTTCTATGGGTCGGGCATAGAAACTCGGGCCCCGGCTCTAAGGGAATCCATCGACAAGATTGCCCAAGATGAGACGGTGGCTCAGGAGGCTCACACGTATGGGGTGACCTATCTGCTCCAGCTTGATCAAGGCAACTCGCCGCGCCATGACATGAGCATAGGTGCCTCGTACCTCGACCTTGGGTACGTAAAGAAAGAATGGGTTGGCATTAACGCCGTGAGAGACGATACGCCGGGATTCGAACTGATTCTTTCTGAGGGAGACATGCGGCTCTACAAAATAAGTGTGCAGTGACGCCTGAGTTTCAGCGATCTGGTAGATGAGGGGTCTGTACGATCTCAGGTGCATGGGACCTCATCCGTGCAGGCGCGACGGGGACGGGCAGACTGAGCGAGAGGATGAATCTTCGCAATGGATAAGGCTTTTATGGCAGACATATGCATACAGGCGCTCGAACGTCCGCCAATCGACCTGCCATCGGGCAACCAGCTCTACCTCCTGCGCGACGACCTGCTCCCCTTCTCCTTCGGCGGGAACAAGGTACGCATAGCACAGGAGTTCGTGCAAAACATGTACGAGCGCGGATGCGATAGTCTCATTATGTATGGAGACAGAAGATCAAACCTCTGCCGCGTACTTGCAAACCTCTGCCACGTTCGCAGGATTCCTTGCCTGATGATTGCGACTACCGAAGAACAAGCGGCGTCACCCTCCTTCAATGAGGCCTTGGTAAACCTATTTGACGTTGAGGTTATCGAGTGTGCGAAGGATGGCATAGCGGCTGCAGTTGACAAGGCAATGCAGAGATTCGAGGTACGAGGGCTGAAGCCGTACTACATCTATGGGAATCGGTTTGGCACCGGTAACGAGGGGGTTGCTGCACGCGCCTATGCAGGTGTCTACCAGCAAATTTGTGCATGGGAACAGACGCATGGCATCCAATTTGACCTTATAGCCTGCCCCTACGGGACTGGTTCGACACAGGGTGGACTGGTGGCAGGCAGCTTGAAGGCGCACGACCAGCGCAAGATTGTGGGCATTTCCATCAGCTCACGCCCTCCCGAGCGGGCACATGCGCTGCTAGAGAATGCTGTCAGGGAGTGGTTTTCCCACGAAGGACAGCCTCTACCCTCCGACTATCGCAATCACATCCACCTAGAATGCGGCTATACCCTAGGTGGCTATGGACGCTCGGACGAGCGGGTGAGAGATCTGATTGACGAGGTGCTGCAAGAGGCGTCGGTGCCGCTCGACCCCACATATACGGGCAAGGCGCTCCGTGGTCTTTTGGACTATCTGAGGGCACAAGACATCCACGACAAACGGATACTCTTTGTGCACACGGGTGGCTTGCCGCTATTCTTTGACTACATGAGAGAACGCTCGAACAGGTAATGAGGGGTGCTTCCTATGCTCGTTTCCATAGTCATACCCTGTTACAATTCCGAACACACCATAGGCAAGGTTGTCGAATTGACCATGGCGGAGTTCGCGAAGATGGAGGGGTACGAGTGCGAGTTCGTGCTTGTTAACGACAATTCGTCCGATGGCACCTTCGCCGAGATCCAGCGATTGGGTAGCCAGTATCCTTCGGTTCATGGTATCAGCCTGATGCGCAACTTTGGGCAGCACAACGGGCTCATGTGTGGCATGAACTATGCCAAGGGTGACTACGTGATGGGCATGGACGACGACATGCAGACGCACCCCTCACAGATTCGCTTGATTCTTGACAAGATGTCAGAGGGTTATGACCTGGTGTATGGAGTGTATCGCGAGAGCACGAACGGCTTGGCGAAGAACATGACCAGCTGGTTCAACAGGGTATCGTCACGTATTCTGCTGAACAGGCCTAAAGATATCAGCTCGTCAAACTTCTGGTGCATTACCCGTGCGGTCTGTGAGGAAGTTGTTCGGTGCAAGAGCTTTAGCCCCTATGTGGATGGCATTTTCTACCGCACGACGCACCGTATTGGCAACGTAGAGATCGAGCATCACAAGCGCGAGTACGGGTCATCGGGATACAGCCTTCGCAAGCTTATGAAGCTTTGGTTGGCGTACTTCACCTATTCGGTCGTGCCGCTGCGCATCGCCTCGGTCATTGGCCTAGGCTCGGCGGCCATTGGCGTTCTGGCGGGCATTGTGACGGTTATTCGCAAACTGGTAGACCCAACCATCCCTATGGGCTGGACCTCAACGGTGTGTCTTATGCTCTTTCTGGCGGGGCTCATACTGTTTGTGCTTGGGATTATTGGCGAGTATGTGGGTGACGCGGTGCTCATGCTCAATGGGACGCCGCAATATATCGTGCGAGACAAGGTAAATTTGTAATGGCCACGCGACGCAAACTCATGGTTCTGGGAGCAGGAATCTATCAGCTCCCATTGATTCGCCGTGCAAAAGAGATGGACCTTGAGGTTGTGGTGGCAAGCTATCCGGGGCCGTACCCTGGGTTTGCCGAGGCAGATCGTGTGGTATACGTCGACACGACCGACGCTGAGGGGATTCTTGCTGCCGCCAAGTCCGAGGGTATCTGCGGCATCATCACTACGGGAACGGATGTTGCCGTGCGATCTCTCGGCAGAGTCTGCGATACGCTTGGGTTGCCGGGAATCAGCGAACGGGCGGCTCTCAATGTTACCGATAAGGCACGCATGAAGCAGGTTTTGCGTGCCGGAGGGGTGCATACGTCACCCTTCGAGGTGGTCCGCACCCTCGAGGAGGCTCGGAACGCAGCGGCTTCCATAGGGTATCCTGTGATGGTCAAAGCGTGTGACGTGTCGGGAAGCAGGGGCGTGACAAAGGTTACCGAGCCTGCGGGTTTGGCACCCGCATTTGACGCCGCTTGCGCCGCGACCCATAAAGACTACGTCATTGTTGAGGGCTTTGTAGCTGGCTATGAGATTGGCGTCGATGGCTATGTGTGCGAAGGAGCCCTTGCCCTGTTTGCCCCGCACGATAAGTTTGTTGCTCACTTTGGCGATGTGACCGTGCCTAGCGGTCATGCGTTTCCCCTGTCGGGCGATCAAGTGCTGCGAGATCGCGTGAGGGAGCAGCTCGAGCGCTGCATTGCGGTGACTGGCATGCAGCGTTGTGCAGTGAACGGCGACTTCATAGTGGCACCGGATGGTTCGGTGCACGTTATCGAAGTTGGCGGGAGGTGCGGAGCCACCTGTATTCCCGAACTGGTATCTCTTCATACCGGGATTGACTACTACGAGCAGATGATCCTAGGTGCTCTGGGCGATGCGCAGGACGTTGTTCCTCGCATACAGGAGCCCTGTATGGCGAAACTCCTGTTCTCGCGTACCGACGCCCATGTCAAGAGCGTCGACGAAGAGCGACTCGATGACTTGCGTGTGAGCACGGGTGCAAAGGTGGTTCTCGACGTGCGGCAAGGAGATGCGATTCATGCCGCTCATGATGGAACGGACCGCTGGGGTCACGTCATCATGGCCACTGACAGCGAGACAGTGCTCGACGAGACTATCGAGCAGGTTAGACAGTGCATTACACTCTGCTGACGAGCGGGTGCAGCAAGGCCTAGCCGCAAGTAGGGCTGTGAAGGTTGCCGCAGTGGATGTCGGGCGTACGGGCTGCCCGCTTGCTGGCGTTGATGACAGGGGTCTCCAAGCATAACCTGTTCAGGAGGTACGAAAATGGAAAGCACGGGTAGAGCAAAGACCTATCTAGCGCTTCACGCGCTGCTGGTGGTCTACTCGCTCAATGGTGTACTTAGTAAGCTTGCGGCGTCTTATCCGTTCATGAGCTTGAGGTTTTTACTGCTCTATGGCGCGGGAGTGGGGCTTCTGGGCATCTATGCCATTGGTTGGCAGCAGGTTATCAAGCACCTACCTCTTACCACGGCTTATGCAAACAGGGCCGTCTCGGTAATATGGGGTATCGTGTGGGGCGCTCTTATCTTCCACGAGCGTCTGAATGCCTACCAGGTGATGGGCGCCCTCATTGTGCTAACCGGTGTGGTGCTCTATGCATGGGCGGACGGTCGTACGGCGATGGAGGATGATGCGCAATGATCACCTCAGCCCTCATCGCCCTCTTTGGGGTGTTTATCAGCGGCATTTCGCAGGTTATGCTCAAAAAGAGTGCCATGAAGACGTACGATTCTCCGCTGAGGGAGTATATCAACCCTCTTGTCATAGGAGCCTACACGCTCTTTGTGGCAGCAACCCTCTGCTCGGTGGTTGCGTTTCGCAAGATACCGCTTTCCATGGGGCCCGTGTTAGATGCGACCGGGTACGTCTACGTCGTCTTTTTTGGTGTGACTTTGTTTGGGGAGCGAATTGACCGCTACAAGCTCGTGGCTCTTGCGTTCATCATCTTGGGGGTGCTCGTGTATTCGCTGGGTGTCTAGGGTACTGGTACGGGAACCTTGCGCTGGAATGGGACACGAGGTGCCGATTGCGCTAGCAGGCTGACAGGGATGGTGCGGCATCGCACGTGCTCTTGTCGTACAATCAGAAAGACTCAATTGGCGCAGACGCGCCACACAAGGAGGACACGCATGGATCAGATCACATCGGGCAATTTTACGTTCACGAGGATCTCGATCGAGGGTGTCGTCGTCGTCGACGTAAAGAGCTATGGCGACACACGTGGCTACTTCATGGAGACATACAAGCAGCCCGATTTTGAGGCTGGCGGCATCGATGTCAACTTTGTGCAAGACAACCAGAGCGCAAGCGTGAAGGGTGTCCTGCGGGGACTCCACTTCCAGATTAAGCATCCGCAGTCCAAGCTGGTACGCGTGGTTGCGGGCAAGGTGTTTGATGTTGCCGTAGACCTGCGTGAGGGTAGTCCCACGTGGGGCAAGTGGGAGGGTGCCATCCTCTCTGCAGAGAACCATCGCCAGCTCTTTATTCCTCGTGGGTTTGCACACGGCTTTCTGGTGCTCTCCGACTATGCGGAGTTCTGTTACAAGTGCGATGACGTCTACCATCCCAATGACGAGGGTGGCATCATGTGGGATGACCCGACTATTGGTATCGACTGGCCGGCGCTGGATGGCGACGACGCCTTCGACCCGACGAAGCTCGTGCTTTCGGATAAAGACAAGGTTCACCCCTATCTCAGGGATTTGATGTAGCTGCGACTTGCTGGGCGGTAGTACGCAGGTTGGATAACGGTTGATGTGCCGTTGTCATAGGGCAATGACGAAAATACTGTGGACGCAGAGAAATTGGAGGCAAACACAGTGGCAGGCAAGCTTCGCGATGGCGTCTCACAGCATACCGATGCCTTGGCGGCAGAACTGCTGGCAGACGGACTCGATCGCTTGGCTGAAGGCGCGGCGGTTAACGTGCTGCTGGTGCTGGAGGACGTTGAAGGTGCCACAGCAGACTACGAGTTTGCTGATGACGGACCCGAGCAGTGCCTCGAGGCGGCACACGATCGCGTAAGGCTCGTGGCTAGAAAAGGCGGAGACAACAAGATTGGCATCGGCAAGCCGTTGCGCTACGCCATCTGCTACGAAGGTGCTGTGGCCGATGAGACTGGAGCCTACCGTGATGCCCTGATTCTTGAGTTTGGTGAGCGGGGCTACCGTAGCTATTCCGGATACTCGCTCTTTGAGGGCAGGGGTCGAGGAGAAGGTCTTGTGTGGACTGACCCGGCGCCGGCAGGCGAGCTTGAACCACTTCTGTGATTGGCCACCTATCCAGCATGGGTAAGTTGACGCCCGCCACATCAGGCCAAACTGCACCAACTCATTAACTACAGTTTGTATGCAATGCGGTGTGGAAACGCCACGAGGAGCGCCGGCTGGTTGCAGCGGCGTAAGGGCTGCGTACCTGCCACGGGGTCGGGTCCCTCTGGCTGGGCGACCAGCCACCGGGACCCGACCCCGTGGCAGGATTTCCGTGTAGGGCAGCTCTGCATGTGCTGATGCCGCACGTGTGCTGCTACACTTTGCAA
>ODAI010864885.1_pt1 | contig 14581 bp, 14 predicted proteins | sample 1539321 | NCBI WGS metagenome assembly ODAI01 (sample SAMN02144231, study PRJEB22623) | gut metagenome | biome: sheep rumen | host: Ovis aries | place: New Zealand
AATTTGTGCTGGAAGAACGTCTCGCCGCAGAAGTACTGCATGTACGGATTCATCACCCACTCCGCCGGCAGCGTCTCGTCGCCAAGGCCGTACATCTGCTTCAGCAGCAGGCATCCCACCATAAGGCGTATCGGCTTGGCCGGACGCCCGTTCTTCGAGTACAGCGGTGCGAACTCGCGCTCGAAGTACTCCCAGTCGATGTTGTCGGCCAAAAGGGCCAGTTCGTTACCGCGGTCAATGAAGTCGGTGAGCATCGGGCGGAAGAGTTCCGGGGTCGTGCGGTTTGGTGATTTCCCTATCATGATTTCTGTGCGTTTTTCTGCAAGGTTTTGGGTGGATTATTCAAATTTTCTTGCATTTTTAACGACGAAATTATGATTTTATTATAATGAATGCTAAGTATTTAATGTATTTTCAAGGATGAACTAATTAACCCGATTTATTAACCCTAAATTCAAAACAAAATGTCAGGTTACATTTTCAAGTACCAGTTGGCGATGGCCTACTTCCCCGAGGTTAAGCCCGAAACGGCCAGCAAACTCCTCTCCAAGGAGATTACCCGCAATGCGTCCTTGATGGCGGCTCTCCAAGCCACAGGCTACGACCACCGCACACCGCTTCTCTCCGAAGCAGCAGCAGATTCTGATTCAATTTCTCGGTGAGCCGTAACCACCGACATCGCAGTCGTGAGGTTGTACCCAGCCCCACGGCTGCAACTTTCAGCAAAGGATTGTTGGCAACCTCTTCACCGCCTTGGCCTTGGTCTTGTACAGCAGGTCAGCACAAACAATAATAAAAAGCGGGACGCCTATGGTTTAGAAGCCAACGTATTGTTGTAGGAGGTAGTATTCTCTCACTTCACTGGGAGAACCCTTCCCATTTAATACAGCCAACATCAACTCGTATAGTTTCAAATGTTCCTTGATAAACAATGTCCTTGGATTTACTTTGTCTAACACGCTCCTTGCATAATTGTACTTATCGATATGTTCCAGCATGATTATTGTGAGGGCAATCTGCATTTCCGGCATGTCGTATTTACTGGTACTGGCATTGTTGTATGTAAGCACCTGTTCAAAATGAAACAATTCCGCATCATATTCTCCGATAGAACGATAGTATTTCCCCAAACAAGAATGACCCGCCATGGTGACGAGATGTTCTTCTGGAAATAACTTAATCATCTTCTCCATCAAAACTGCCCCTTTTTTTCGCAGAGGCTCCTCACCATCAAGCATCAACTCATATGCCTCTTTTTTTATATACTGCGCTTTTTGGTAGTTTCCGTGTATGCGATTGACTTTCCGTTCCAACTTGAGTAATTCATCTTCAGACCAAAGCGCAACTTCAAATAATCGTTTATCTTCATTCATAGCCCGAGTGTTCTTATTTCGTGCGGAATTAATTGTTTGGGTGGCCTAAAGAATCGTATGTCCCATATGGCGGCCACATTTTGATGTTCCGCATCTCCGGGGTGGGCGGGAATGAAGGAAATTCGCGTGCTGGCAGATTTGTGTAAAGAGAAATGTATTCATTGAGGCTGATGTCATACCGCTGTATAATATTATATGCGTCCCTCACGGCCTCCCATCCTAATAACGACAATGTGTCTGTAGAGAAAACGAAGATGGATACAGTGTCTGAATTCAAATTCCCAAATCGTGAGGGGATATCGACTTCTGTTTGACTGTAAATACAGAAAAAGCCTGGCCGTATGTCACGCATTTTCGATAGAGGAAATTGGTACGGAAGAGTTGTGTCTGGATATACTATAGGGTCATAGAAGTTAATTGGTGGTATGAGCTCCGAATACACAGTGATTGGATAATTTGCATTGTTTTTAAATGCCATTTCTGTTACTTCTCGTCCAAACCAGCCCTTGCCACATCCTTGTAAAAGCAAACATAGGAGAGTGGCAAAAATGCAAAATCGGATTTTAATGTATTGCATAAGTTTATGGTGTTTTATAAATAGCTATATTATTCATCGGTAATCATAAAAAGGATAACCATTGTACTCATTCCACTCGTATCCATAATATTTTGCAAAATACCAGGATGCGATGCGATTTGCCCATGTTTCGGTATAGAAATAGTCATGGGTTGACGCTTGGTAGGAGTCTCTACCTATATGGGCACTATTACTACAACTTATTAAACTCGGCAACCCTATGGCAAAAAGATATGCAAAACCTGTCAACTGGCTCTGAATAGTATGACCGTATTCATGCAGATACATTTGATCTCCATACAGGCACCAATCTCTGAACGGCATGGTTATTTCTCCGTGTATTGACATATTGACATAGTTGCCTATAGTAAAACCCCGATGGTGGGAAGATTGTTCATTCGTGGCGAAGGTGGCGCCTCCCAAATAATCAACTCTACTTACATTCCCAGCAAGATTTCTGATTTGAGTGGTATTATATCCACCCCATGTTTGCAAGGCTTCCCATGTATACCGCGTAAATGCTTGGCTGAATCCGTGAGCCATATTCTCGTCAAAGTAGTATCTACCTAGAAAAATACGGGTGGCGTTAGCTGGATTTTGAAACATGCTTAAGCCAGTAGAAAGTACATCCGCGCCCTTTACTACCGAGAAAGCCTTGCCCCACGCAGAACCGCTTGTAAGCAGACTTACGCCACCCCACCATGATGCACCAATTATGGCGCCAGCCACAGCACCTTGCGTAAAATATCCAACACCTTGCCAGAAATTATTCACATCGCCCTGTGAGATATGAATTCCTAAATTTATTCCTCCGACGACCGTTGCTCCTATTAACATGGCAAGCCACAATGCGAACTCACCATCTTCATCTAAATACATCACCGGATTGTTTCCACAATAGGAATATCGGTTGAAACCTTGTGTGGAGAAGGGGCTCTGCACCTGTGGGTCAGGCGAGAAGAAGCGGCCAAGCACCGGATCGTAGAGGCGGGCGTTCATGTTGATGATGCCGAAGCGATCGTAGTGTTCATGCCCGGTGAAGCCACGACGGAAAACGAAGCCAGTGCCGTCCTGCGCCAAAGTCCAGTCGGAGGCACTCATGCGGTTCATTAAGAGCCTAATCACAACTTGGTTAATTGTAGGAAATTTTCTGTGAACCTAATATAGTATTCTCCGTCTGGACCTTCATATCGTTTACTGTCCCTAATTTGTGTCACGTATCGTATTGCCTCATTTTTTTTGTCGGAGAGATACAGTATTATTGGATAGTACTCATCCCGTGCTATCTTTGTTATAACTTCATTTGTTTCTTTTACATAATATTCAATCTTTCTTATGTCGCATCTGTCTTCATAATAATGGAATGCATATGTCTTTATCGCTTCAACCAATTCTGCAAACGTTTGTTCAACATAGGAGTTTTCTTCAAAATACCATTCCTTATAACTATTTTGGGGCATAATATATCCCATATTTTTTATGACAATAGGAATATAAATAGAAACATAGGGATTAACTTGACATTCTGTCAATTTAATGTATAATTCATTAACGCTATGGATGGCTACACCAACAGACACAGATAAAATAACTTTCCCCTTTTCATGGCTACGCCTTCCACCAACATGAATTATTAGGGAAGAGTCCTTATCTTTTGTGCAGTAATAAAAATATCCCTTTTTCTTGAAGCCTAAGATTTTCAGTTCTTGGTCAAGCTCCTTTTGCACTTTTTTTCTAAAAGGGTCATCCATATCAATATATTTTAATTATTATAAAAACATAATTAATTGTCGGTTGGCCGATTTGTGGCCAAACTCCTGCTGCATTTTGTCCTATAGGAATTATCGGTGCATGATCGAGCATCATTTGTGGATATACAATCTTCTGATTAGGCGTAAAATTTGCATATGGTCCATTTTTTACCTCAACCAAGGTTATCTCCATATTTGGACTTTGTGCTGCAATACCACGACGGAAAGCGAAGCCAGTGCCATCCTGCGCCAAAGTCCAGTCGGAAGCATTCATTCGGTTGCCCCATGGTTTCTTTAAACATAGCGTGGAGATTCCAACCACTACTTTTGTTTCCCATTTCTTAATAAGTCAAGAGCGTGTTTATCATTTTTTATAAAAGAACTGAGAGTTTCAATATATCCGGATTTTTGCGAAGGAGTAGTGATACTTATAGGCATACTAAGGGATTGAAAATGAATTACTATTCCGCATATTTTGTAGTATTGATATAGATTTACGCTATACGGAGGCATAGAATCTTCTGTACCGTAATCAGACCCAATGATTTGAAGTTCTAGCCATTTTATTTGTCCAATCCGTTTAAGGAAGGATAAAGAAGGATAGGCTCTCCGTCCATATGAGATTTTATCTGGTTGAAATTGCAAATCTAGCAGAAAGAAGAAGTTGTCAACCAATTTTGAAATTTCTTCTGAAGAATTGTAATACATGATAGCTGTTCATTTACCTTAATTCCGCAAACGCGGTGTTAATAAAATGAGCGACAGATTATTGAAAACTTTTCAGGCAATCTGTCGCCTGTTTCCATAATTTTGTGTACTTTTGTATTGCATTAACCAATACACAATTTTGGGTGCAAAGATACAAATAAAAAACGATTCAGTATACAATTTCGGCGGATTTTTTTCTGCATCGACCATTTCCGCAAATCTGGACTTACCAAAGTCATAGATAACACATTGGGTGTCAGGGGTGATTTGGCGAAATACAGCTATTCGGAAATTTTCGAGTCCATGATGACAATATACATGACCGGAGGGTCCAGGATAGAGAATGCGAAGAGACTTTCGGCCCAGTTCTCCGAAAAATCGCAGGGATACAGGCTGTGCAGCCCCGACACGATACTGAAAACGCTGTCGGACAAGACTGAGGAAGACACTTTAGTGGAGTCCGGAGAGGGAAACCGCTACAAATTCAGCATCAATGCCGGCCTCAGCGGGCTCCTCTTGGACGGGATGCAGGAATGCGGGCAGATAGATGAGGCAACTATTCACACCTTCGACTACGACAACCAGTTCATCCCCACCGAGAAGTACGATTCCAAGTACTCGTACAAGAAGGTCTTCGGGTACTTCCCCGGCATCGCCCAGGTGGACGGGCTTCCGTTCTACATCGAGGGGCGCGACGGCAACGCCAACGTCAAGCTCGGGCAGGCCGACACGCTGCGACGCGCCTTCGTGGGTACAAGCTCCTGCGGAGCGCGTAGAGGAGATTATCGTGCAAGGGGCGTGCGCTTCGGCAGGGCCCGGATGGATTGCGGCTCATACGCCAGACCAAATAACACCAGTTTTGAGCATGGAGAAATGTTAAAAAAAACATTTTTCTACTCTCTTTTTTTGCTTTTTACAAAAAAAGGTGGTATTTTTGCACGTTAAAATTAAAAAGTGAAGGTGTAACAATAAGGTGAAACAATGATAACAATTGAGAGCGCGTTTCTTCGAAACGCTAGTAACTTGACATCCAATAGCCCTACACTGCGTGCGGGGTTTCTCTGAGACGTTGCTTGGCCTCGGCAAAGTAAGCGAGCTTTCTTTGCGTTCAGCTTTGCAACGTTATTGAGAGTAAGGCGCTCCGAGCCTTTATCGTTCCAACTTATTTTTCACTAACACTAAATTAAAAAGGACCTAAGGGCAAGATTGTCTACCCGCGGTCCCTCATACATACAAGCGAGCAATAATAATATGGGCAAGTTGATTGACATGATACGGCAGGATGTGCGCTTCGGCGATTCGCTGAAAGCATGCATGAACTGCGGGGTGTGCACAGCCATTTGTCCGGCAGCCGAGTTCTACGACTATGACCCACGCCGCATCTGCGACACTGTGCAACGAGGCGACGAGGAGGAAATTGAGCGGCTGCTGAAAAGCGACACCATCTGGTATTGCGGACAATGCCTCTCGTGTAAGACCCGCTGTCCACGCGGCAATGTGGCTGGCGAGTTGATTTCGGTGCTGAGGACCGTATCGCAGAAGATGGGCTATTTCCGCAGCAGCGAAAAAGGCCTGCAGCAAATGTCTTTGATGAAAAGTCTGCAACAGAACATTCTGGATATAGGCTACTGCGTCTATCCCGACCGTGTAGACCCCGCCTACCACCCCGAGCAGGGACCTGTGTGGGAGTGGTTCCACGAACACATAGCCGACGTGGCCCCGCGGCTGGGAGCCAACTACCACGGCGAGGGGCCGGGAGCACTGCGCGACATTCCTAAGGAAGACTTAGACGAAGTGCGCCGCATCTTTGAGGTCACAGGCGGCATGGAACTAAAGGCCGCCGTACTACCGACAGAAGGAATTGAGAATTGAGAATTGAGAATTGAGATTTGAGAATTGAGATTTGAGAATTGAGAATTGAGATTTGAGAATTGAGATTTAAGATTTGAAAATTGAGAATTGAGATTTGAAAATTGAGAATTGAGAATTGAGAATTGAGAATTGAGATTTGATAATTGAGAATTGAGAGGGCGGGAGCCACTCAGAATTCAGCACTCAGAATTCAGAACTAAAGAACTAAGATGAACAAATTTGGATTCCAAATATCGACAACCCGTTCCATAGACCTGGACACTGCCGACCTGACGGCCTCGGAAAGGCTTCTGGAAGCCGAACCATCCCTGAAGGCATGCATCGGCTGTGGAGGATGCACGGCCACCTGCACGGCGGCAGATTTTGTCGACTTCAACATCCGGCTGATGCACACCGCCTTTGTGCGAGGACAACAGGAGGGGTTGCGCAGTCAGCTGGGCCGCTGTATGCTTTGTGGCAAATGCCTGCTGGTGTGCCCACGGGGCGTACATACCCGTTCTGTCATCATGGCCATGCGAAAAGAACTAACCCCTGAAGAAAAGTAACCATGTTCTCTCTATTTGTCATACCATTCTGTTTAGGCGTATTGGCGCTTTTGGTCATCTCGATACTGAAATACCGGCGTTGGATAAGCCAGTTCGACAAGCTGCAGCAGATGTTGGTACGCAAGGGGCTGCTGTCTTGGAAATTCCTGGGTGCCGCTTGGGAGGCTTTCCGCGAAGGGCTGCTCCACTGGCGCATCACCAAACACCATTTTCTGCTAGGCTATATGCACCGGAGCCTGGCCTTTGGCTGGTTCCTCCTCATCGTGGTGGGAGCCGTGCAGGCCTCTCTGGCCTACCCGAACGGTCATCTGCCCTATGTGGCCATTTTCTTCAACTTTTTTGAGCCTCGCAGCGAATCCATCGTGCACTTCTCCCAGGCCCAATTCTATGCCAACCTGATGGACGCCTTGCTGCTTTATGTCCTCAGCGGGCTGCTGCTGGCCATGTTCAAAAAAGTGTGGTCGCGCCCCATGGGCATGCGCCGAACCACAAAGCATAACCTTACCGACCGCGTGGCCAAGGCCGCCCTGTGGTGCATCTTCCCCCTGCGGCTGATGGCCGAGGCGCACACGGCTGCCATATATGGTGGCGGAGGCTTCTTGGTGAATGCGCTGGGAGGCGTGATAGAATCTACACGACTGGACCACCCGATACTGGAATACCAATGGTGGCTGTGCTACTCGCTGGCACTGGGCACCTTCTTCACCCTCATGCCTTTCACCCGCTACATGCACATCTTCACAGAAGTGTTCCTCATCTATTTCCGCCAACTGGGGCTGCGGGAGAGCTACAACAAGACGGGCTATACCAAATTTGAGATGAGTGCCTGCTCACGCTGCGGCCTCTGCATCGACGGTTGCCCTATCAACGACCCGCTGGGCATCAGCAACACCCAGGGCGTATACCTCTTGCAGGCCGTCCGCAACAAAGACCTCTTCCGCCGTGCGGAGAAAATGGCAGACCAATGTCTGGTATGCCACCGATGCAGCGTGGACTGTCCTGTGGGGATAGACCTCGAAGCCATCCGCCGCCAAGTGCGCATCAACAGCCGCAAAAAGATCGACACCGGCAGCGGATATGACTACCTGAAGACGGTGCGGTCATTCAATGCCCTCGGACGCGTGGCCTACTTCGGAGGCTGCATGTCGCACCTCACCCCCGGCATTACCGAGGCCATGGAACGCATCCTACAGGCCAGCGGCATACAATACTGGTACATGGACAAGAACAAAACCATCTGCTGCGGCAGACCGCTGCTGCAGCAGGGGTTCGAGAGCCAGTCTCGCGAACTGCGCCGCAAGAACACCCAGCTAATCAAGGAATCTGGGGCCACATTGCTGGTCACCTCCTGCCCTATCTGCTACCAGTCCTTCACCAAGGAATACAACCTCCCTATCCAGGTGATGCACCACACCCAATTTATTGAGCAGCTTCTCACCTCAGGCAAACTGAGGCTGCAGTCGAAAAGCCCACTGCGGGTCACCTACCACGACCCCTGTGAGCTTGGCCGTGGCAGCGGAATATACGATGAGCCGCGCCGGGTGCTGGATCAGGCCGTCCAGTTGCTGCCTACCAGTCACGAGCGAGAACAGAGCCTTTGCTGTGGATTCAACTTGGGCAACGCCGTTCTCAGCAGCGAACAGCAGACCCAGATACGCGAGCGGGCACGGCAGAACCTGCTGGAGCCAGCCCCCGACATGATAGCCACGGCCTGTCCCATGTGTAAAAAAGCCTTTACCCACGGCACCGACACTCCGGTACGCGACATAGCCGAAATCATTGCCGACATGATAAAGGAAGACACAAAAAACACCACGGAACAAAACAGCCCCCTTCCTCAGGGCTAAACGAAACCACAAGAATGCCATGAAACGTTTTTGGAATGAATATCAGAAAGAAATAGCCGACGACCATTTTTTCTATGAGCGCAGCTGCATCCGACAGACCTTTTTTGCCGGATCGGAAGCCACATTCCTGCGCATCCTGCGCGAGGAACTGGGCAAAGACATCTGCGACAATCCCCACCAGCACACCTGCACGGGCATCGGTTACCACTCCGACGTGGTGCCCTTCGAGACCACCATGACCGTGGTGGCGCGCCTCTTTTCGCTGATGAAGGAGTGCGGTTACAAGAACTATGTTCCTTCTTGTGTCACCAGTTTCGGTGTCTTCACCGAAGTGATGGCCAAATGGGCCGAGGACCCTGCCCTCAAGGAGAAGGCCCGGCAATACCTGTGGGACGCCTGCCAGCGCGAGTTCGAAGTGCCGGAAAACATCGTCCATAGCAGCGACCTCATATACAAATTTCGCGAAGAGCTGAAACCCCGCATGCGCTACCAGCTCATCAACCGTTTCACGGGCCGCCCGCTAAAAGTGGTGGAGCACATCGGATGCCACTACGCCAAGATTTTCCCCCACCACTGCGTGGGCAAGGCCGAGTTCCCCTACGTGCTGGCCGGCATGATAGAGTCGTGGGGCGGTGAAGTCATCGACTATCCCGAACGGCGCCACTGCTGTGGATTTGGCTTCCGCCAGTACCTTGTGCAAGAAAACCGTGGCTACAGCATAGCCAACACCAAGAAAAAATTCGAATCCATGGAACCCTACGAACCCGACTTCATCCTCACCAACTGCCCTGGTTGCGCCATGTTTATGGACAAATGGCAGTACACCATTGCCGAGATGGAGCATAAGACCTACGACCAAGGGGGCTACGGCATTCCGGTGCTCACCTACGAAGAGCTGGCCGGGCTGCTGCTGGGCTACGATCCTTGGCAACTGGGGCTCCAGCTGCACCAAGTGCAGTGCGAACGCCTGATGGAAAAGATAGGCATTGCTTACAAACCCGAAGAAAAATATTTAGGCGTTGGCGGGAAACTGCTTCCCACACCGCTGAAACCCGAAATACTGAAACAATGAAAAAAATTGCCGTCATAGGAGCCGGCCCTGCCGGAATAGAAGCTGCCTCGCTGCTGGCAACTCAAGGCTTAGAGGTAGTCATATATGAGAAAGAGGGGCAGCCATTGCACAATCTTACCGACAAGGCATACCTCTTTCCCAATTTTGCCGATGCCCAAGAGGTGTCAAAAGAGATCCTTGCCAAGCTCAGCACCCCAAGGCTCACACTCAAGGCCGACACCGAAGTCACCCAATTACAGCCCCAGGCAGCCACCAATGGCTGGCTGGTAAATGGCGAAGCCTATAATGCCGTTTTGCTTGCCACAGGCTATAGCACTTTCGATGCCCACCGCAAGGAAGAGCTGGGCTACGGCATCTACCCTGGCATACACACCTCGCTAGAGATGGAGAAGATGCTACGCGAAGGCAAGATAGTAAACACCATCGGCGATACACCACGACGAATTGCTTTCCTGCAATGCGTGGGCTCGCGCGACGAAAAGGTGGGCAACCACTATTGCTCCAAACTCTGCTGCGTGACGGCAGTCAAACAGGCCATAGAGGTAAAGAAACTGATGCCACAATGTGAGGTGTATGTCTTCTACATGGACCTGCGTATGTGGGGGCAACATTTCGAGGAGCTCTACCGTCAGGCACAGTCAGACTATGGCATCAAATTTATCCGAGGCCGCATTTCGGAGGCCGGCGGCACCTTCGACCGCAAGGTGCAGATAAAGGCCGAAGACACCCTTATGGGTCGGCCTCTCAAACTCACCGTGGACCTTTTTGTCCTCATGGTGGGCATGGAGGCCTCCCGTGGCACCCGCAACCTGGGGATGCAGACAGCCATTGGGGGCGATTACGGTTTTGTCCAATCCGTTGACCCACACATCGCCGACAACCTCACCGCACAAAGCGGCCTCTTCGTGGCCGGCAGTTGCAAGCGTCCAATGACCCTCACCGACTCGCTGACCGACGCAAGGTCGGCTGCCTACGAAGTACTGAAACACCTCTTAGTAAACTAAAAACTATAAAGTAAAAACTAAAAACTAAAAAACTTATAGGTTGAATAGCTTACTAGTTATCGCGCCCCCTACAATTAACCTTTTACCTCACTTTTAGTTTTTAGTTTCTACCTTTTACTTTTAAACTAGAATATCCTCCCATGCCAATATTTGAAGCCCAATCCATTCAAAGCATGGCCCTACACCGCGTAGGCAACAAGGCCACCGAGGAGGGATTTGTCCTCTCGGACCACCCGCTGAACCTCACCGAGCAACTGCAAGACCTGCTCATCCAATACTTCCTCTCCCCTTTCAAGGTGGAGGAATACTACCACCTTTGCGACGACCAGAATATAGAACTGAACGAAGTCTACCGCAGCTGCCAACAGATATTTGACGACCCCGAGAGTTTGATGGAAGAGTCGTGCCGCCTGGCCCGCCACCTCTACAATGTCTCCACCCACGCCAACATCAAGGGTGGCGAATTTTTTGTGGTCTACTTCTCCGAATGCATGTTCAACGGCGAGACCATGGATGCCATCGGCCTGTTCAAGTCCGAAACCAAAGAGTCGTTCCTGAAAGTGCAGCACGACGAGGAACGCTGGAGCACTCAGGCCGACGACCCCAGCGCACAAGCGCAATACCGGCTGGAAGTGGAGCATGGCATCAACCCCAACAAACTGGACAAAGGGGCCTTGATTTTCAACTGCGAGAGCGAGAAAGGCTTCGTGGTCAGCGTGGTCGATGCCACCAACCGCAGCACCGACGCCCTCTACTGGAAAGACAACTTCCTGCACATCCGTCAACGTGAGGACGAGTATTACAACACCCACACCGAAATGCAGGCCTACAAGAAGTTTGTCACCGACCAGCTGCCACAACAGTTCGAAGGCGTGAGCAAAGCCGACCAGGCCGATATGCTCAACCGCTGCAGCAACTACTTCAAGCAGAACGACAACTTCGACCTGCAGGCCTTCACCGAGGAGGTCATTGCCCAGCCCGAGGTGATAGACAGTTTCCGCGAATACCGCCAGCAGTACCAAGAAGAAAACGAAATAGCGTTGCCCGACAGCTACGACATCAGCGAGAGCGCCGTCAAGAAACAGGCCCGCGCCTACAAAAGTGTCATCAAGTTGGACAAGAACTTCCACATCTACGTCCACGGCAACCGCGAACTCATCGAACAGGGCGAGGACGAAAAGGGCAAATACTACAAAGTCTACTACAACGAAGAGAGCTAACGCACTCAGATAATACTCAGTGCCAACAGAGCCTGCTCGATGCCCTCATCGTCAACCGAAGTGGTGACATAGTCGGCATGGGACCTCACCTCCTCCGGAGCATTGCCCATGGCCACCCCTATGCCGCAGTATTCCAACATCTCTATGTCGTTGGCCCCATCGCCGAAACAAATGCACTCCTCGCGGCCCACGCCCAGGTGCCGCAGAATGCTTTCAATGCCCACCGCCTTGCTGTTGTCCACATTGATGATGTCGGTGAATAGCGAATGCCACCGCGGCAGACGGCAGTGGGGCAGAGAATTCTCCACCTCGGCATCGCGGCTGGCATCCATCACGCCGATGAACTGGTAGGCCTCGCGTCCATACATCTCCTCCAGTGGCAGCAGTGGCGGCATTTGAAACTTAATCTCGTCGCACAGAGCGTTGGCCACCGGGTCGTCGTATGTGTTGACAAACATCTCGTGCTCGGTGAAAACCATTGTGCAGAGGTTATTGTCCATCACATAGCGCAGCCAGCGGTCGGCCTCAGCTAGCGGTATAGGATTCTTGTAGAGCACCCTGTCGCCCATGAAGCAGTAGCCGCCATTCATGGTGACGTAGCCGTCGAAAGTGACCGGCATGGGGGGTATCAGGCATTCGGGGCGTCCGGTAGAAATAAAAGTGCGGATTCCCTGCCGGTGCAACCTATCAAAAGCACGCACAGTCCCTTCAGAAACCTGGTGTGTGAGAAAACTCACCAGCGTACCGTCAATGTCGAAAAAAGCAGTCTTTATCATCAATTCTCAATTCCCAATTCTTAATTCTCAATTCCCAACTCTCAATTCTCCATTCTCAACTCTGAATTCTCAATTCTCAATTCTCAATTCTCAATTCCCAATTCCCAATTACCCACCCCCGTCCACCCTTTTAGTTTTTAGTTTTTACCTTTTACCTTATCAAAAAAATCCTCCACTACAGCCTTTTAATCACCCGTTCAAACAGTTCGGTCATCTTCTCCGCAGCCAGATTAGCCTGTAGCACCACATCGTCGCCACTATTGAGGCAAGTGTCGCTGAGGTCGTTGGACTGGTTGGTGATGATGCTCATGCCAAAGATCTCCAAGCCGCAATGGCGTGCCACAATAACCTCGGGAACGGTGGACATACCGGCCGCGTCGCCTCCGATAGTTTTGTAGAATCTGTATTCGGCAGGAGTTTCATAAGTGGGACCCGTGCCGGCCACATACACCCCCTGCTGCAGGCGTTCGCCCATCCTCGAAGCCTCCTCCATGGCCAACTGGCGGATACGTTTGCTATAGACCGTGGTCATGTCGGGGAATCGAGGGCCGAACTCCTCAATATTAGGCCCAATCAAGGGGTTGGGGAGCAGGTTGACATGGTCGGTGATAACCATCATGTCGCCCACGCGAAAAGTGGGATTGACCGCACCGGCGGCGTTGCTCACAAAAAGAATTTTCACCCCCAGACGCGCCATGACACGCACCGGAAAAGTAACCTCCTGCATAGAGTAGCCCTCATAATAGTGGAACCGCCCCTGCATGGCCATCACACACTTCCCCCCCAGCGTGCCAAAGATAAGGTTGCCCTTGTGCCCAACGGCAGTGGAGCGTTTGAAATGGGGAATGCCCGCATAGGGTATCACCAGCGGGTCCTCAATACGGTCGGCCATGAGGCCCAATCCGCTGCCCAGGATAACGGCAATCTGAGGCACCGGGCGATCGCCCAAGCACTGGCGGACATATGTAGTCGTTTCGTCAATTGTCTGTAACATATTCATCAATATTAAAAAAACCAAAAGTGTTCTTGCATACCATTTTTGACCAACCTCCTCTAGTCACCACCCTCCTTCAACTCGTTGATCCTTCTCAAAATTTCGGCAGCCTGCTCATAATCCTCATCCTCCTCGCACCGGCGCAGCCTCTCCTCCAGCACCTCCAGCGACTCGGCGTCCTTCCTAGCCGAAGGGCCGGGCAGATTGCCCTCCAAAGCCCCCGGCTCCATGCTGGTCTCCTCCAGCACCTCCAGACTCATCAGAATGGGACAATGCTGCAGCAGCGCCAACACCACGGCATCGCTGGTCCTGCTGTCTATCCTCTTCACCGTAAAACCGTCGCCGACATACAGCGTGGAATAAAAAACCCCCTCCTCAAAGCGGTCGATAGTCACCCGCTCCAGGGTCAGCATATACTCCTCCATAATGTTGCAAATGAGATTGTGCGTGAGGGGGCGGCGGGCCTGCCGCTGCTCAATGGCCATGACGATAGCCTGAGCCTCGGCCTCGCCGATTAGCACCGGCACATGCCTGCCCGTCTCCGGCGCGTCCAGCACCAGAATATATGAGTCGCTCATAGACATCGTCTGCGAAATCTGCAGAGGAAAGACAGTCGTGTATTTCATAGCAAACTAAAAAAACATAAACCCATAAAACCATAAAAAGACCGGACAAAAGCCCTGCCCAAAAACCCTTTTAGTTATTAGTTTTCACCTTTTACTTAAAAAAAATCTCCATTCTCAATTCTCAATTCCCAATTCTCAACTCTCAACTCACCACTCCGTCCACCCTTTTAGTTTTTAGTTTTTACCTTTTACCTTAAAAAAAATTCTCCACTCTCG
>ODAI012007574.1_pt1 | contig 14579 bp, 12 predicted proteins | sample 1539321 | NCBI WGS metagenome assembly ODAI01 (sample SAMN02144231, study PRJEB22623) | gut metagenome | biome: sheep rumen | host: Ovis aries | place: New Zealand
AGCATTGTTGAAGGAACAGGGCGCGGACAAGGCAAAGATCGGTCTGATCCTCGGGTCCGGTCTGGGCGATTATGCGGAGACGCTCGAAAACAAGCGGTTTGTCAACTATGCAGATATTCCCGGCTATCCGGTTTCGGGCGTGATCGGACACAAGAATCGCTTTGTCATCGGAGAGAAGTACGGAAAAACAGTTATCGCGATGCAAGGACGCTTTCATTACTATGAAGGCTATCCGCAGTCAATGCTCACGCTCGGCGTGCGTACGATGAAAAAGCTCGGCGTTGAAAAGCTGCTCGTCACCAATGCGGCGGGCGGCGTCAACATGAATTTTCATGCCGGCGATCTGATGATGATCACGGACCACATCAATCTGTCCGGCAGCAATCCGCTGATCGGTAAAAACCTCGATGAATTCGGCCCGCGTTTTCCGGACCAGAGCAACGTATACGACAAGGATCTTCGCGCAAAGCTGACAGACCTTTCGGTACGCCACGGTATACCGATGCAGGAGGGCGTGTATCTGATGATGTCCGGTCCCTGCTATGAAACGCCTGCGGAGATCCGCATGGCGCGCATCATCGGAGCGGACGCAGTCGGTATGTCAACGATTCCGGAAACCATGTGCGCAGCGCATTGCGGCATCAAGGTGCTCGGCATCAGCCTGATCACAAATATGGCGGCAGGCGTGCTCGATCAACCGCTGTCCCATGCGGAAGTCACCGAGACGGCGGCGGCAGCGGCAGTGAAATTTGCCGCACTGGTCGATCTGATCCTGAAGGAAATCTTCTGAAACCGGAATACAATACAAGGACGTCATGTGACGTCCTTTTTTGATTGACTGCTCTTCGAACCTGATAAAAAGAAAAGGACTTGCAATTAACAAGTCCTTACTGGTGGAGCATAGGAGATTCGAACTCCTGACCTCAACATTGCGAACGTTGCGCGCTACCAACTGTGCTAATGCCCCGCGAACAGAAATCATTATACACGGTTTCAGAAAAAATGCAAGAGGTATTTTGAAAATTTTTTATCTTTTTTCAGAAAGCCCGAAAAATAGTGCTTGCATTTTGGAAGCGTTTGTTGTAATATAGCAAAGGTGCAGCAAAAACGCCGTGCAGAGATGGCTGAGCTGGTCTAAGGCGCACGACTGGAAATCGTGTATACGGGGAACCGTATCAAGGGTTCGAATCCCTTTCTCTGCGCCACATGAAAGACGGTTTTCGGATCGTCTTTCTTATTTTTCCGATCTTTTCGGGGGCTTTCATGGAAACCGTATCAAAGAAATCCGCATTCAAGCCGATCGAACTGGCATATATAGCACTCGGCGCCGCATTGATCGCAATCTGTGCGTGGATCACGATACCGACAACCGTTCCGTTTACGATGCAGTTGTTTGCCGTCTTCTTCGTTCTGACCGTGCTCGGCGGAAGAAACGGTACGATCGCAGTTGCCGTATATCTTCTTCTCGGAGCAGTCGGCGTTCCGGTCTTTGCCGGCTTTTCCGGCGGCCCCGGAATCCTTTTCGGCATGACGGGAGGATACCTTGTCGGAATGCTGCCGATCGGGTTCATTTATTGGCTGACGACGAAACTGTTCGGCAAAAAGATTCCGGCTGAGATCGGCGCGTTCCTGCTCGGTCTTCTGATTTGCTATGCATTCGGAACGATATGGTTTACAATCGTGAACGGAAAAAACACGTTTGCCGCGTCGTTGATGATTTGCGTGGTTCCGTTCATTCTTCCGGACTGCATCAAACTCGCGATCGGGTATTTGGTCGGCAGAAAGCTGCGGACACTGATCGGGTAATCGGTTTCATACTTTGTTCATTTGCATTTCCCATCGACGCGCCGTACAATGGAGACGGAGGGATGGAAATGCAAATTGTTGTTTTGGACGGATATTGTGTCAATCCGGGGGATGTCGATTGGAGTCCGCTGAAAGCGTTCGGTACTCTTTCGGTGTATGACCGCACGCATCCCGATATGGTTGCGCAACGCCTGCGCGGAGCAGACGTTGCGTTCGTCAACAAAGTCAAACTGAATCGGGACGTGCTGCTCAGCGCAAGGAACCTGAAGTTCATCGGCGTTCTGGCGACGGGTTACGACGTTGTTGATCTTGCTGCGGCAAGAGAACGGGGGATCACGGTGACGAACGTCCCAGCATACAGCACGGAAGCCGTAGCGCAGCATGCGATCGCATTGCTGCTTGCCGCCTGTCAACACGTCGAACTGCACGCATCTCTTGTGAAGAACGGCGCATGGACGGCACAGCCGGACTTCTCCTGGTTTCAGATCGCGCCGATCCTGCTTTCCGGAAAAACGATGGGCGTGATCGGCTGCGGGAGGATCGGATGCCGCGTTGCGAAGATCGCCGAAGCGCTCGGTATGCGCGTCATCGGTACGAATCCGCACAAAAAGAACGGTTTTGTCGGAGAATACGTTCCGCTTGACACGCTGTTTCGCGAGTCCGACGTGATCAGTCTGCACTGCCCGTCAAAGGCGGATACGGTTGGACTGATTCGTAAAGATACGATCGCAAAAATGAAGGACGGCGTGATTCTTTTGAACACGGCACGCGGAAGCCTCGTATCGGAACAGGATATTTGCGATGCGCTGAAAAGCGGCAAGATCGCCTGTTACGGCACGGATGTTGCGTCGGAAGAACCGATTTCCAAGAGCAATCCGCTGCTGAAAGCGCCGAACTGTCTGATCACCTCGCATTATGCATGGACGCCGAAGCCGATGCGGCAAACGATCATCGATGTTTCCGCAGATAACCTTGCGGCGTTCCTGTCGGGCAAACCGAAAAACGTCGTTTCCTGAATCACAAGCTCCGAAAGGAGCTTTTTCATTTCATTTACGGAATTGACACGCTGATTTTGCAATTGCTACTTGCAAAAACCGCAGTTTCGCGGTAAACTTGATACATCTATTCTCGGAGTTGTGTATCATGTCTCTTTGGACCGATTCGACGTGGACGGAATGCAGCGTCTCCTGCACGGACGGTGTATTGGTTGCTCTGTCGGGTGGTGCAGACTCTGTGGCGTTGCTGCTGGAGCTACATTCGCTTCAAAAGAACGGTAAGATCGGGCGGGTCGCCGCTGCGCATCTGCATCACGGGATCCGCGGTGCGGAGGCGGATGAGGACGCGTCGTTTGTGCGCGCGCTTTGCAAGTCGCTGTGCGTACCGTATCGCGAAGGACACGCGGATGTTCCGAAGCTTTCGCGTGAGCGCGGCATCTCCGTCGAGCTTGCGGCGAGAGAAGCACGCTATGCGTTTTTGGAACGTGTCAGACGGGAAGAATCGCTCGACGTGATCGCGCTCGGTCATCATCGCGATGATCAGGCGGAAACATTGCTGATGCATCTGCTGCGCGGCAGCGGAACGGATGGACTTGCGGGAATGCGCGTGCGATCCGGAAACCGGATTCGTCCTCTTCTGAGAACCGGAAAGGATGAGATACTTGCATATCTTCGCGAGCGCGGACAGGCGTTTCGAACGGATTCCACAAACCTCATTCCGGACGCAACGAGAAACCGGATCCGTCTTTGCGTCATGCCGGCTCTGGAAACCGTGAATCCCGCTGCAAAGCGAGCGATCGCCGGCGCTGCGGAACGGGTAGCGGAAGATGCAGAATACCTCGAACGGATTGCCGATGCGGCATATGAGACCTGCGGAACGGACCGTGAAAAGCTGCTGGCGTTGGATCGCCCAATCAGGCTGCGCGTGTTCAAACGTATCCTAAACGATACGGACTATATCGCATCCGATCTGCTCCGAATGGATCGATTGATCAACGGACAAACGGGCGACACGGAAACGCTCGGCAACGGCAAGACCGCCTGGCTGGACGCGAAACGTGTTCGAATCGGGATTCCGAAAATGAGAGAATACTGTCTTCCGGTTTTGGAAAACGGCACGGTTGAACTGCAGAACGGAACACTTACGGTCGAATCCGTTCCGGACGCGGTGATCCCGTGCGGACCGTTTGATGCATATGTCGATGCAGATCGCATCGAAGGATGCACGTTCGTAAGAACGCCGAAGGACGGAGATCGGTTTACGCCGCTCGGCATGAAGGGAGAACGGCTGCTGAGCGATTGCTTTACGGATCGAAAAGTTCCGAGATTTCAGCGGAACGTACCGATTATCTGTGACGAAAAGGGCATCCTTTTTGTAACGGGCTATACGATCGATGAACGGGTGCGCGTCACTGCGCGCACAAACCATATTCGACACTATCATTATGAGGAGGACTAACCATGTGGGGAAAAGCGTTCATGGCACAGGGCATTGAAGAAGTACTGCTGTCGGAAGAACAAATCAGAAAACGCGTACAGGAACTCGGCGATCAGATTTCCAAGGACTATGACGGAGAAGAATTGATCGTTTTATGCGTTCTGAAAGGCGCAAGCGTATTCTTTGCTGACCTCTGCCGCGCGATCACGGTACACATGAAGATGGACTTCATGTCGATTTCCAGCTACGGCGATGCGCAGAAGACGAGCGGGATCGTTCGCATCACGAAGGACATGGACAACAGCATCACCGGCAAGCATGTTCTGATCGCGGAGGACATCATGGACAGCGGGCTTACGCTGTCATATCTGACGCGCATGCTTGAGGAGCGCAAACCTGCGTCGATTCGTTCCTGCTGCTTCCTCGATAAGCCGGAACGCAGAGAATGTGAGATCACGCCGGATTACTGCGGATTTGTCATTCCGAACAAATTCGTGGTCGGCTACGGTCTCGATTATAAGCAGCTGTATCGCAATCTGCCGTATGTCGGCGTATTGAAACCCGAGGTATACAGCTGAGATTCGTACAATTCGGGCGTCCTGCCCGTGAACGGAGGATAATTTGGAAAACAACCCAAACCAAAACATACAGGACAACAACAGAGGATTTAATCCGCGCAGACTGATCCCGTTCCTTTTCTGGGGTCTGATTCTGGTCGTTCTGATTTTCATGGTCACGAACGGATGCTCTTCGAAAGATCCGCAAGAGATCAAATTCGCGGAGTTTGAAAAAAGCTATCAGGACAATAAGATCAAAGCGGTCTATGAAGTTCTGGAAAGCAGCACGTTCTACGGCCTGTATCAGGAGAGCGAAGCAGAAGCGAAGAATCTCCCCGATAAGGCGGATTTTGTTCTGTATATCGATAACGATCAGTTCTATGAGAACATGCGCGTCCTCGTCTCCGCAAAGAAGGGGATAGAGGCGGAAAAAGTTACGCCCAGCGATTATGACTTTGTCATGGAGAGCGCGCATCCGGCGAGCAATACCTGGTGGCTGTATCTCATTCAACTCGTCGTACCCATCGCTCTGATGGTATTGCTGATGGTTTTCTTCTACCGTCAACAGGGCGGCGGCAGACAAATGATGAACTTCACAAAGTCACGGGCAAAGCTGAATGACCCGTCGAAGGGACGAGTCACGTTCAAAGATGTTGCGGGGCTTGTCGAAGAAAAAGAAGAACTGAAGGAAGTCGTCGATTTTCTGCGCGATCATAAGCGCTATACGGACAACGGCGCAAGGATCCCGAAGGGAGTCCTTCTTGTGGGACCTCCGGGTACCGGTAAAACGCTGATGGCGAAAGCTGTCGCGGGCGAAGCAGGGGTACCGTTCTTCTCGATTTCCGGTTCGGATTTCCTCGAACTGTACGTCGGCGTCGGCGCATCGCGCGTCAGAGACCTGTTCGAAACGGCAAAGCGCAGCGCCCCCGCCATCGTTTTCATCGATGAAATTGACGCAGTCGGCCGTCAGCGCGGCGCGGGTCTCGGCGGAGGACATGATGAGCGCGAACAAACGCTGAATCAGCTGCTCGTGGAGATGGACGGTTTTGCGGCAAACGAGGGCGTCATTGTCATGGCGGCAACGAACCGTGCCGACATTCTCGATCCGGCGCTGTTGAGACCCGGTCGGTTTGACAGGCAGATCACGGTCAGTTATCCGGACGTGCGCGGCAGAGAAGAGATCCTGAAGGTGCATGCGCGAAATAAGCGGTTTGCAAAAAACGTCAGCTTAAAGACGCTTGCCAGACGAACACCGTACTTTACCGGTGCGGACCTTGAGAATATTTTGAACGAAGCTGCGATCCTTTGCACGCGCGACAAGCGCAGCGAGATCACGCAGAAGGATCTCGAAGAGGCGGTTACGCGTGTACAGCTCGGTCCGGAGAAGAAGAGCCGTGTCGTCACGGAAAAGGACAATCGTCTGACGGCATATCACGAATGCGGACATGCGATCCTCGCACACGAACTCGAAAACTGCGACGACCTGCATGAGATCTCCATCATATCGCGCGGTTGGGCGGGCGGTTACACCATGATGCTTCCGAAAGAAGATATTCATTATACGCTCAAGTCTCATATGCTCGACGAAATCTGCATGTCGATGGGCGGCAGAGTTGCGGAGAAGATTGTCTTTACGGATGTTTCGACCGGTGCGGTGCAGGATCTGAAGCAGGCGACGCAAACGGCGAGAAAGATGGTCGAAGAATACGGCATGTCCGATGCGGTCGGTCCTGTGTTCCTCGGCGGAGACACCGAGGTCTTCATCGCAAAGGACTGGGGACACTCGAAGAATTATTCTGAAGAGCTGTCTGCAAAGATCGATGCGGAGATCCGCTCGATTCTGGAGTCCCAGTTTGAACGCGCCGAAAAGATTCTGACCGAACATCGCGACGGTCTCGAGGCATGCGCAAAGCTTCTTCTGAAATACGAGCGCGTGACGGGCGAAGAATTTGTTGCGGTTTACGAAGGCCGGGACATGGATGAAGTCATGCGACACACCGACACAGCGGAAAATGTGTCTGAAAACAATGCATCGAATGCGAATGGCGAAGCCGCAGAAGAAAAGGATACCAAGGTAGAAGAACATGAGTGAAAACCGGTTTGACCTGCATACGCACAGCATCGTTTCCGACGGAACGGCGACGCCTACGGAAGTCGTCGAAAATGCTGCGCGTGCAGGTTTGAAACTGGTAGCTCTGACCGATCATGACAACATCATGGGCGTCAAAGAAGCGATCGATGCCGGAGAACGTTTCGGCATTCCGGTTCTGCCCGCGGTCGAGATGGACAACGAATGGCATCACGAGCTGCACATCATCGGTCTCGATGTCGATCCGAACAATCCGACTTTGCTTCGTGCGCTCGAAATCGCGAGAGAACGCCGCGAACGCAGAAACAAGATCATTTACAGCCGCTTAAAGGAAGCGGGATATGATATCCGTCATTTGGTCGAGCGTCCGGAATCCACGACGACGAAGCTGCATATCGCGCATGCTCTGATCAAGGCCGGTTTTGCGAACGACGTCAGAGACGCTTTCGCAAAGTACCTGCGCCCCGGCAAGGTCGGGTATTATACCGAACCGCGGTTTACGCCGCAGCAGGTGATCGATATCATCCATATCGCGGATGGCTTGCCGATCCTCGCGCATCCCTGCCATATCCGCGACAATCCGCACGGATTGATTCGATATCTGTATGATCTCGGACTGATGGGACTGGAAGCATACTATCCTTCGTCGACTGTTCGACAGACGGAGATGTATGTGTCGATCGCAAGGCAGTATCACCTGATGGTGACCTGCGGCAGCGATTTCCACGGTGAAAACAGACCCGGCGTAACGGTCGGCTGTGCATGGCAGGACGTGCCGGCACTGGAACAAACATTCGAGACCCTGACGAGACGCATGCAATCATAAGACCGAACGCTCCGCAAAACGGAGCGTTCTTTCAATTTAAGCAAGATTTTTTCGTGAGGGCTTGCAAAACGCCCGTGTATTCGGTATAATACATCTGTTATTGTGCAATATGGAGGCATAGAATGAACGATCGTATCTTGCGGCTTCGCTCCGCAATGGAACAAAACGACCTGGATGCCGTGATCCTGAAATCCGTCACGGCGATCCGCTACTTTTCGGGATTCACCAGTGTGGACGCATCCGTTGTGATCACGAAGAACCGCAGCGTGCTGCTGACAGACTTCCGATACACGATTCAGGCAAAAGCGCAATCCGGCGATTGCTGCGAGATCATCGAGATCGGCGCAAAGCACAACGAACGGATCGGCGAAATCCTGAAGGAGGAGAATGTCAGACGCCTCGGCTTTGAAGAGGATTACGTAAGCTTTGCGAGCTATCAGACATACGAAAAGTTCGGCGTTGAGCTTGTTCCGTTTGCGAAGGAACTGCATCATCTGCGCATCGTCAAAACGCAGGATGAGATCGAGAATCTGCAGAAAGCACAGTCGATGGCGGACGCTGCGTTCGCAGAACTTTTGAAAGTGGTTCGTCCCGGCATGACGGAGCGCCGCGTCGCGGCAGAACTCGAATACATCTGCGCAAAGCTCGGCAGTGAAGGACCTTCGTTCGAAACGATCGTCGGTTCCGGCCCGAACGGTGCGATGTGTCATGCAGTCCCGGGAGAGAGACAGCTTCGGGAAGGCGATCTCGTCGTCGTCGACTTCGGATGCCTGTACAACGGCTATCATTCCGACATGACCAGAACATTCGCGGTCGGCAAGGTAGATCCGTTCGCGGAGGAGATCTACAACATCGTTCTCGAAGCGCAGACGCGCGCACTCGATGCACTGAAACCGGGTATCACCGGAAAAGAACTGGATGCGATCGCACGCGACTATATCACCGAGAAGGGATACGGCGACTGCTTCGGTCATTCGCTCGGTCACGGCTTCGGTCTTCTGATCCATGAGGAACCGAGAGCTTCCGTCACCGGCGATACGGTATTCGAAGAAGGCATGACGATTACCGTTGAACCCGGCATCTATATCGAAGACAAGTTCGGTGTGCGCATCGAGGACTGCTGTGTCGTGACGAAGGACGGCAAGCGGAACTTTGCACATGCAACGAAAGAACTTCAGCACATTTAACCATACAAGAAACGAATAATTGGGAGGACACACTTATGATCATGGCAGGCGATTTCCGTAAAGGCGTGACGGTTGAGATTGACGGCGTAGTTTGGTCGATTTCCGACTTTCAGCATGTAAAACCGGGCAAGGGCGCGGCATTTGTGCGCACGAAGCTCAAGAACGTAATGACCGGCGCAGTGCTGGAGCGCACCTTCAGCCCGACGGACAAGTATCCGCTGGCACACATCGAAACGAAGGATATGGAATATCTGTATTCTGACGGCGAGCTGTACTACTTCATGGATACCGAAACGTACGAACAGATTCCGCTGAACTTCGAGCAGGTAGAAGATGCGATCGATTTCATCAAGGAAAACGATCAGGTCAAAATGCGTTTTTACAAGGGCAGCGCGTTCTCTGTTGAAGCACCGAACTTTGTTGAACTGAAAGTCACGGAAACCGAACCCGGCTTCAAAGGCGATACCGCAACCGGTACGACGAAGCCCGCAGTTTTGGAGACCGGCTATCACATTGCGGTCCCGCTGTTTGTCAACGAGGGCGATACGATCCGTATCGACACCAGAACCGGCGAGTATATGTCTCGTCTGTAATCACATTCCCATAACCCAAATAGAATCGGAGGTGCAGTATGAGCAGAATTTCTGAAAAGGTTGCATATCTTGACGGACTGATGGAAGGCCTGAATATTCAGGATGACAAGTACGCGAAAGTGTTTACCGCCATCGTCGACGCATTGGATCTGATCGCAGAAGAAATGGCGGATCATGAGGATACGCTTGCGGATCTGGATGACAGCGTGGAAGAGATTTTCGAGAACCTCGACGAATATGATGATCTTCTGTATGGCGACGAGGATGAGGACGACGAGGAAGAGGACGATTTCGATGAGGACGACTTTTTCGAGATCGTATGCCCGAATTGCGGCGAAACCATCTACTTCGATCAGGACATGCTCGACCGTCCGGACGGATTGATCTGCCCGAACTGCAACGAACCGATCGAACTGCATATTCCGGAATCCGATCCGGAGGCATAAGCTGCAATCGACTGCGGGAGGCGAACGCTTCCCGCTTTTCCTTTTTTGGACAGAATGCATAAGTTTACAGTATATTCACAACTTATCCGGAGAATGCAAGGCGAAAACGGTTTACAAAATCAAGGATTCGCAGTAAACTTGAATTGAGAAAATGCAACGCATATCAATACAGAATAAGGAATTTATACGTTTTTATCATGGTAGAAACAGCAAGAAAGATTTGTAAAAGATTACACGCATATGTTCATATGGGGCGTTACGAAGGCGTCGTTCATGACGTCCGTTCGAACGCTGTTACGTTAAAGACGCCGATCGGCATGATTTCGATTTTAACGAACGCGCATTGTTTAAAGCCGTTCTCCGTTGTCGTCAATTCGACCAAGAAATTTCCCGGATTCGAAATCGAAGAAGGGCAGGATGTTGTGATCGGCGATGAACGGATCGAGATCCCCGCATGCGAGTTCACGGTGGATCTGTCGCAGGCAACCGATCTCGACCTGTCTGTTGAAATCATGCAGTCGCTGTTTCTGCCGACCGATCTTGATATCCGCATGCGCCATGTGATGCGCGTCATCGAATCGTACGGCACGTCCGAAGACATGAGTTCGCTGATTACGGACGGTAAAACAAACGCCGCGTGCGATGCGATCCGTCCGATGCTTGCCGGTCTGCACGAAGCGGTGCGGGAGCAGGAACTCGATGCGTGCTCAAGTGCGGCAGAGAGGCTTGCCGGTATCGGCAACGGAGAGATCCCGTCGTCCGACATGCTCCTTTGCGGCTACGTTGCAGGGTATGCGGCATGGAGCGCGGCGCTCGGAAGAAGCAGACAGCGCGTCCTGTCGATCACGCGCGCGCTGACGGGTGCGGCTGCTGCACAAACGACGGAGTCCGCGGCGGCGCTGCTGCTGCAAAGCGGCGAAGGTCTGGTTTCGGAAGACACGTTTCAACTGCTGCGCTGTATTTTTTCCGATGCCTCGTATCAAACCATGACGGCGTATGCAAATAAAGTCGCAACTGCGGAGTCTGGAAACGGTACGGATATTCTGACCGGCATCTATCTCGCTGTAACCAAACAATACGGTTGAACAAAAGCGCTTCGGCGCTTTTTCTTTGTCTTGCATTTCACGGCGCAGTACACTACAATATTGGTATCAACAATTCGGAGGGACTTATGCGATCGGTTCAAATCAAAGATTTTTTGCAGTACCGTTATCTGTCCGGTGTCAAATATGCACCGGACGGCAGAAAAGCGGCATTCGTCGTTTCAAACTGCAATGAAGAGGAAAACAGCTATGAAAGCCGCTTGTGGCTGTATGACGGTGCATTCAGACAACTAACGGATCTCGGCAGGGAACGCGGTTTTATCTGGGAATCGGATGATACGATCCTGTTTCCGGCAGTCCGTTCCGCCGAAGAGAAGAAACGCGCCGAAAAGAAAGAACAGTTCACGAGCTACTATCGGCTTGATCTGCACGGAGGCGAAGCGCTGCATGCGTTTACGCTGCCGTTTCATGCGGTCCGGATCAAAAAACTGTCGTGCGGAAATTTTGCCGTGCTCGGTACGATCGATGCGAAAGCACCGGACTATTATTGCATGGGAAAAGACGAGCGTGAGAAAATCGATCAATCCTACGCAGACGACGCGGATTACGAAGTGTTTGATGAACTGCCGTATTGGGCAAACGGCGGCGGCATCATCAACAAAAGCCGCACGGCGCTGTTTTTCGTCTCAAAGGATGCAAATGACGTCAAGCGCGTGACCGAACCGCTGTTCTCGGTCGATTCGATCGAAACGATCGGGGATTCCGTCTGGTTCCTCGGAGACGCTTATACCGCCCGTCGCGATCTCACACATCCGAAACTGTACGTTATGGATGGGAAAACGGGTGATGTCCGTTTCGTGAAGGAGTATAAAGGACTCTATACGGAACGGATTACTGCGGTCGGCGAGAAGCTGATTCTGACGGCAACCGAAGGAAAGGACATCGGCTTGAATGAAAACGTCGATTTCTATCTTGTCGATCGGGAAAGCGGAGAACTCTCGATGCTGTATGAGAACACCGAAAGCCTTTGGAACTCGGTCGGCAGCGATGTGCGTTACGGCGGCGGCGAGTCAATGATCGGCGTCAAAGATCGACTCTATTACATCACGACGCGTCGTGAGAGCTCGCATTTGTACGCTTTGGACCTTAAGGGGACCAATTCCCCGATTGCAACGGAAATCGGTTCTATCGACTGCATGACGATCCATCCGGACAAAGACGAAGCGCTGTTTGTCTCGCTGTATGAGGGACGCCTTCAGGAACTGTATGAAAAGAATCTGGTAACCGGCGAGCTGAAACAACTTTCGCATTTCAACGACGATGTGCTGAAAGATACGTATGTCGCAACGTGTGAACCGGTATCGGTCGAAAGCGAAGGCTATACGATCGAAGGATGGGTGCTGAAGCCGAAGGACTATGATCCGGACAAAAAGTATCCTGCGGTGTTTGATATCCACGGCGGTCCGAAGACCGTTTACGGCACGGTATTCTATCACGAAATGCAGGTTTGGGCAGGCATGGGCTGTTTTGTCTTCTTCTGCAATCCGAAGGGTTCCGACGGCAGGGGAGACGACTTTGCCGATATCATGGGACACTACGGAGAAACGGATTATCAGAACCTCATGGACTTTGCTGATGAAGTCCTGCGCCGCTATCCTGCGATCGATGCGAATCGCGTATGCGAGACAGGAGGAAGCTACGGCGGATTCATGACAAACTGGATCATCGGGCATTCAGACCGGTTCTGTGCCTGTGCGTCGCAGCGATCGATTTCGAACTGGCTGAGTTTCAACGGCATTTCCGACATCGGTTACTATTTCGTCGGCGATCAGAACAAGGCGGATTTCTACACCGATCACGAAAAACTCTGGGATCATTCTCCGCTGAAATATGCAAAGAATGTAAAGACGCCGACGCTGTTCATCCATTCCGACGAGGACTATCGGTGTCCGATCGATCAGGGACTGCAGATGTACGCGGCGCTGGTCGATCGCGGGATTCCGGCTCGTATTTGTGTGTTCCACGGCGAAAACCATGAACTGTCACGTTCCGGAAAGCCGAAGCACCGTATCCGCCGTCTCACCGAGATCACAAACTGGTTTGTGAAGTATGCGAAGATAAACTGATGCCGGCATACAACTGACGCGCGAGTTGCATCGCGCAGCAGTCGGTGGCATTTCTGCTATTAAACCTGTTATGATGAATCCATCAAAAGCAGGAGGGCAAACGAATGGAAATGGGAAAAGAAATCCGTCGTCTGAGAAATGAAAGAGGACTCACACAGGAAGCGTTGGCCGCGGAATTCAATGTGACCGCGCAGACCGTCAGCAAATGGGAATGCAGCACGAGCGTGCCGGACGTGCAGCTACTGCCGGAGATCGCGATCTTCTTCGGCGTCAGCATCGACCAGCTCTTCGCGATGGCGCCGGAACAGCAGATGAAACGCATCGAGAACCGCATCTATGACCGCGGTATGTTCGATGAGGCAGAGGAACGGCAGATCGAAAAACAACTCAACGCCTTTATGGAGAACCCTGCATATAAGGGACAGGCCGAGCTGCTGCTTGCAAAGCTCTACAACAATCAGGCGGAACAGTACCGGCTTCTGGCAATCGAACACGGCAAGATCGCAGTCGAACAGATGAAAGGCGACAGTGACGCTTTGAGCGAGCTTGCGAACGCATGGGGAAGTTACATCCCCGACTGGGATATCCGCAATCACCATGCCCTGATCGAGTGGTACGGCGACTATTGCAAAAAGAATCCGAAAAACCGCGCTGCGATTATGTGGCTCCTTGACAATCTGATCGCGGACCGCAGACTCAAAGAGGCAAGGGAATGGCTCAAGAAGCTCACGGCGATCGACGAAACCTTCCGCGTACCGATGTATCGCTATCTGATCGCCGAGGCTGCAGGAGAGAAAGACGAAGCCGAAGCGCAGCTCAAAGTACTCGAATCCATGGCGGAAAGGCAGGAATGGTGCTGCGCGATGACGCTCGGCGATATCTATACCCAGCGGCAGAAATACGACTGCGCGATCGAATGGTACAGAAAGGGACAGGAAACACAGCCGTCCCCGAAGTTTACCGACAGCGCCAGAAGCATCGCACATATCTATGAGATCCTCGGCGACAGGGAAAGCGCGATCGCAGCCTACAAAGAGGAGCTTCGCCTGATGAAAGAGGATTGGGGAATTATCTCCGGCGAGGAACGCGACGAGGTCGTCCGCGCAATTCAAAAGCTGCAGGCATAACGCCAAAAACAAAACCGACACGACGGATACGCCGTGCCGGTTTTTGTTGTTGGTTATCTCTTTTTGTACAGAACGAGCTCCGGATTTGCGCCGTCCTTTTCATAGGTGCAGATCAGAATAAAGTCCATGTTCGCGAGCACGCCGAAGCAGCGCTCACCGCCGAATTCGGATTCGAGCTGATTGCCGAGATAGGTTGTCTGATCGTTCAGAAACTTTACGCTTAACCCGGAGGGAAGAGGATAGGCAAGATTTACGTAGCTTCCGACCAGCGCGTTGAGCCTTGTAAGCTTCGGCATGCCTTCAATCTGCAGGTCGTTGATTTCGGCGATCAGCTTTTGCTTGAACG
>ODAI013824537.1_pt1 | contig 14579 bp, 10 predicted proteins | sample 1539321 | NCBI WGS metagenome assembly ODAI01 (sample SAMN02144231, study PRJEB22623) | gut metagenome | biome: sheep rumen | host: Ovis aries | place: New Zealand
CTGGCAAGCGAGTACCTCAACTATTTGTTCGATATTTATGCGGTAGTTGTCCAGTACTTGTTCGATCATTTATCGAACAACTATCGAACAACTATCGAACAACTATCGAACAAGTGTGGGACAAGTATGGGAAGAAAAAGGGGAAAAGGGAGGGGAATATACAAAGAAGCCCTGCGGTTTTCCCGCAGGGCAAGGATGGAGAGAAAGGAACGAGTAAGGGTGAAAGAACGACCTGGAATGAGGGAACAATGAGAAATTAGGGATACACAATCCAGGTAATATAGGAGGGGGAATTATTTCAGCAAGTGATTGTCAAGAAAATTTTCGAGACGAGTGATGAGGTGATGACGAGTGTTGCCACCATAGATGCTGTGGTTGCGGTTAGTATATACCTGCATGTCGAACTGGTAGCCACTTTGCACGAAAGCTTCGGAGAGTTCTGCTGAATTTTGAAAGTGGACATTGTCATCGGCCATACCATGAATAAGCAGGAGGTCGCCTTTGATGTTTTGGTGGCGATGAAGGGGAGAGCAGTCGTAGCCAGTGGGATTCTCCTTAGGAGTACGCATAAATCGTTCTGTATAGACGGTGTCATAGAATCTCCAATCCGTGACGGGAGCCACAGCAACGCCACAGTTGAACACTCCCCTGCCCTCGCACATGGACATGAGGGCGTTGAAGCCACCAAAGCTCCATCCCCAAATGGCAATACGTGCTTTGTCCACGAAAGGTTGCTTACTAAGCCAGATTGCCGCTTCGACCTGGTCGTGCGATTCGAGTTCACCCAACCTCAAGTAGGTGGAACGCTTAAAGTCAGACCCTCGTCCACCTGTTCCTCGCCCATCCACACAGACAATAATGTAACCTTTCTCTGCCAAGTGCTGTTCCCATATGAGTCCTCCCATGAATCCGTTGGCATAAGAATTAGTGACAGACTGACTGCCAGGTCCGCTGTATTGATACATCAACACTGGATACTGACGGGTAGCATCGAAATGAGGTGGCTTGACTATCCATCCATTGAGTTGGACACCATCGGCTGTGGTTAATGATATGATTTCGGCTGTACCAAGAGAGAGAGTCGAAAGACGTGTTCTAAGCCTAGCATTGTCTTGGATGGTTTTCAATTCTTTGCCTGAAGCATTGCAAAGAGTATAGATAGGAGGAGTGGTCAAGTTGGAATAAATGTCGAGGAAGTACAGGCAGCCCTTGCTAAAGATGGCTGAATGGTGTCCTTTCTGGGCTGAGAGTTTTGTTTTCTTACCTGTGACATCTACTTTATATATGTATTGTTCCAACGGACTGCCTTCGTTACTGGCATAGTAGAAATTCTTGCCTGTAGCATCGGTTCCGTAGTAGTCTGTGACTTCATACTCGCCCGATGTCAGTTGGCGCACCAATTGTCCCTCTGTGGAATAGAGGTAGAGATGTTGATATCCATCGCGCTCACTGAGGAGAACGAACTGATTGCCGGAGAAGTCAAGGTTGGCGTACGCTCCTTCATCAACATATTTTTTGTTTTCCTCGCGGAGCACCAACTGTGCCGTAGTGCTGCGTGCATTGACGGAATAAAAATCGAGTCGGTCCTGGTGACGGTTGAGGGTGAGCACCATCAGTTTGTCTTTCTCGCCCGTGAATTGTATGCGTGGAATGTACCCATCGGCATCCAACGGCACTTGCATAGTGCGTGTGACGCGACTCTTGATGTCATAAGTTAGGACAGACACCTTAGAATTCGTCTCTCCCGCTTTCGGATATTTATATTCATAGAAGCCTGGATAGAGTGCATACTGATTCATTGCAGGGGCATCTCCTTTGTACCACGGGAAGGAATAGGTTTTCACGTCCGACTCGTCAAAGCGAATCCAGGCGAGCAGTTCGCTATCGGCCGAGAAATCGAAGGCACAATTGAAGGAGAACTCCTCCTCATACACCCAATCAGGTTTTCCGTTGATAATGCGGTTCACCTCCCCATCTTTGGTGATTTGGCTCTCAGCATTGTTAAAAAGCAATTTCACCAAAAAGAGATTATTCTTGCGCACGAAAGCAATCTGATTGCCATCGGGTGAGAATTTCGGACATTCTTGCGGACCGTTGGCAGAGAGAGGTACAAGGGTCTTGTTTTTTACGTTATAAATATAATATGTGGAAACAGCAGAGCGGCGATAGACAGGTGTGCGGTTGGTTTCTATCAGAATGGTCTTCTCGTCAGGCGACATGATATACCCTTCGACATAACGAATGTTTGCGCCGCGAGCCTCTGCAACATCAAAGAGCACCTCTACTGTTTCACCTGTCTTAAAGGAGCATCGTTCAATGCGCTGCCCATCATCAGTCAAGCACGAATAACTTTCGCCATCAGCCAAAGGACGCACTTCACTAACCGATTCAGGACTATACTTCCACTTGGTGATATCATCCAGTGTAATCTGCTGTGCCATTAATGTTTCTGCCATGCCCACCAGCGTCATAGCAAAAAAGATATTCAAAAAAGGAAAACACTTCATACAATCAAAATTTAGAAATCGGATACAAATATAATATTTCTTTTCCATATGACCAAACAAGTACAGAAAAAAATCCCTTCAGCTACTCATGCGGTAGTTGAGGGGATTTCTTTACAATATTTATTATATACAAAAGAGGATTACTTAATTAAATCGTCAAGAGCTGACTTGAAATCGCTCTCTCCCTCCTGTACTGACGCTTCGCGATGAGTGTCATTGTGACGCGGCTGACGTTCACCACGCTCTGGACGAGGACGACGCTCGCTGCGTTCACCACGTTCTGGACGAGGACGGCGTTCGCGCTGTGGACGTTCTTGATAATCTGCCGGCTTTTCGATGAGCACTCGACGAGAGAGTTTGAACTTGCCTGTCTTCTCATCAATTTCTATAAGCTTCACATCAATTTCATCGCCCTCCTTTATGCCAGCTTCCTCAACTGTGTCAAGGCGTTTCCAGTCTATCTCTGAAATGTGGAGCAATCCGTCCTTACCAGGCAGGAACTCAACGAAACACCCGTAAGGCATTACACTACGAACTGTACCATGATAAACCTCACCCACTTCAGGAATAGCGACAATAGCCTTTATTTTGGCAATGGCAGCCTCGATTGCATCACGCCCGGGTGCAGAAATCTGCACCTTGCCCACTCCGTCTTCCTCATCGATAGTAATGACTGTCTGAGTGTCTTCCTGCATCTGCTGAATCACTTTACCGCCAGGACCAATAACAGCACCTATAAATTCCTTTGGAATGATGATTTGTTCAATACGTGGTACATGAGGCTTGAGTTCAGGACGTGGTTCAGAAATGGTCTTCATCATTTCACCCATAATGTGCTCTCGCCCAGCTTTAGCCTGCATGAGGGCTTTCTCCAGAATTTCGTAAGAAAGACCATCACACTTAATGTCCATCTGTGTAGCGGTCAAACCATTCTTCGTTCCAGTCGTCTTAAAGTCCATATCCCCCAGATGGTCCTCGTCGCCAAGAATGTCGGACAGGATGGCGTATTTGTCTTCGCCTGGGTTCTTAATCAGCCCCATAGCTATACCTGCCACAGGATTCTTGATTGGAACGCCAGCATCCATCAGTGCCAGAGTGCCGGCACAAGTGGTTGCCATAGATGAGGAGCCGTTAGACTCAAGCACATCGGAAACCACGCGGATGGTGTAAGGATAATCATCAGGCAGCTGGCCTTTGATGCCGCGCCAAGCGAGGTGACCATGACCTATTTCACGACGTCCCACACCACGCTGCGCTTTAGCTTCACCCGTTGAGAACGGAGGAAAGTTGTAGTGAAGCAAGAACTTCATGTAGTAACGCTCCAATGCACCATCCACTAACTTTTCATCAAGTTTCGTACCAAGCGTGGCAGTAGCCAAAGCCTGTGTTTCACCACGAGTGAAGATGGCACTTCCGTGAGGACCAGGAAGTGGAGAAACCTCGCACCAGATGGGGCGGATGTCAGTGGTCTTTCGTCCATCGAGACGAATGCCTTCATCGAGAATACACCGGCGCATCGCATCGCGCTCTACATCGTGATAGTAGCGGTCAACCAAGGTATATTTCTCCTCCAATTCTTCTTCGCTCAGTTCCGTATGAGCCGCAGCATAAGCTTCCTTATAGTCTTCACGAATCTTTTCGAAAGCTTCAGCACGAGCCTGCTTCTCCAGAGCCTGCTTAGTAACATCGTATGCAGGCTGATAGCACTTAGCCTGAAGATCAGCCTTCAAGTCTTCATCATTCACCTCATGACAATATTCACGCTTCACATCCTTACCCAGTTCCTTCATCAGTTCTTTTTGCAAGCGGCACTGCGGCTTGATAGCTTCATGCGCAGCTTTGAGTGCCTCAAGCAAATCCTTTTCCTGCACTTCTTTCATCTCACCTTCCACCATCATGATGTTTTCCTCTGTAGCACCAACCATCAGGTCCATATCGGCGTCCTTCAACTGTTCGAAGGTTGGATTGATGACAAACTGACCGCCAATACGGGCCACACGCACCTCTGAGATGGGGCCTTCGAAAGGAATATCAGAACAAGCCAAAGCCGCAGAGGCTGCAAAACCAGCCAATGCGTCGGGCATATCCTTGCCATCAGCCGAAAAGACGATGACATTCACATAAACCTCTGCATGATAATTTGATGGAAACAGAGGACGGAGGGCACGGTCAACAAGCCTACATGTGAGAATTTCCTCATCGCTTGCTTTACCTTCACGCTTTGTGAAACCTCCAGGGAAACGGCCATTGGCCGCATACTTCTCACGATACTCTACCTGGAGAGGCATAAAATCAGTTCCTGGTACTGCATCTTTCGCTGCGCAAACAGTGGCGAGGAGCATCGTGTCGTTCAAACGAAGCATCACGGAACCATCCGCTTGTTTGGCCAGCTTTCCTGTTTCGATGCTGATTTCTCTTCCATCAGGCAACGAAACCTTCTTTGTAATTACGTTCATCTTTTGTTGTTGAAATATATAAAAACATCTGTATCGTGCTACTCTCAGCACGAAAAATCGGACAAAGGTAATGATTTTTTTGCACACAAGCTTGATATTCTTCTGAAAAACTTTGTTTTAATATGACATTTTCGGCAGAAAGTCTTAACTTTGCACTAAAATTCACATTTACATGAAAAAAATATTGAACATCATCGCAGCAGGCGTCCTTGTATTGACCTCTTGCGACAATACCCCAAAACTAAACATCGAAGGCACCATAGAAGGGGCAAAAGACTCAATACTGTATTTTGCTCAAAGCACATTGGACGGCATACAAACATTAGATTCCATAAAACTGAAAGAGGATGGCGCATTTTCGTTCAAAACAGAAGCCCCATCGGGATGTCCAGAGTTCTACACGCTCCGCATAGGGCAACACACCATCCACTTTGCAGCCGACAGCACTGAAACCATCATTGTGAAATCCATGCTCCCAGCTATGGAAAAAAACTACTCCATCGAGGGCAATGAAAGCAGTAAAAAAATAAGAGAGATTAGCCTGATGCAGCAGCAGGTTCAGAGACGAATTATCCAGATAGAGCAAGACGAAAATATGTTGCCTGGCGACCAAGTGGATAGCATTGAGAGCATCCTCAATGCCTACAAAGAACGCATGAAGATTGATTACATCATCGCCGACCCCAAGTCAGCATCAGCCTACTATGCTGTATGCCAAAGCCTTACCGACCTCAGCGGTTCGTTCATGTTGTTCAATCCCCTCACTCAACGAGCCGATGTGAAATGCTATGCAGCCGTAGCAACAGCTTGGGACAACTACTATCCAGATGCTCCGCGCACCCAGCAGCTCTGCAACATGGCCATCAAAGGAATGGACAATACCGCCGCTCCACGACAAAAAGTTTTAAATGTCAACGAAGAGAAGGTACAAGAAACTGGTATTATTGACATCAACCTGCCCGACATCAACAGCAACTTACACAGCATCACCGCTCTCAAAGGGAAAGTAGTGCTCATCGATTTCACGATCTATGCCGCTAAAGAATCTGCAGAGCGTACACGTTTGATGCGTACGCTCTACGAGAAATATCGCTCACAAGGATTTGAGATTTACCAAATTTCGTTAGATGAAGATGTCCATTTCTGGAAATTTTCATGCGAAAACCTGCCTTGGGTGTGTGTGCATGAGACCGATGGAACCACCACCAGCATTTACAATATAACGAATCTTCCCACCTTCTTCCTCGTCAATCGCGACAACGAGATTGTAGTGCGAAGTGAATGGATGAAAGGGACGTTGGAGGAGAACATTCAGAAACTCCTATAAAGGCTGAACGGTGAGAGAATCTAAACGAAGTCTTCACCCAAATTCAATTGGGCATCGTTCACGAATTTCCGAATGTTTTTCTGGTCACCTTTTTTGCAGATGACCAACACGTTGCCCTCCTCCACAACCACATAATCTTCCAGTCCTTGCACCACAGCTGCTCGTCCTTCAGGCAATTTGATGATGCAGTCGTGGCAATCGTAGAGCAACGACTTTGATTCCATCACCACATTTCCCATATCCGATTTTGGGAGAGCTTCATGTACAGCTGCCCATGTGCCAAGATCGGCCCATCCAAAGTGACACAGCATCACATCCACATGTTCTGACTTCTCCAACACACTTTGTTCAAGGCTCATATTAGGGCACTTGGTGAACAGTTCCATCAAGAGGTCGGCAATATAATCACCCCGATTGTAAGCAGCAATGACACTCTGCACAATGCCAGCAAATTCTTCACTTGCACTCTTGACTGCATTCAGGAAGGAGTCAGCGCTCCACATAAACAATCCTGTGTTCCAAAGAAACTCCCCACTTTCATAAAAGATTTCAGCAAATTCATTGGCTGGATTCTCGGTGAAACTCTGCACTTTGTAAATGTGAACCTCGCCATTCACTTCCTCTGCCATTTGAATGTAGCCAAAAGAGACCTCCGGACGCGTAGGCTTTGCACCCATTGTCAATAACACAGAATTGTTGCCTACAAAATTCAAACCTCGCATCACATCTTTCTGAAATGCATCGTAATCCGTAATGTTTTGGTCAGAGGGACTCACAATCAATCTTCCTTCGGAACATCGCCGTTTCACTTCCAGAGCAGCCCACGTCACAGCAGGAACAGTGTTCCTGCGCATAGGTTCCATCAACACATTCTCATATTTAATTCCAGGAATTTGCTCTATCACTAACTGACGATAACTTTCATTAGTCACTATAATAATATTGTCGGCATCAATGCAAGCGGCAAATCGTTCATAAGTCATCTGCAGCAAAGATTTGCCTGTTCCCAACACATCAATAAATTGTTTTGGCTTGCGTTCACGACTCATTGGCCATAGGCGAGAGCCCTGGCCACCCGCCAATATCACACAAAAATTCCTTTTGTCCATATTCACTCAATAGGTTTATTGGTATCGAAAAAACGGTTAGTTCGGTTTATGTTGCGAATATAGGCAAAAAAAAAACTGCTGCCAAATATTTTCTCAAAATAATTGAAAAAGTAACATTTTTTAGGAAATATGCGTAATAAAAAAGACAATCCCACAATAAAAGAACCTGAAGTTCACTTCTTCTGCTGAGTAGCGCCGGTGGTAGCATCAACAGGCACATTGCCGGACGTTTTCTTTTCAGCCTTCTTGTCGCTCACAACAGCGGCTTCAAAACCAATCTTTTTGAATGCCCCAAGGAGTGTCTTAGAATCTGTCTTTTCTGCATCGTAGGTAATAGTCACAAGTTTCGTATCAAGATTCGTCACAATTCGTTTCACACCAGGGGTAAAACAAATGTTTCCTTTAATTTTTTTCTCCACATCGGAGCTGTTCAGTTCTGGCGTGGTTTTTACAACCATAACCTTCAAGTCTTTCGCTATGGCCGCATTGCAACACAACAGTGCAGTCAGCATCAAAGTCAATACTTTTTTCATTCTTTTCCGATTTTTCATTTTATTGGCACAAAGATAGGACTTTTCCACCAAATACAGAGAAAAAAGCACATAAATATTCACAAAATATCACAAAATAAGGAAGGTCATGTTTTTTTTCGTAACTTTGCATCCATTATGGATACAACGATAGAACTTAAAAACCTAACGACTGGTTATAGAATAAAGAAAGGCGATAAAGTGATTGCCTCAAAGTTAAATGCCTCCATCCATAGCGGTGAGATGACCTGCCTTTTGGGACCCAACGGTGCCGGCAAATCCACCTTGTTGCGCACATTGGCAGCCTTCCAGCCAGCGCTGGACGGAACTGTGGCTGTGATGGGACAGGACATCTGTAAATATCAGAGTAAAGAATTGGCACGCCTCATCAGTGTTGTGCTGACCGACAACTCGGGCATTAAAAACATGACAGCCGAAGAAGTGGTGGAAATGGGCAGAAGCCCTTATACTGGCTTTTGGGGCAAATTGAACGAGAAAGATAAAATAATGGTAAAGAAATGCCTCATCTGGGTGGGTATAGAAGAGCTGGCCAAACGTAAAATGCAGACACTCTCCGATGGAGAACGTCAAAAAGTGATGATAGCCAAGGCCATTGCCCAAGAGACACCCATCATTTTTCTCGACGAACCTACTGCCTATCTTGACTACCCCAGCAAAATTGCCATGATGCTTTTGCTGCATCGTCTGGCCAAAGCGCTGAAAAAAACGATTTTCATGAGCACTCATGATTTGGAACACGCTTTACAAGTGGCCGACCAAGTGTGGCTGCTTGACCAAAAAGAAGGGCTTACCACTGGCATGCCAGAAGACTTGAGCCTCGACGGCAGCATTGAACGCTATTTCTCTAAGGAAGGCATGACTTTCGACCGTGAATCGTGCTCCTTTTCCATCAGTCATCAAACCGCGAGACAACTGATTGTGGAAGGTGGCGACACGTTAGAATACAGTCTCTGTTGCAAGGCATTAAAACGTAATGGGATTCAACCGCAGTCTTCCCAACCGGCTTCTGAAGAGCAAGCGCTGATCAAGGTGCGAGTACCAGGCGATGGCACTTACCGAATTGTCGAAAAAGGGAAAGAGACTATCAAGACCGAGAAAATAGCCCATTTAATCAACATGATAGTTCCCACTATCACCAAACTTCAAATAACAGCCATCAGAGAGGCAGCCAATCTTGACCAATATGAATAGATTTCTCACTCTTCTCTTTATTTTCTTCGCCATCTGTACCGACATCAGCGCACAAGAGGCTGAAATGGAGCAACACCTTTTCGACACCATGCGCGATGGAGACAAGGCCGCTGTTGTGGCCATACATATAGGAGCGGAAGATGCCGATGCCAAACAAAACATTGAAAAATTCAATGCCATGTTGCGCAAGGCTTACCCAACAATAGATTTCCGAGAAGCATGGACATCAAGGATCCTCATCCAGCAGGCCCACAGCAATGGAGGCGGCAACATTCCCACTCCGGATGAGTTGTTCAGCCAACTGAACAAAGATGGCTACACCCACCTTCTCATCCAATCATCCAACATTGTCAATAGCACAGACATGCAAATTCTGCGCTACGAGGTAGATGCTGCGAAAGAGACCTTTAAGCAAATTCGCCTGGGCGAACCATTGCTGACTGATGAATCAGATTACGAGGAAGTCTTAAAGGCAACCGCAGCTGCCTACGGTAGCGAAAAAGAGGCCAATGTGCTGATGTGCGAAGGGACACATGGCAGCGAAAATGCACAATACGCCCTTCTTGACTACATACTTAAGGTCCAAGACTACAAGAGTTGGTTCGTTGCCACATCAGGAGGATACCCTTCATTAAGCAGCTTGGTTAAGCTGCTGAAAAAGCAGAAAGTGAAAAAGGTGCACCTCATCCCATTCCTATTTACCGCTGGCAGCAAGGCTACTTCTGCCATAGCACACGAATGGGCGCAACAACTACAGAGGGCAGGCTATAAAGTCACCACAGAGTTGCACAATCTGAGCGATGTGGATGCGATTATCGACATCTTTGAAAACCATCTCCGCCATGCTGAGATGTTTCACCGCTATTCGCCTAAAGAGCTCAAGATGATGACAAGATAAATTCCCCTTATTCTCTCATCATTTTTACACATATTTAAATAAAAGAAACATGCCCACTCCTTATCTTGAGATACAGAAGTTGACTAAACGCATCGGACATCGTATTTTGTTCGCGGACATTTCATTTACAGTGAACGAGCGTGAGCACATCGGTCTCATAGCCAAAAACGGCACAGGGAAATCGACCTTGCTCAGTATCATAGCGGGACAAGAAGGTAACGATGGGGGAAAACTCATTTTTCGCAGCGACCTCAAAGTGGGCTATCTGGAGCAGACCCCAACCATTCATGCCGAAGATTTAGAAAACAAGGACGAAGCCTACTTGCAGCGATACCGCCAGTACTTGACCCAAATGAAAATTACAGAAGAAGAATCCCTACGCCCTGCCTCACAATTGAGCGGCGGACAAGTCAAGCGCATCGCATTGTCCAGAGTGTTCGCGGGAGAACCCGACTTACTCATCTTGGACGAACCAACCAACCACCTCGATCTCGACATGATTGAATGGTTGGAAAACATGCTCTCCCGCACCACAATGACAATCCTGATGGTCACACACGATCGCTATTTTCTGGACCGCATCTGTTCTTCCATCATCGAAATAGACAATTCACGCATCTACACCTACCGCGGTAACTATTCCTACTATCTGGAAAAGCGGCAAGAACGCATTGACAACATGAATGCAGAAATTGCACGTGCCAACAACCTGTATAGGACAGAGCTGGAGTGGATGCGCAGCACGCCCTGCGCTCGCAGTTCTAAAGCACGCTACCGCATCGAATCATTCTACGAATTGGAGAAGGTAGCCAAGCAGCGCATCGAGGAACGGAACGTACGGCTGGAAATGGGGGGCACATATATCGGAAACAAAATTTTTGTTTTAGAGAACGTGTGTAAAGCCTTTGGGCAACACGTCATCCTGGACAATTTCAACTACAACTTTACTCGATACGAGAAATTGGGCATTGTAGGCAACAACGGTACAGGGAAATCCACTTTCGTCAAAATGCTCTTAGGCATAGAGCCTCATGACAGCGGCTTGATTGACATTGGCGAAACCGTCCGTTTCGGTTATTACTCACAGCAGGGAATGGCCTTCAGAGACGACCAAAAGGTAATCGATGCCGTAAGAGATATAGCAGAATACGTAGATATGGGCAACGGAGAAAAACTCTCTGCAGGTCAATTTCTCCAGCATTTCCTGTTTCCACCCGAAGAACAGTACAACTATATCTATAAGTTAAGTGGAGGAGAGCGAAGAAGACTCTATCTTTGCACAGTATTGATGCAATCCCCCAACTTCCTCATCCTCGACGAGCCGACCAACGACCTGGATATTGTGACTCTACAAATTTTAGAAGATTATCTCAAAAACTTCCGAGGTTGTCTCATCATCGTCAGTCACGACCGTTACTTCATGGACCGCGTTGTTGACCACACCCTCGTTTTTCACGGAAACGGCGACATACAAGATTTTCCTGGCAGTTATAGCCAATATCGCCTATGGAAAGAGCAAAACACCAAGTCTGCGTCAGAAAAGACTCAGCCGAAAGAGTCAGCCAAGAAAGAAGAGGGCAGGAATCAAAACCGCACCCGCCGCCTCACCTTCAAGGAAAGACAAGAGTATGCCCAATTAGAAAGAGACATCGCTGCGTTAGAGGCAGAGAAGAAACAAATAGAAACAATGCTGTGCGGAGGTTCCACATCGGTAGAGGAAATCACCCAAATGAGCAAACGCCTTCCCCTACTCTCTGAAGAATTGGATGAGAAGGAAATGCGCTGGCTCGAATTGTCAGAATACGCTTAACATCAACCCATCAAGAAATACTCAAAAAAAGCATGAAAATTACTTCAGCCACTTATATCAGCAGTAAGTCCAACTACCTGCAATGCCCCAACGACGGACGAGCAGAATATGCCTTCATCGGACGGAGCAACGTGGGCAAGTCATCACTCATCAATGCACTCACTGAGCGCAGAAAGTTGGCCCTCACCTCTTCCACCCCTGGAAAGACCATGTGCATCAACCATTTTCTCATCAACGAACAATGGTATCTGGTAGATTTGCCTGGCTATGGATATGCCCAGCGAGGGAAAAAAGAAGTAGAGAAACTGAAAGAGATGATCAGCTGCTATGTGCTAAAGCGAGAGCAACTGGTTTGCCTCTTCGTCCTCATCGACATCCGCCACAACCCACAAAAAGTGGACCTCGCCTTCTTGCATTTCTTAGGCAGCAACGGTGTCCCCTTCGCCATCGTCTTCACCAAAGCCGATAAATTATCCACAGCGGCCATCAAACCCACCGTGGAAAAATATCTCAACATCCTCAAGGAAGAATGGGAAGAACTGCCCCCACACTTCATCACCAGTGCCACTCAAAAGACAGGCAGGGAAGAATTGCTTACATACATCGAAGAAATCAACAAAAGCATATAAAAAGTTCTCAGAATTCGATTCCTGAGCACTTTTTTCGTCAAAATATTTGCCATTACAAATAAAATTCCTACATTTGCACCATCTTTTAGGACAATCCACACTTTTTCGGACAAAAATTGTCTTAAAAACCAATCTTCACAATAAAAATTTTCACACAACTCAGTAAGATACTGAAGCTTTCCAGCACCCAACATCGGAAAGATTCGATATGCTAAGCCATTAACATGTACAATTTAGAAGAACTCAATCGCAAGGAGAGAACAGAACTTCTCGACATTGCAGCTGAAATGGGCATCAAAAATGCAGAAAAGATGGAAGACCTTGACCTGCGCCTCAACATCATAGACGAGCAAGCATCCAACTTTGCGTCCAATGCTGCATCTACAGAAAAAGCAACACGCAAACGTTCACGCGTCAGTGTGAAAAACGTGGATCGTGTTTATACCGCCAATCAAGATAAAGCCAAAAAAGTCGATAAGAACATGAAAGTGACAAAAGACGAATCACTTTTTGCAGACCTTTCCGACGAGGAGAAGGCTATGTTGAAGCCAGAGGTTGAAACCGAAACCGCACCCGAAACGGTGAAGGAAGAGAAGCCCGAACCCAAAAAACGAGGACGAAAGCCCAAAGTGAAGGAGCCGGAAGCAGAAGCCACCAACAACGAGGATGAAGCAAAAAATGAAGCTGATACACCCAAAGAGGCTGACACTACTTCCAACAATCCTGAGCCAGAAGCAGCCCCCAAGAAACGTGGACGCAAACCTAAAGTGAAAGAGACAGAAGAGGCTCCCACACTATTCCCCGAAGAACAGCACAATGCAGAAGAAGGGAAACCAAATGAAATGGAAGGTATTGTACCCGAAGAGGCATTCGCTCCCTCCAACACCCAGCCTCAGACCATCTATTCAAATGTTGAACAGATAAGCCAAAACATCAATGGAGATTCAGACTTCATCATTATTGAAGACATCCCCGACGAGTCTCAATACTATAATCCCATGGGCATTTTTGAGCGCTTTGAGGAAGAGAACCGTCAGACACAAAACGATGTAGCCAGCGATTTACCCCCTTACGAAGAGATGAGTGCACCAGCGCTGCCCACGCAAAATGAAAAAACCGTAAAAGAAAAGCCCTACGAATTTGACAACATCATCCGCGTGAGCGGTGTGCTGGAAACGGTGGACAACTACGGCTTCCTCCGCAGCAGCGACTACAACTACCTGCCTTCACCCGACGACGTGTATGTAAACCTGCAGCAAATCAAGCACTACGGTCTCAAGACGGGCGATGTAGTAGATGGCTTTGTGCGCCCACCTAAAGAAGGTGAGCGTTTCTTCCCATTAGCAAGCGTTGAAAAGATAAATGGTTGCGACCCCGCACGCGTGCGCGACCGCGTGGGATTCGAGTTCCTCACCCCACTCTTCCCCAACGAAAAGTTCAAGCTCTGCAAAGGCTTTGACGACAGCAAGTCATCACGTGTGGTGGATCTCTTCTCCCCCATCGGTAAGGGACAGCGTGCCCTGATTGTAGCACAACCAAAAACTGGTAAGACACTACTGATGAAAGACATAGCCAACTCCATCGCAGCCAATCACCCTGAAGCATACCTGATGATGTTGCTCATCGACGAGCGTCCTGAGGAAGTTACCGATATGGCACGCACTGTCAATGCAGAAGTCATTGCCAGCACCTTCGATGCCCCAGCCGAAAACCACGTGAAGATTGCCGGCATCGTGCTCGAAAAGGCCAAGCGCATGGTGGAATGCGGACACGATGTAGTCATCTTCCTCGACTCCATCACTCGTCTGGCACGCGCTTACAACACTGTCTCGCCAGCATCAGGCAAAGTACTCTCAGGCGGTGTTGATGCCAACGCGCTGCACAAGCCCAAACGCTTCTTCGGTGCAGCACGCAACATAGAAAACGGCGGTTCGCTCACCATCATCGCCACAGCCCTGATTGACACAGGTTCCAAGATGGACGAAGTGATTTTCGAAGAATTCAAGGGAACGGGCAACATGGAACTGCAACTCGATCGCAACCTGGCCAACAAGCGCATCTTCCCAGCTGTCAACCTCACCGCCTCATCCACTCGTCGCGA
>ODAI012774968.1_pt1 | contig 14578 bp, 10 predicted proteins | sample 1539321 | NCBI WGS metagenome assembly ODAI01 (sample SAMN02144231, study PRJEB22623) | gut metagenome | biome: sheep rumen | host: Ovis aries | place: New Zealand
AAATACTTCTACAGTGACAAGAAGGAAGATCTCGAGAAAGTTTGCGCCAACGCATACGACTTCGTCCTCAACGGAAGTGAACTCGGAGGTGGATCAATCCGTATCCACAATGCCGATGTCCAGAAGAGGATGTTCGAAGTTCTCGGCATAGGTCCCGAAGAAGCCGAATACAAGTTCGGATTCATCATCAACGCATTCCGCTTCGGTGCACCGCCTCACGGAGGTCTGGCGTTCGGATTCGACAGGGTATGCGCCCTGTTCGGAGGTTCCGATTCCATCCGTGACTACATCGCCTTCCCGAAGAACAACCAGGGACGTGACGTCATGATAGATTCTCCTTCAGAAATCGACCAGATCCAGCTTGATGAGCTGCAGATCGATATCCGCAAGAAAGTTGAAGAATAACTGAATACCTTATATGAGCCAGGCCTTTTGACCTGGCTCTTGTGATACGATGGCCTTCATTAAAGAAATTCAAGCCCGATGCTCATCCTGTGGTGAAAATCACACCATAAGCACATACGGCAGCATCAATGTTTCCGAGGATCCCCTTCTCAAGGAAAAGGTGAAAGACGGTTCCCTTTTTGTATGGGAATGCCCGCACTGCGGCCAACTGAACCTCGCCAAATACACCACCCTGTACCATGATCCAGACGGTAAACTCATGGTATGGCTTCTTCCTCTGGGAGAATCCCTTGATCCGGGGACAGAGAACGGTATGGCGAATATAGCCGAAGAACTGGATGATTATACCCTCAGAAGAGTTGACGACATAGGATCACTCATCGAAAAAGTGAACATTTTCGACGCTGGTCTCGATGACATCATCATCGAAATGTGCAAGTATGTCACAAAGATGGAACTTGTCGAGAAAACTCCCCAAAAGAGGGCGGAAATCATGGCCGCCCCATTCAAATTCTACAGAATGGGAGGTGCGGACAATGAAATAACCCTGTCCTTTCCGATGGACGGAAACATGCACGGGGTCAATATAGGCTTCAACGTCTACGAGGACTGCAGCGGAATACTCCGGAGAAACCCCACCATAAAGCCGGAAAGGGGCTTTGCCCGCATCGATTCAGCATGGCTGGGCAAGTTCTTCAGATAAGAACGAAAGTCCTTTACAGACGAAATAACAACGAAACAAGGGTGACCGAGTTCCTTTTCAGGACAAGGCCACCCTTTGTGTGATTTTTCAGGATATTCTACTGCAGAAGACGTGCTCCGTCGCTGATCACGACATTGTAAATCTTGGGAGCGTGTCCGAATTTCTCGGTGAACTGATCGACTGCCGCGGAAATGAATCCTTCGTAAAGTTCATCCTTTACGAGGTTGATGGTACATCCGCCGAATCCTCCACCCATAACCCTGGAGCCGGTAACATCGTACTTGCGGGCGAGTTTATTGAGGAAATCAAGTTCTTCGCAGCTGACTTCATACAGACGGCTGAGTCCGAAATGAGTCTGATACATCATTTCTCCTACGGTCTCGTAATCACCTCTCTCCAAAGCGTCGCACACATCAAGGACCCTCTGGACTTCACCGATGACATACTCAGCGCGGAGGAAATCCTCTTCAGGAATCTGATCCCTTACCTCATCGAGCCATACCCTCTTGGCGTCGCTCAGGAATTCAACCTCAGGATGATTCTTACGGATGGCTGCGGCGGCATTCTCGCAAGAAGCCCTTCTCTTGTTGTACGCTGAGGAAGCGAGTTCATGCTTCACGCATGAATCGATGAGAACTAGTTTGTATCCTTCGGGATTGAAGGGGAAATACTTGTATTCAAGAGTCTTGCAATTGAGACGGATAAGGCTTCCCTTCTTTCCGAATACGGATGCGAACTGGTCCATGATACCGCACTTCACTCCGCAGTAATTATGCTCGGTGCTCTGACCGATCTTGGCGAGTTCGAACTTGTCAATACCGTTATCAAAAAGATAGTTGATAGCGAAAGCGAAGGTGCTTTCGAGAGCGGCTGATGAAGAAAGGCCGGCGCCGAGAGGAACGTCTCCCGCAAAAACCGTATTGAATCCTTCTACCTTACCTCCCCTTTTGATGGTCTCGCGGCAAACTCCGAAGATGTAACTTGCCCAGCTCTGCGAAGGCTTGTCGGATTCTTCAAGTCCGAATTCCACATACTCATCATAATCAAGGGAATAAGCATGAACTTTGGAAGTTCCGTTGATTTTGATTTCAGCTACGATTCCGCAGTCAATGGCTCCGGGGAAAACGTATCCGCCATTATAGTCGGTATGCTCACCGATAAGATTGATACGACCGGCTGAAGCGAAGAACTGTCCATCCGTTCCATACAGGGTTCTGAACTTTTCCTGTATTCTTTCTTTCATATCCATAATATAGAATGTGTTTGGTTTTTGATTCGCGTTTCTAAAGTGATTGAACACAAATATAACCAAGATTTTTCAATTTGGGAATCCGCTTGAGGGGCAATAACAGGAAAAAGCCGTACCTTTGCACATAAACAATAAGATTTAAACAGAACATGTCTTTAAAATGCGGTATTGTGGGCCTTCCCAACGTAGGAAAATCCACTCTCTTCAATTGCATAAGTTCAGGAAAGGCGCAGAGTGCCAACTTCCCTTTCTGTACCATAGAACCGAATCTCGGATCGACCAATGTCCCGGACAAAAGGCTTGATGTCCTCACTGAAATCTGCAAGCCGAAGAGAACTATTCCGGCGACCGTGGACATCGTCGACATCGCTGGTCTTGTAAAAGGAGCAAGCAAGGGAGAAGGTCTCGGGAACCAGTTCCTCGCCAACATCAGGGAAACTGATGCTATACTTCACGTTCTGAGGTGCTTCGATGACGGAAACATCGTGCATGTGGACGGATCCGTTGACCCGGTGAGGGACAAGGAAGTCGTCGACGCTGAACTTCAGATAAAGGATCTGGAAACCGTTGAATCAAGACTGGCAAAGGTCCAGAAGCAGGCGAAGGTCGGTGGAGACAAAGACGCAAAGAAACTCACGGACCTTCTGGAAAGATACCGCGAAGCCCTCGTCCAGGGAAAATCCTGCCGCACTGTGGAACTCCTCAATGAAGAGGAAGCCGCTATGGCGAAAGACCTTTATCTTCTCACCAACAAACCGGTGATGTACATATGCAATGTCGATGAAGCATCGGCTTCTTCAGGAAACGCATATGTTGACGCCGTAAGGGAAGCGACAAAGGATGAGAACGCTGAAATCCTCATCATCGCGGCCAAAACAGAATCTGAAATAGCCGAGATAGAGGAATACGAAGACAGACAGATGTTCCTTGAGGAACTGGGTCTCGAGGAATCCGGTGTCGTAAGGCTTATCCAGGGAGCGTACAGGCTTCTCGGCCTGCAGACATTCTTCACGGCCGGAGCCGACGAGTGCAGGGCCTGGACCATATCAAAGGGAGACAAAGCTCCCAAGGCTGCTGGTGTCATCCACAGTGATTTCGAAAAAGGATTCATAAGGGCGGAGGTCATCAAATACGAAGACTTCGTCAAATACAAATCAGAATCAGCTGTAAGGGCCGTCGGTAAACTCTCCACCGAAGGAAAGGAATACGTGGTCCAGGATGGAGACATAATGCACTTCCTGTTCAACGTCTAAGAAGACCCTAATCCGGAATGCAACAATGAAAACCTCCCACATGGGAGGTTTTTTGCTTTGCACTTCCTGCCGATGACAAGAAAAACGCACCTCCCGAAAGAGATGCGTCATTCTTATTAAAGGTGGTACTGGGTCAGTATTCTATTAATAGAAACGTGCCCTATTGTCTTTCACGTCATTGTCCTGCATCATGACGGGAAGGAGATACTGTGTAAGATACTGAGCCTCCTGGAGGTCACGGTTCTTGGAGTCCTCTTCGGTGAAGAAGGCGCCTGTATCACGACCGGTAACCTTGAAGACATATACTCCTACTGAACCTGCGACGGGACCGCAAACCTGTCCTTCGGGAGCAACTGAAAGCGCACCGATGAACTTAGGATCAAGGCTCTGGGAAGTCAGTGAAGAGAAAGCTATACCGCTCTGGCTGCTGACGGTAGAACCGAGAGTCTCGGCGATCTGCTCAAGGTCGTTCATTCCGGAGATCTTATCCTTGATTTCAGCGGCCTTCTTTTCGGACATCTTGTCGAAATAGAGCTGCTCACGGATTACGGAAGCGGCCTCATTGACTGTAGCATATCCTTCTTTGTGGATATCCTTGACGGTAGCGATGAAGAAGTAATTGTTGTCTACAGTGATGATAGGAGAAACCTTTCCGGCCTTGTTGTCGAAGATCCAACGGGTAACCTCCTTGGTGTTGTCGATGGCACCAAGCTGATTGGAGCTCTCAAGAAGGTTGTTTACAGGATGAGAGTAAACACCGAGAGTATCAACTGCCTTGCGGTAGTTCTGATAGCTTCCTGCAGCGGCTGTTGCGAAGGTGTTGGCCCTGTTGTAGTAGTCGTTGAAGGTTTCCTTGCTGGCAAGAGCCTCTTTCTCGAAGATGGCAACCTGCTTCTTGGCTACGGGAGCGGTCTTCTTGGTGACCTCAACGATATGGGTACCGTACTGGGTCTTGAGGATATAAGGCTTGTTGAGAGCTGCGGTGAAGACACCCTCGAAACCGGGGATCATATAATTCTGGGTCATCCAACCGATGTTACCCATTTCACCGTCAACGGTGGAACCCTGGTCATCGGAATAGAGAGCTGCGAGATTCGCGAAGTTCTCTCCATTGTTGATCACATTGAGAAGTGAGTCCGCAACGTGATCAGCGTCAGCTGACTGGAGAAGGATATGCTTGACGTAAGCTGAGTCAGGAATCATCTGGGAATCCATAACCCTGGCTACGTAGAAGGTATTTCCGGAAGTGATGATATCTGAAACACCGGCGTCATTGCTGCTCCATACGAAGTTGTCGATGTCTGAAGAGATCGTTGAAAGCTCTCCCTGCTTGTACCAATACTCGGAATAAGCCCTGTCTGAGTTCTTGAGAAGGAAGTTGCGGACATTGTCTGACTGCGCGAACTCCTCGTACATCTCGGCAACGCTGTTCTTTGTGGACTCGATGTCGGTAGCTGAAGGAACAACCTCATAAACTACATATTCCATGTCCCTGCTTGCCTGCTGACGGAAGAGATTCTTGTGGGAATTGTAGTATTCCTTGATCTCATTGTCGGAAACGACGATAGAGCTGTCGGTGGTATAGCTGTAGGGAACCATCACGAAATCAACATCTGTAGTGTTGTTGTTCTCGGCGATCTTCCTGCGGAGCATAAGAGGGTTGGTGATGTTGCTCTGTGTGAAGAGGGAAGCGTACTTCTCATAGTACTGCTCGTTGAGAACATTTTCCTGCAGATAATCCCAATAGAGTTTGAGCTGACCTGTTTCGTCAGCATTTATGTTGCGTACGAAAGTGAGGACAGCATCCTTGGAGAAGCTTCCGTTTTCGTCAACGAACAGGGGATTCTGGGAAATGAGGGGGGAAATGTAATTTCCGGTGGAGAGGTCAACAAGTTCATCTTCTCCTACGGTGATACCGGCAGCATTTGCCTCGGGAATGAAGAGATGCTTGTAAACGAGGTTCTGCCAAGCGGCATTCCTGATCTGCTCCTGCTGAGCTGCGCTGGAAGCAGAAGTTCCGGAAATGATTTCATTGACTGAGGTCATGCGCTGGACATCCTCCTGGAAATCGGTATAGGAAATTGACTTGTTGCCGATTTCTCCTACATCGTACTTGGAAGACATTGACTGGAATGCTGAAGCGATATCACTAGGTGATACGATGAATGAAAGCAGACCCAGGGCAATTATTATGGATGCCGCCAGACCGAATTTTACGCGAATTTTTTCAAGAACCGCCATTTTATTTTGATTTTATTATTATCGTGTTTTTAGTCTATTTCCATACCGGAAAATAGATATGGACCGCGAAGATAACAATTTTCCGTCAATTCATCACTATTTTTTGAGAATCATTCATTTATTATGGCCCCAAAGATACTGAAAAGAGGGCCGTGGATATATCTCCGTGACCCTCTTCAAATGAAATCCATATTTTACTCCGACAGTATGGTTGCGCTACCTTTTTCCGGGCATCGGACCTATGAAATTGACCGTGTCTATTATGACTTCGGTCGTGTCTTTAACAACGACGAAAGTATTGTTGAAAGGCACCAGCAATTCCGCATTGCGGGCCCTTTCGTCGGATCTCATACCGTAGCCCTGCATGAATCCTGAAGGGGAATACATCCTGATATAGCAGTCAGTATATATTTCTCCGGCCTTGCGGTCCCAATAGATGGTATCGGTTTCCATAGTCTGCTGATTGACTATATTCTTTATGACCACATTGCCGTACGCCATCCATATTTCTTCGGTGCTGCCGTTGGCCTTGTTGTGTCTGGCTTCATTGGCACGGATGGTGGATTCCAGGACTTCGTCATCGGTATAGGCATATACGTTGATCCCTTCCGGAAAAAGTTCATATGAAAGAGTATCCGTATTGTATCTTTCCATTATTGGAGCGAATACCCTCATCTGAATCTTTCCGTTCTCGGTCTGGACAATATACATGCTGTCCACTGTCTGGAGAGGGGTAGAAGCCAAATTGAGTTCTTCGGCTTCCGAAAGTTTGGATTTACAAGAATATACGATAATAGCAACCGCGAATGCGGTTGCCATTATCCTCATAATATTCAATAATTTGTCCAAAATTTTACTTCTGGGTCCTGACTGTTGTGGTAGCCCTCATGCCTCCGCAGGAAACAGTGTAGGACTGTCCGTTTGTAAGGTCATACATGAAAGCGTCAGCGGTCTTGGGGAAGTAAACGCTGTAGGAGCTGATCATGCGGTTGCAATCCTCAGTGAGGGAAGGATCGGCTGCCTTGGCCTTGTTCATGTAGTCGCAAGCTACCCAGTAAGGGGAACGCCTTGAGATTTCGTCACCGCCGCAGGAAGTGGAAGCCCAGATGGTTCCGATCAGGTAGTAAGCCTTACCTGCGTTGTTGGGATCGAGTTCAAGAGCTTTCTGAGCTGCCTCGAAACCCTTTGCGCTGAGACCGTTCTTTACGCAGAATGTAGCATACTGCATATTGTATTCAGCGGCCTGTGCGGTTTCAAGATCGGGGCTGCTGACAGCTTCCTCGATGTACTTGCTTGCAAGCTCGACGTTGTCGCGGGATGCATAGAGCCTGTACAGATAGTAAGCTGACTGAGCGGTAGGATTGGTGTTGTACATGGTGGTAACAGCCTTGAGATAAAGGTCGTTGTCAGTACAATCATCGGTCATCGACATCATCTTTACGATGTTGGTGGCGAGATCAGCGTCGTTGGGAGCAGCCTCATACCTGGGAGTGAACAGGGAGATGAGGTTGTCGCAGCTGGCGACCTTGCTGGTGATGAAGAGACCTTCCATATCGGATTTCACCTTGCTGTTCTGCTCTGCCTCTGAATCATTGGCGGGAGTAGCCTTGGAAAGGATGTCAAGGTTATTCTGATAGGTGGAGATAACCTTTTCAGCGTCAATCTTACCATCCTGATAAAGAGCGATGGCTGCATTGAGGTCGTTGATCAGAATGCTTGCCTTGGTCTCCTCCTTGTTGGTCTCGATGATCTTGTTGAGGCGGTTGTACAGATCCTGAGGATCGTCCTTTATATAATTTACGAGGTCGGTTCCCAGGTTGTTGATAGCTGTTACAGCATATTTGGGATAATACTCAGCCCTTGTGTTGTGAAGGGTTATGAGAGTGTCGATGAGAGCCCTCCTGTAAGATGCATTTGAAGCGTTCTCAGCAATAAGTCTACGAACAAGTACTGTTCCGTCAGTAAAGATACTCTGACGAGCCTGAGGGGGGCAAAGTTTATAGGCCTTCCTCCAGTTGGGAATTGCGTCGTTGTAGTTCTTCTGCTTGTAGTACTGGTCGTAGTATGACAGATATTTGATGCACTCAGCACTATCAGCGCCATACTTACTCTGGGCGCGCATGATGTTTCCGCCCAGAACGACTGCAATTGTAGCAAGTAAAATAGTCAACCTTTTCATTGTATCAATGCTTTTTTAATTGTTGCAATTCAATAATCATACCACTTCGGGCAATCCCTCAGTGAACGAGGCCCGCAAATATAGTGAATTTCGGTATTCTTCGGCAATATTAATTGTAATGGAATTTCTGGAACCATATGTCGTGAATGTTGAATCCTATCACGAACATGGCATATCTTTCACGTGTCAAAGTACCCTTCGTACTGCCCTTCTGGCCCAAATCGACACCAAGTGAAATACCGTTGTACCATCTGAATACGGGCAACGTCACACCGAAGGTCACACCCATCGCATTCACGTTGTTCCCGTCCAACTTATAATAAGAAGTGTCGTAATACGCTCCGAATCTGTAGGCCCACCGTCGCAAATAATATCGGATATCATTCCTGTTGGGAACAATTTCGAAACCGGCACGGAAAGATTGGGATACTGCGGGGGAGAATACAGTCGTTCCCACATTGGAGAAACCTCTCGTATTGTCGAAATGGGAACCTGTCCAATCGGATCTTATATAATCGAATTCAAGTACCCACTTGTCTCCCTTACGGAAAGAAATGCCTACTCCCAGTTCATCTCCCAGACGGGCCTTGGTTGATTTTCCGAGTGTGTCGAGACTGTAGTTGAGTGTATCCCTCACACTGGAGATGGTCGCGAACTGATATTCGGTGGAATAACCCTTGATGTCGGCTCCCAATCTATAGGTGGCTCCAAGGGTCATGCTTACGTCGTTTCCCAAATTCTTGTCATACTGGACACCGAACTTTCCGGTCAGTGCCTTCAATTCAAGAACATTACCGCTGGAAATTTCCCTGTAACTCGTATTGGAGAACGACATGGTGGTAGTCTTGTCTATATTACCGAAGTAATAGATACCCTGTGCACCGAGGGAAAGATGGTCCCAAAGCGTGACTCCTCCACCCAAAAACAGCTGATAAAGTCCACCGTTTCCGGATGAAGAATAAAGGATGTTTCCGGTCTTTCCTATAATTGAAGGATCTGTGACCCGGTGTGAGAAATCATATCCTACATTGCTGAAAGGAGTGATTCCGAACATCATTGCGGATTTCCTGTATATGGGGAAACTGAATACAATGTCATTGAGGTTGAAAACGTTGCTGGCCGAAGAATAATTTCCCTGACGGAAAAGTTTGTTTTCTGAGTTCAGACCGACGTCCATCATGAACGAGAGGGTATCCCTTGCCGTAACGGCCGCAGGATTCATGTAATTCACGAATCTGTGGCTCCTGGAAGCTATACCTACTCCTCCCATGGAACGGCTGTATGCAGGACCGTCCTTTATGATGTCACCCACACCAAAAACAGAATAGGGGGAATATGTATTGTAAGCCCCATCCTGTGCATGGGAAGAAAATGCCGCCAATGTTATCAGCGACATACAAAGTATAATAGCATTCCTAATTTTCATTCCGCAAATATTCGTCAGCAATTAATGCCAACCCCATCAAAACGAGGTTACAAACTACAAATATCGATGTTTTAATCCTTTTTGCAAAATAATTCGCGTCACCTCCGGTGAACACAACTATATTGTCCGGGTATACTCCCAGGTATCCCTCTATTTCAAACATTATGCCCGACACGACTCCGGATGTTATCGAAGTATTGAATGAATCGCCTATTACAGGAGTATCGGAAGGGGTATCGAGACGGGGAAGTGCCCTTGAATATCTGTTGATGGCTTTGAATCTGGTACGGCAACCAAGAGATATGTTTCCGCCCAAGTATTTTCCTTCCTTGTCCGTGAAATCGACGGTGAGAGTGGTCCCGAAATCAACAACTGAACATCCTTTCCCTTTGAAAAGATATCTGGCGGCAAGAATGGATGCAGCCCTGTCGTAAGACAGATATTCGGGTAAACCTTTTTCCTTCAGAATATCAGTGTGCGCACTATCCAGAATCAGCAGTTTGCCGCACTCGCCTTTGAACAATTCAGCATCCCGTTCAGAAATGGTATATACCGATGATATGACCATCACATCCGGTTTTTCCTTTGTAGTGAGCGAAAGGATGAATTCCTGAACTTTCTCTCCCTGGTAACGGAATGTTTTTCCGAGAGTCATCATGTCTGACCATGATGCCTTGACCGCGGTATTTCCAATATCCACAATGAGATTAGACATCTTGCTTATCTTTTTTTATCGGATGAATAATCAAGTTTTTTCAATAAATCATACGCCTTCTTTATCGACTCCACACTTCGGCAAACGATCCTGAGTTTACCGTCCTTCTGCTTCATTTCAAAAAGGTTGCCAGTCGAAACTTTCTCCATTATGGAAGTGAACGTATCGGTCCTGTAGTACTGGGACATCGGATTGGAAATGAAGAAGGCGATGAGGATTCCGTTCTTTATTATTATTTTTTCGAAACCGAGTTTTTCTCCCAGATGCCTTATCCTCACTATATCGAAAAGGCTCTTCAGTTCCTGCGGCATCTGACCGAATCTGTCCTCCAGCCTCGAAGCGAATATATCGAGTTCCTTGTCTTTTGAAATGGAGTCAAGTTCCTTGTATATCCTTATCTTCTCCGCTGAAATGTCAATATAGCTGTCCGGTATGAAAGCCGGCTGATCGGTTTCTATGGTACAGTCCTCAACATAGGTGTCCCTGACATTCTTCGAAGTGAGACCCGTTTCGACACCGAGTTCCTCCATGGCTTCAGAAAGGATCTTCTGATATGTTTCGTATCCCATATCGGATATGAAACCGCTCTGCTCAGCACCCAGAAGATTGCCGGCACCCCTGATGTCAAGATCCTGCATCGCTATATTGAAACCGCTGCCGAGGTCAGAGAATTCTTCTATGGCCTTCAATCTTCTTCTGGCGTCATCGGTAAGAGTGGTAAGGGGAGGAACAATCAGATAACAGAAAGCCTTCTTGTTGGAACGTCCTACTCTTCCCCTCAATTGATGAAGGTCACTGAGTCCGAAGTTCTGAGCCTGATTTATTATTATAGTGTTGGCATTGGGTATATCCAATCCGTTTTCCACTATCGTCGTGCAGAGCAACATGTCATAATCACCCTGCATGAAATCAAGCATCTTGTTCTCCAAGACCTTTGGTTCCATCTGTCCATGCGCTACGCAAATCTTCATGTCGGGGACAAGACGATGCAGAATATCATGTATTCCATCCAGTTCTTCGACCCTGTTGTGGAGGAAAAATATCTGACCTCCTCTCGACAGTTCATAATTTATGATGCTCTTTATCTCGTTTTCGTCGAAGAGCATTATCTCTGTCTGGACCGGAATCCTGTTCGGAGGAGGAGTATTGATTATAGAAAGGTCTCGCGCTCCGAGTAGAGAGAATTGAAGGGTTCTGGGGATAGGAGTAGCCGTCAGAGTCAAGGTGTCGACCGAACTCTTCAACTGGCGGAGTTTTTCCTTGGCGCTTACGCCGAATTTCTGTTCCTCATCTATTATGAGAAGTCCCAAATCCTTGAAAACGAAATCCTTTCCCAAGATTTTATGGGTTCCTATCACTATATCCGTTTTCCCTTCAGACAAGTTTTTCTTTATCGCACTTATTTCCTTTGCCGTCCTCAAGCGGCTGACATATTCTATATTGCAAGGAAAACCGGACAATCTTGAAGAGAAAGTCTTGTAATGCTGAAGGGCCAATATCGTAGTTGGAACCAGCACAGCCACCTGTTTACTGTCACAAACGGCCTTGAACGCTGCCCTGACCGCTATTTCGGTCTTTCCGAATCCCACATCTCCGCACACAAGACGATCCATCGGACTCTTGTCTTCCATATCTCTTTTGACGGCTTGGGAAGCTGTCATCTGGTCGGGTGTATCTTCATACATGAAAGAAGATTCAAGCTCTTCCTGAAGATAAGTGTCGGCCGAATACGCGAATCCCTTGGAAGCCTTCCTCTCAGCATAAAGCTTGATAAGTTCCTTGGCGATGTCTTTAACCTTCGACTTGGCCGTGGATTTGAGATTCTGCCAAGTCTTGGATCCCAGTTTGTTTATTTTCGGAGGAACCGAATCCTTTGACTTGAATCTGGATATCTTGTGAAGGTTGTGTACGGATACGAATACCACGTCTCCGTCCTTGTACATGAGTTTCACAACTTCATGCATCCTTCCTTTGTCGTCCCTCATCCTGACAAGACCACCGAATATTCCCACTCCATGGTCTATATGCACGATATAGTCACCTATATTGAAAGAACTCAGGTCGTTGAGGGTCAATTGCTCGCTCTTCTCGACAGTTCTTCGGAGCGAAACCCTATGGAAACGGTCGAATATTTCATGATCGGAGTAACAACAAATGAAATCATCCGAATCGATGAATCCGCTGTGAATATTGTGTCCCGGGATGAATTCGGGAAAAAGACCGCCGTTCTGGGCGAGGATATTCCTCAGACGTTCAAGTTGGGATTCCTTTTCCCCGAAAATCTTCACCTTGTACCCATGCTCAATTTTAGCCCTTATATCTTCAGTGAGGAGTTCGAAGTTCTTGTTGAAGACGGGTTGGGGTGAAATATGGAACTGGACCGCATTCTGCACCGCATTGTCTCCCTGTCTGGAAAGAGGTACATCAAGGAAAACTTTCCTGAACTTTTCCACTTCGCTGAAGAAATCCCTTCCGCTGTACATGTCGGATGAATCGAGCCACACCAGCGTATCGGAGGGAAGCATTTCCAGAATGCTCGTTTCACCCGCTTTCTGGTCGGAAACGAGGTCGGACACTATATCTATAGATGTCACTACCTCTTTTGAAAGCTGGGTATTGCAATCGAATACGTTTATCTTCTCCACCTCATTCCCGAAAAAGGATACCCTGTAGGGATTATTGTAAGAATAAGAGAAAATATCCACTATCGAACCCCTGATGGCATATTGCCCCGGAGCCGATACGAAATCAACCTTTTCGAATCCTTTTTCATAAAGGGACTTCTTGAGAGTCTCGTGATCTATCTCATCACCTGTTTTTATGGTTAGAATGGATCCCTCTATGGTTCTTTTGTCAGGAACTTTTTCTTCAAGAGATTCAGGATAGGTCACTATGATGAGAAGTTCTCCATCATTCGACATCAGTTTTCCGATGGCGGAAGTCCTCTGCACTTCGAGAGTAGCCTTGTAGTTGCTCTTTTCCACACTCCTTCCCGAATCCGGAAGAAAGAAAATGCAGTCACCTTTATACAGATAATAAAGGTCTGAAGCACAATATTCGGCGGCCTCCCTGTTGGGCAACAGGACAAGATGAACCCCGCTGTCAGCCACATTGCTGACAACGAACCACCGCGCTGACAAAAACAATCCGCTGCAGAAGGTTTCCCGGGAAAGGGAAACTCTTTTTGCCAGGATTGAGGTTGAACCCGAACTTATCAACATTTACGGTAAAAAATCTGTTGAAAACCTGTTGATAACCCTGTTCGAAAAATTACAAAACTAAATTTTTCCGGAACGTATCTTTTTTATAAGCAGAACTGATTTTTCAAAAACAAATCAAATTCCAAAAAGTTTTCAAAAAGATAAAAAGGAGGTTTTCAACAATTTATCAATATATTAAAATATTACTGCTCAGTAAATTACAAACTTAATCAACAAACTCACAGCTATAACATCATCATCACTTTCTTAAATTAAAAAAGATTATATTTGTAATGTTAAAAATGATGCCATGGCAGATGACTTCAACCCGCACAATTCGGGAAAGGACAAAGATAAGGATTTGGAAGAAAAAATTCGCCCCCAGGAAATAGAAGATTTCACGGGACAGGCTAAGATAATATCCAATCTGAAGATTTTCATCCAAGCGGCGAAGATGAGGGGCGAGTCATTGGACCACGTCCTCTTTCACGGTCCTCCCGGTCTTGGAAAGACTACCCTCGCCCATATCATAGCCAATGAGTTGGGGGTAAACATGAAGATAACTTCCGGCCCCGTCCTTGACAAGCCGGGTGATCTTGCAGGCCTTCTCACGTCCCTGGAAACCGGTGATGTCCTTTTCATCGATGAGATCCACCGACTTTCCCCGGAAGTTGAGGAATACCTTTATTCCGCGATGGAGGATTACGTGATTGACATCATGATCGACAAAGGTCCCGGTGCCCGTTCTGTCCGCATTTCCCTCAATCCTTTCACTCTTGTCGGAGCGACCACAAGAAGCGGTCTTCTCACGGCTCCCCTTCGTGCCAGATTCGGCATCACTTGCGCCATGGAATACTACGACACTCCCGACCTTGAAAAGATAGTGAAAAGGAGTGCCAGGATACTCAATATAGGTATAGAGGACAATGCGGCCAGAGAAATAGCTTTGAGGAGCCGCGGAACTCCCCGTATAGCGAACGCCCTTCTCAAAAGAGTCAGGGATTTCGCCCAGGTAAAGGGCGACGGACATATCGATATAGCCATTTCACGCTATGCCCTCGATGCCCTCAACATAGACAAGAGGGGACTCGACAAGATCGACAACAATATCCTCCATACGATCATCACGAAATTCCGTGGTGGCCCCGTCGGAATAGGAACGATCGCTACGGCCGTAGGTGAAGACTCAGGAACTCTGGAGGAGGTC
>ODAI011387254.1_pt1 | contig 14576 bp, 19 predicted proteins | sample 1539321 | NCBI WGS metagenome assembly ODAI01 (sample SAMN02144231, study PRJEB22623) | gut metagenome | biome: sheep rumen | host: Ovis aries | place: New Zealand
GGGGAGGTTTGGAACCGTCCTGATCCAGTCATGGCAGGTCTTGAACACGTACATCATCGGCCTGCCGTCCTCATCGAACCGCATCCGCTCATGCACCTGCATCTTCCCCGCCAGCCGGGTATTGTCTCCCTTGTTAAACACCACACCCCGCCGGGAGCCGTTCGGGGCCATCTGGTCGGCTACGCTGTCACCCCGGGATCGGTCGAAGATGGCCGGGTCAGCCGTCCGGATCACCGGGATGTTGTTCTCTATCTCCGGCCCCTCCCGCTCCAGGATGCCCTGAGCGATCTGCCGGGGTGTAAGCTCCAGACCCACGTTAGCCTGCCTGGGTTTGCACCCGTACCACTCCCGATACAGGTACGCCCGGCCCTGGTAGTCCATCGCCCACCACTGGCAGGCAAAGGGCCGGGAGTACCCATGATCGAAGGAGAAGTATCTCGGCCAGTCCAACGGAATCTCGAACGGGTCGATAATGTGGGTATTGATTCGATCCTTGTAGTGCGCCGGATCATCCCTGAACTCGGAGAACACCATGCCCTCGAAGGCGTCCCAGCGTCCCTCCAGCAGGCTCTTCCGCAGGGCCTCCGGCTTCTGTTCCAGCTCGAAGATGTAGTCATCCGTGATAAAAGGATTCTCCATCGCCAGAGCCGGGATGTACTGTGTCCGGATAATACGGGACTTATGCAGCGTCTCTGAATAAATCTCCTGAGTCTGGATGCTCATGAACGGCCCAGCGTCCACGAACATTTTCTTCACCCACCCGTGACCGATGTTTCCCGGGTTGCTGGCCGACCGGACAATCGGCACAACACCCAGGGACTTCTTCGCCCGTAGACGGGTCTTGATAAAGTCGTACACTACCTGCTCGAATGAGGTCAGCTCGTCAAAGTACAGAAACTGGATCTCGATGCCCGAATACTTAAAACGGTCAGCCTCGTTTTCGCAGTGCCTGAAAAGGATCTTGCTGCCGTTCACCAGCCGGAACTCATGCCTCCCGGCATTGTACGTTGCAATGCTTTCCGGATAGGATGCCTGGGCCTCCTTGATGTCTGTATCCTCAAGCTCCTGGTACGTTCTCCGAAAAACAGCCGCTGTCGTTCCCGGGTTTTTCAGGCAACGAAAAAAGGCGTCCATGATGAGCGCCTTTGTCTTCCCGCCTCCCGCTGCACCTCCGTACAGGATCTCGTTAGCACGTGATGCATGGAAGATTTTCTGCTTTTCAGTAGGCTGGTAGTTTATAACCGCTGTTGGCATGGGATCACCTGTCTTGAAATGTTGACGATGGCGGGAGTCGAACCCGCTTCTCCTGAAGCTACCCGGCAGGACTCGGCGCTGTATAGCTCTCCTCGGATGGTAGTATGTCCGCCACCTGATCAGCCGTGGCGGCATCCGGAAAGAGCTTAGTACCGATCGTCCCCTTTCACCTTTTTACACCGTGCACTTTCCCCGGGGCCGTACAAATACACAGCGCAGGCGTTTTCCACAAGCACTACATCGTCATGACAAATAGGGACTCGCATGTATGTTAGCCGCACGTTACAAATTTTTTGGGGGTGGCAGAAGTGGTGTCGGTGTGCGTAGGTATAGCGGCCTACGGTGCGGGCCGCGCGGAGTCCCGCCCACGATTCGGCCCCCCGGGTTCCGGCCGACCCCCTGGTACCCCCACCCCCTCCGGGGGAGGCGGCCCGTCCTACATTTCCTGCCGCTCCTCCGGGGCCGGTGCTGCTGCTCTCCGTCCTGAATAATCGAAGCAATCAGGCTGCATAACCATCTGCATAGTCATCTGGATATGCAGCCATTCCTGCATATCTATGCAGTCAAGTATTCTCTGGTTGGTTAGCTGACCAGATTGATCGAAATCAGGCTGAAACCGCGGTTTCAACTCTTCGTGAAACAATGGTTTTACGAATAGTTGACGCATCATGGCTGGATGGCCATACCAGATTAGCCATCATCATCAGGGGTTCCGATCTCCGGCATCCCCTCGATCTTGACGGTCAGAGCTTTGTCATCCTCACCCCAAATCAGCGGTTTAGCGAAGGTAAGCGAATCATTCGCTGCCTTGTTGGCCAACCAGCCATTATCATCATTAATCTGGTGCTTAATCCGCTTCAGGGCAGCCGATGACATAGCAATTGATATGCGGCGTATCTCGTCCTTCCAGATCTCATCATACCAGGGCTGCCGCCTCCATCTGTATATCTGTGCATCAATCCTATTGATTGTCCTGTCATCGGCTGCAGCGAGATCTACGCCAAATACCTTATCAAAGATATCAGCACGACTTTCTCCTCGTGCTTCCATCCGGACAAACGTATCCTGCGTGGTCGTTGCTCGCTTGACTCTTGGCGCCATCCTATCACCTCCCTGCAGCGCCCCCGGAGGGGGCCGTCTCGCGCTTATGTCTACGCCTGCTGGGCAAAAAGAAAAGCCTCATCAGATGTCGATCTAATGAAGCTTACCGTCAGAACACTATCTACTTTCCCACTACTATACTACACCAAATCCTTTGGTTTGCATAGGTTTTGATGGAAAGAAAATTTTTTTTTGAAAAAGGGGTTGACAGGGATGTACATCCTGTGCTAAGATGGCAGCGAATCAGGGATGTACATCCCAAACGAAGAAAGGAGGGCAATCGCGATGAAGAAATACAGGGTATATAAAGAGCTTTACGATGACAACGGCAGGATCGTTCACAAGACTCCAGTTTGTAGCACAAAAACGCTGAAAATGGCGTACAGCATGGCGCGGACGAACGCTGGGATCGGTCCTGTTGGGATTTACGAAGTCCACCCCGATGGGACTGAAACCAAGGTAGCCTGACACCGGCAGACGGGGCCTCCACCGGAGACCTCGTAGCCGCTGCCAGACAGCGGAGAAAGAGAGGATAAACACAATGAAGGACTACAAAGTGCTGGTCACCAAGTACAACACCTGCACCCACTGCATATTTCATGAGCTTATGTGGCCTGAACAGTACGAAGAATACGGGAAGAACACACATAAGCAAATCAAAGTGATTTCAATCAATCTGATTGAAGATAAAGATGCCTTCATCCACGACAGCCTTAATGATTTTACAAGCTCAAGGTACACCAACAGGTAAAGAAAGGGGTACAAACCATGAAGAAGTTGCTAACCATCATCGTGGCGCTGCTCATCGCTGCAGCCGCCTATCAGGCCGGAATCAGACATGCCATCGAAGACAGCGAGATCTGGACAGTGGATGTCTACGATCCCAGCAATCCGGAAGAAAGCGCCTGGAATGGTTATGACCAGCGCATCATGATCGAGCTGGACGGGAACATCTACGAACACGGCATGACGCAGTGTTGACAGCCATGGTAAACTGAATCGAAGGGAGGCCGGATTATGGGAAGTCAAGCGTACAACCAGAAGAACGTAAAACAGGTAAAGCTCGGATTGAACCTCAAAACCGATGAAGACATCATCAAGCATCTCGCAAGCATCCCCAACGTACAGGGATACATCAAAACCCTGATACGGGAAGACATGAAGAAGGCCCACCGCTAAGGTGGGTCTTTTATAATCCGTTTATGTCGGCATCAGTTTCTCAAATTCCTTCAGCGCATAGCTCCTGACTCTGTATATGCTCTTATCGTCTTCGTACCCCATGATTTCGGAGATCTCTTTCATGCTCTTCCCCATGAAATAGTAATACTCAAGCACCAGCCTGAAGTTCTGCACCTCCAGCTTGTCTACCAGCCCTTGTGCCTCGTCCACAAGGGCTTTATAACGTGCTGCCTTCTCATCCATCCTGGTGGCTAAATCAGCCATCGCCACACCTGCCATCTCAACCCGTGACCGCTTGTCATGAGAACCGGGAACCCCGCTGATATTAGCTCCCAAGGCACCGCCAAGCGCCAAATAATGCTCCCGGCGCTCCTGAATCATCAGCAGCTCCTTCTCGGCCCGTTGTACCTGTTCCAAATAACTCTTAGCCGTCATATCTATCAATCCTCGCTTTAATTGCATTAATCAGGTGATCCTGTCGGCTTTCCTTCCCGGAAAGCACCTTCATCACCTCTTCATCCACCGTCCCTTCGGAAACCAAATGATAAATCGTTACTGGCTTCTCCTGGCCCTGCCGATACAGTCTGGCATTCGCCTGCTGATACAGCTCAAGACTCCATGTAAGCCCAAACCACACAACAATATGCCCACCATGCTGCAGGTTAAGCCCGTGACCGGCTGATGCCGGATGTACCAGCATAACCGGGATCTCGCCCTTATTCCAGGCGGCCACATCTTTCGCGTCCACCAGCACACTGGCCCCCGGGAACCGCTCCAGAATTCTGTCCCTCTCATGCCTGAAGGCATAGTAGACCAGCACAGGCTCCCCGTTGGCCGCCTCGATCAGGTCTTCCAGGGCGTCCAGCTTCCCGTCATGAATCCGGAAATAGCTGCCGTCCTCCCGGTAAATCCCGCCGCCTGCCATCTGCAGCAGCTTACCCGCTAAAACAGCCGCATTTTGCGCTGTAATGGCCTCGTCCCGCAATGGTAGGACTAAATCCCTTTCCAGTGTCTCGTAGGCCTTCCTGGACGCCTCAGACAGCCGCACAGGCACATTGATCTCGATCCGGTCAGGCATCCTCAGATAATCCTCCGCTGTCATACTCATGCAGATATCCGAAATCCTGCCATAGATCTGTTCGGCAGCTCCGTCCAGAAGCGTCCAGCTATAGACCACCATGCCGTTGGTATGGCCCGGACGGAAATACTGATTCCTGTAATTCCCGATAAACTTCCCAAGGCGCTCGCCGCCATCCAGCAAATAGATCTGGCTCCACAGATCAATCAATCCGTTCGGCGCAGGCGTACCGGTCAGGCCCACAACGCGTCTTACTGCAGGCAGTGTACGCTTCAGGGCCTTAAACCGTTCGGCCTTCGGTGACTTGAAGCTCGACAGCTCATCCAGCACCAGCATATCAAACGGCCATTTCCGGGTCGGGGCGTAATACTCCACTAACCATGCCACATTTTCCCGGTTAATCACGTAGATCTCTGCATCCTGCCGAAGTGCTGCTTCCCGCTCCGTCCTCGTCCCAAGCACCTTCACGATCCGCAGCTCCTGCAGGTGATCCCACTTCTGGGCCTCTTCAGCCCAAACTGTAGCTGCCACCCGGAGGGGAGCCACCACCAGCACCTTGCTGACGGCGAAATCCTCCAGCAGGGCCTTCACGGCTGACAGCGTGATAACTGTTTTCCCAAGACCCATCGACAGGAATAGACCGCATCGCTTGTGCTCCAGAATCCAGTCCTGTGCTGCCTGCTGATATGGGTATGGCTTAAAATTCATCAATTCCCTCCAGAAAATCCCGCACCTGATCCATGCCGTACAGCACCTCCACTCTAAACCCCAGATTCTCCAGTCTCAAATGCACCTGGCGCTGACGCGGTGACAGTCTCCCTATCTCCGTCTTCAGCTCCACAAATATTACCTTGCCCCCCGGAAGAAGAACCAGCCGATCAGGCATCCCTGCGTATCCGGGACTCACAAGTTTTATCGCCCAACCGCCCCGTAGTTTAACGCCCAGGGTCAGCACCTTTTCTACTCTCGATTCTAACACGTGCACCGCCTCCCTCGATTATTTCACCGGCTGGTGGATAAGATGGATAATATATAAAACCCCCTATATATACCCATGTTTATTTCAAAAGACATGGGAGCAACATTGGCATTTATCCATCCTATCCACCATAATCTGATCATTTTATACCTCGTTTTTCAGTTTCAGCCCCTGCCAGAAGGCACCCTGAGCCTTGTCGAGCTTCTCAAATCCACTTGCCTCGAGGGCCTTGGCGAAGTCTCTTGCCCGTTTCTGACGCATCCCATTGACCCCAACCCACACTTGGTACGCTGAGTAGAGATCGCCGCCCCGGGCTTCATAGCTTTCTCCAAGCTCGCAGGAATCCTTCAGGAATGATCCCAGCCAGTCCTCACCTTCCAGGTATTCCGCTGTAGCTTTAGCCACCACTCGCGCTTTAGCCAGCTTGCAGCCGCTCTCGTAGAAACGGATAGCCCCTTCGATCACCCACTGTAATACCGCAGGGCCACATTCCTTGAACAGCACAGCCTGGTAGTTGGTAATCACCCGCTCGGGAGGGAGTGTGGACGGGAAGGGCGCCACGGCGATCCTCCGCTTCGTCCCTCCGTCCAAAGATCCCAGCCTGGGCAAATAGTTGGTATGCATAATCGTTGTGTGGGTGGGGATGAATTCCATCGGGTCTTTATACAAGGCCCTTGCGCTGATAACATCCCGCGATGTGATCCTCTTAAGCTGCGAGTTAGACATGTAGGCAGCTTCTTCTGTCTCTCCCAGGATGGCCAGCCGGACGCCCCGAAGGGCAGCGATATAGCTCTGATCAGGCCGCGCACCCGGGGCAGGGGCAAGGATATCAGCATTGATTGCCTTGGCATAGTCCCCGAAGACGGCCTTCAGGACGCCGAAAAACGTGCTCTTGCCGTTGCCGCCCTTGCCATAGGAAATGACCAGCCCTTCCTCGTATACCTCGCCCACGGCAGCCATCCCGGCCAGCGTCTGCAGGTAGTCCGCGAATTCCCGATCTCCTCCTGTGATGTGGTCGATAAACTCCAGCCACTTATCCGCGCCCATGCTGCCAGGGGAGACTGCGGTGCATTTGGTGCACTTCGCCCTCGGGTCATGCGGCCCTATCTGTCCCGTCCGGAGATCCACGATTCCATCCGGGGTGTTGAGCGCCCATGGATCAGCGTCAAAGGCGTCCGTCCTCGGCTCGTTGACAATCGACTTCAGGATGTTGGTAAGGTGGCTGATGCCAGGAGCCGTCCGGAGCCTGCACACAATGGCAAATTCCTTCTTGGCCTTCTCCAGGGAGGCCTTGTCCTCAGCCAGAGCCAGCTTGGCCTGAGCATTCCGGTAAAGATCATCCGTGAATTTCATCATGAGCAGGCTGGCCTCGGCGTCTGCGTCAAGTAGCCAGCGCGTTCCGTCCCAGAACATCCAGCCGAAAGACTTGTTACGCATAACACCATAACCATACGTGTCGGACATGATCACCGACAAGCCGATCTCCGTCAGATCCTCCTGGAAGGCCTCAAGGTCGGCTTTCTTTTCAAACACACTCTCAGGGGTGAGCTTCACGCCTTCGGCCAGCTCGTCCCTTACCCGCTCGTCCGTCTGGCACAGGCGCTTCATGGCTCCTACGCTGGGCAGGTTGCCGATACTTTCCTCGCTCCCTCTGTCCATCTCGCCGTACAGGTGGATTCTCACCATGTCAAAGGCGTTGCACAGCCGTCTGCTGATCGGGTCGGTGTCATGGTTCGAGTAGATGAAGGTATCATTGTCATAGGTTACAGCGCCGCCCGTGGTGGAGCCTCCGGTATAAGTCCATCTGTTCTCCGTCACCCGCTCGTACCGGTCAGGAATAAACTTCTCGATGGCCTCCGTGATCGTGTAGGCCCTGTTGAATGCGCCGATCACCCCGGGCTTGGTCAGCGGGTCACCCTGCAGCTTGCCCATCCGGGTGATCACGCCAACCTGCCGCTCGGAGGTAGGCCACTGCCGCATATCCTGCCAGTTATCATACATGCCAAGAATTTCGTCAGGATTGACCCAATCGGGGCCTGGGTGTACTTTGACGATAAACTCCCCGTCCAGACTGACGGACGGCCAGAACATGAGCCTGGAGGCCTCGTAGGTGGTGTCATCGAAGGCATTGATGTCCAGTAGCTGGGCGATCTTACGGGCGATCGGCTCATACTCCGCAGCAGTCACGGGCCGCGATAGCGGGATCACAAAGCGGAGTCGTGGGTTTTCCTTCGTGTGAGAGTGGCTTTTGTGGATCAAGCAGGGCCTGCCCATCATGATATACCATAGCTCCCACAAGCCCATGTCCGCGAAGTCAGCGTCAAGACAGATCAGCTGCCGGTCAGAGATGCTCCCGGCCTTCCTGGCGCCTCCCTCGATCCGGCCTCCCACGTAACCCCCGACATCCTTGGCATCCCCGCGCTGGTCTTTGCTCATCGCGGCGTATTCGGATACCGTCTCATTGGTCACGATGGGCGTAGAGAGTTTCTTCACCAGCCGCTCCCAGCTCACGGTCTTAGGAGTCCAGCGGGTGGCCCGTCTGGACTCACCCACTGAGATAGTAATCAAGTCGTTCATACTTCCTCCCGGAATTCGTAGCCGCATCCCCGGCAAAAACGGTCTTTCCGCTTGACCCTGGTCTTGCAGTGCTCACAGTAGTAGTTTTCCTTTCCAATCTGGCACCCGCGCATGATCGGCTCCAGCTCCATCACCTTCCTGGTGACCTTATCCTCGATAGTATTCTCGTCAACGACTTTGAGCAGGTCAGAGGCTGCATCCCACAGCGTAGGGTTTTCCATCATTTCGTGGAGCTTGTTAACTATTGGCTCTCTTAAAGAATACATCGTTCTCCATTACCTCCCTGTCTTTCTTCATGCCGTCCCTCGTGATCCGGGACTCATAGGTGTAGTTTTCCTCGTTCCAGAATTTCACAGCCTGCACCGGGTTGCTCGCCAGCACCGTCCTCATACCGCATTTAGGGCAGATAGCCAGCCACTTGCCAGCCTCATAGATGGACGGCTGGATGTATGGCTTGGCCTTGGCCTTGCACCAGCAGGGGGTCAGCGCTGTGTGGTTAAAGGCCGTAGTCCCGTTGATCGCATGGACGAAGCTAAACCCCATCCCAGCCGCCAGCCGCCTCAGCGCTCGATATTCAGTCCCGCTTACTTCCATCAGCTTTCACATTCCTTTCATATGCCATTAACTGCTCAAGATCAACAATGCGGCGCTCCTGCTCTTTCAGCAAGGCGAGAATCTCGCCCAACATATCAATGTCACAATAGTTGTCACCATCATGCTTTGCCATACAAGCATCGCAACCCATTTTGCAGTATTTTCGATATGCTCCGACCCGTGGCATATAGTCAAATTCAAACCATTCAACAACTTTCCCCCTGTCAGCCATCCTGTTTCACCTCTTTTTTAAACGCCTTTCGGTAAAACGCTTTCTTGGCCTCGTCATTATCCGGGAACCGCAGCATAAAGAAATCGCAGGACTCGTCTGGCACCTCCTCGGTATGGCATTCTTCATAGTCTTGGCAGTATTTGCAGACAGAGTGGCCTTGGATCGCGTCAGCGATGACCTTCTGGTATTGCACGTTCTCCGCGATGGCACGACCATAGACGATCTGGATCCCCTGGATCGCCTCGTCTGTCAGGATGATGAAGCCCCCGCGATATCCGCTCCTCCTGGCATCCTTGACAATCCTGTACGCTTCTATCAACTCTCTAATCATCCTGGAAATTCTCCTTTCGCTTGTCTATCAATCTTTACGATAATATCTTGTACAGTACCCGTCTCCCCGGAGCAGAAGCCCCGGCGCCCATTCAATCGGTTTGCCCATGCATTCCTGCATGTATGCCAGAGCATCCTCGGCCTGCTCCTCGTTCACTTCAACGATCATTTCATCGTGGACATGCATCACGATATCCGGGAAGATTTCGGCTACCCGCAGCATGGCATCCCGCAGGCAGTCTCTGGCTGTGGCCTGGACGATGTTTTCCACCAGCTTCGGGCCATAGGTTTCCACCCGTCCCCACTTGCCAGCGTCCAGCCCTGCGTAGGTGATGCTCTCAGATCCGAAACGGTTGACATCGATCTTAGGCTTGTAGTATCGGATGCACCTCCCGGACGGGAGGGTGAGACTCAGTAGATTCCTGGTGACCTGAGCGCACAGAGCGGTCTGATCACCGGCACAGGACAGCCGTTGGATCGTCCCTTTGTTGTCCAGCGCAGCCTTGACCATCCTGTCCACATCCCACCAGAATTCCACCACACGGGGGTTGGAGTTTCTCCAGGCTGTCACCAGTGGCTGCAGCTCGTCTTCCTTCAGCCCCATATCCAGAGCGCCCATCGCGGTCAGAGCGCCTACAGCGCCTCCGTATCCAAGGGCTAATTCTGCGATTTTGCCCTTCTGTCTCAGGTGTCCATTAATTCCGTGCTTGACAACGGGGACTCTGAACATTTGGGAAGCTGAGGCACAGTAAATGTCCCCTCCGTCACGAAACACTTCCAGACGCCATCTCTCGTCAGCCAGCCAAGCCAGAACCCGCGCTTCGATGGCGCTGAAATCCGCAACTGCAAAGGTTCGTCCGTCTGCGGCAATAAAAGCAGTGCGGATGAGCTGAGATAGAGTATCTGGAACGTTTCCGTATAAGAGCTGAATGCTTTCTCGATCACCCGAAAGAGCGAGCTGTCTGGCCGTGTCAAGGTCAGATATATGATTCTGGGGCAGGTTTTGAACCTGAACCTGCCTACCCGCCCAGCGCCCTGTTCTGTTAGCCCCGTAAAATTGGAACAATCCACGAATGCGTCCGTCTTTGCACACCCCCCGTTGCATAGCTTCATATTTACTGATACTGGTTTTACCCATTTCCTGCCGGATGGCGAGAAGCCGATCCTGCTTCAGATCCAGGTTCCCGCCGTCCCGCATGGCCTTGATGGCCTTTTTGTCGAGACTTCCTTCTACACCCAGCCAGTCTTTGAGCTGGGAAATGCTGTTCACGTTCTCCAGCCCGGTCAGCTTCTCAGCCTCCGCTTTCAGCTCTGCGGTATGCTCCTCGGAGATCCTGATCGCGTTCTCCATCAGTTTCCTGTCGATCAGTACGCCTCGGTCATTGATCCGCTGATCCAGCCACCATGCTTTCCATTCCAGATCGATCACCGGCTTTCCAGCCAGCATCGTGCGTATCGTCCTCTCCACCTCCACGTCCCTTGCGTTGTAGGCCTTGAAGATCAGCCACTTGTCCGGGGCGTGACAGGGGAGATTGCGCGTCCTGCCGCCGTTCGTCTTCGTCGGCTTGCAGGGCTTGCAGAAAAACTGGATGAGGGCCTTGCCTTCCTTCATCTTAGCTTCGTCATCTGAAAGGCCCAGGGCCTGACCCACCCCGGCCAGTGACCGGGGCAGGCCGCAGCTCAGGGCCTGAATCATTGAACATCGCCAAGAGGAAGGATCAAGGAATTCACCTGGTGCAAGCCTTCCACAGCGTTGCATATAGTACGAGAAGCAGGTGCGTTCAAACGCTGCATTAAATGCAGTTTTGACGATGTCCGGACTCTGAATGGCGTCCAGCAGATGATCCGGGATACCATCCTTATACACATCAATCACCGTGACCGGCTCATCATCAAAGGCGTAGCCAAGCAAGAGAATCTCGAAGGAAGGATCTTCCGCATAGCAGTATACTGAAGTCTTTGTAAGGTCTACTTCACTGTAGGACTCAATATCCAGTGCTAACGTAACCATTTGAAGCTCTTCTTTCCGCTCAGAATGTTGTATATGGTTCCCTCCGCTACATTGAATTTCTGAGCTATTTCTTTTACCTTGGTTCCTTGTTCTCGCTGTTTGCGGATTTCACGGACATCAGGAGCTGTCAATTTTCTCCAGGCTTTGCCCTGCCGATACACATCCAGAATGTTTTCTGTTCGTGTTCCGTACCGGAGGTTCTCCAGTCTGTTGTTCTTCGGGTCACCGTCATTATGCAGGACTTCTTTTCCTTCCGGGCAAGGCCCTAAAAAGGTAAGAGCGATAAGCTGGTGCACAAGGCTCCCGGCTCTTCCGTGCCCAAGTACGACGGAGACATGCCCGGATTTACAAGTGCCCGGTCTAAGAACCCTTCCCTTCATAGTCCGGGTGTCTTCGGTTCCACGAGCAACCACCCGGACTTTCCGGTCGAGGCTTCTTATCCGTCCTTCTGTGCTCGCCTGGTAGCGTCCCTCATGCCCAGGGATGTCCTTCCAGACTTCCTCCGTCATTCGATCTCCTTCTCCACTTTATTCAGATCGATGTCCATGAGCCTGCACCTGTCCAGGATGGCGATCATGTACTCATGCATGGCTTTGATCTGCTCATCCACCAGATCCTTTTCATACCGGGCGGCTCTTGCCTCATTCAGCTGTTTCCGGTATTCCTTCAGCAGATGCCTCCGGGTATTCAGCTGCTCATACTCAGCCCAGAGCCGTTCATGCAGGTCTTCGGAGAGCATCGCTTTGACGGTCTTTTCCAGGGGCACGTAGCCGTCTTCACCGCGCAGGCTGGGGCTTTTCAGCTCCTCCACCTCCAGGGTCAGCTCGGGATGCATCCCGCAGATCAGGGTCAGCATGTTGCAGGCCCTCTCCCGGGTATCGAAGACATAAGCGTCCTCAATCTCCTCCCGGAAGGCAGGAGTCTCCTCCTGCTTGTACACTTTCCTGCACATCTTGTAGTAGTACAGAGGCTTATCCCCGTTATAGGTCTTCAAAATGAAACTCATGGTTATCCTCCTTCAATGTCTGCGATTAGTAAGCATTTATCACAGTCCCAGATCGTCATCATCGTCCTCGATAGCATCGAAGACATCCTCAGCCTTCGGAGCGGCGCCGCCCAGGGGCTTATCGTCCCGCACCTTCTGCACCAGGTTCAGATAGCAGGTCACACCCTTGTTGCCGGGAACATTGAAGCACTTAAACTTCAGCATGGCGTTTCCCCACATGCCGGAGTAGATCTCGCTGTCATCGAGGATCTCGTTCCGGTTCCGGTCACACACCTTCACCCGGTTCTTGCTGGTGGTGTTCAGCACCATCATGCCCTTGCACTCAGGGCCGTATTCGCCGCCACGGGGCTTCTGGCCGTCACCATCATGCAACGGGCTGGGAAAATCCTTGGCGCCCTTGATGCCGTTCGTCACGCCCTCAGCCTTCGCCGCCTCAACGGCAGCCATGATGGCCTTGATGGTGTCTTTATCCGTCTTGGGGATCAGCAGGGTGGCGCCGTACTTGCCATCGCTACCATCCTCCTTCTTCCGGGGGTTATTCAGGAACACATAGCTGAACCGGACGGGCTTCTTGGTGACTACTTCGGTGACTTTCGCTTCATAACTCATTTCTCAATTCTCCTTTTCAAATACCTCAAATTTGTTGATGGCCTTGCGGGTGTCTGAGTTTGGCACCAGCGTAGGCTTTCCTTCTGGTTTCACAATGTACTTACCGATTAACTCTGTTAACTTCTGCTTTCCTACTAACTCTTCCAGGTCACCGATGCCCTTAAGCTTCATGGTGTCCTGCGGGGAGAATCCCGCTGCAGTCAGCGCCTCCGCAGAGGCTTTCTCGTCTGTTATTTTCCGTCTGCTGATGCCCTTCACCAGCTTGAACCCGGGATACTCGACACCTTCGTTCAGCGCCTGATCCAGGGCGTAGTCAGCCACCTTCGTTGCCCACCGTTTGATCTCGTCCACCACTTCCAGCAGCTTGGCGATCTCCTCCGGGGACAGCTCGTTGGGCTGGCGCTCCTGGCCTTCCGCATTGAACCGGGCCTTGGCGCTGTCCAGCATGTAGGTGTTGTAGGCCCTGCATACGTTCTTGCACCGGCACCACCGGCACTGATCCTGCCCAGGGTTGAATTCTCCTTCGCCCTTGAAGGCCGTCTGCGCGATTGGCTTCACTTCGGTTTCGCCCCACCATTCCAGCGTATCCCTCGCAATCGACCACTCGGTGATCGAGTCCAGCCGGGGCTGGATGATGTGCAGCGTGACCAGATCAATGTCGTAGAGCATCCCGAATTCGTTCAAGGCGCCAAGGCCGTACAGCATGAGCTGGGGATTCTCCTCCGCGCTCACCGGTACGCCTTTACCGTACTTGAAATCGAATACGTGGAGCACCCCGTCACCGATCAGGACGCAGTCGGCTGTTCCAAAGCCCTCCGGAATCCACGGCGTGAGATCCAGCTCCTGCTCCAGCTTGATGGTGGGATCGCCGTCCTTCATCTCAAGCATCGCCCGGGTGATCTCCTCGCAGTAGGTTGCAACGTGTTCTACCATGATCGGTCTGAACAGCGGATCGTTTTTGATCTTTGCTGGCACTGTAAGGCGCTTGCCTGCCAGCGTCTTCCGCATATGGTCTTCGGCCAGCGAGTGAGCCAGCGTCCCCTCGGCTGCCGCCTCGGACTGCTCGCGCTCCTCAAACTGCTCCTCCCAGCGAACGCTCGGGGGGCATTTCAGCCACTGATGTGCCTTGCTGGCGCTCAGGACAGCGTGTCTTTCTGGCATCTCTGTACCTCCTTAAAAGATCCCGCTGGCGATGACAAGCACCACGCTGAAGACTATCACGGTTGCCACGTAGCCGAAGGCGTTAGCCCACTTCGCAATGGTTTCCTTATCGTCCAGGAACATCTCACACCTCCGACTGTGCTCTCGCCATCGCGCCCAAATAATCCTCCTCCTTGAGCAGGCCAAGCGTTTCCACACCGTAGGCCTTCAGGATCTCCCGGACGGCTCCGGCGCCTTTCCGCTCCCGCAGCTCCTTAAGCGCCGCTCTGACTTCCTCGATGGTTGGCTGCTTCGGCAGCTCATGCACCGGGGCGAGCTTCACGTTCTCTTCCATCTGGGCCTGACTGATGATCGGCCCATCGCTGAAAGACCTGATACCGCCGACTGCGTTCTCGACTACAGCCTGGTCTACCGGAAGCACCAGATGGGGCTTATCCATCCCTGCGGCTTCCTTCAGCTTCTCCA
>ODAI013522906.1_pt1 | contig 14575 bp, 33 predicted proteins | sample 1539321 | NCBI WGS metagenome assembly ODAI01 (sample SAMN02144231, study PRJEB22623) | gut metagenome | biome: sheep rumen | host: Ovis aries | place: New Zealand
CATACATTGAAAACTCTCGCAAAAAGTTCCTCTCTTATGGCGAAGAATGGGAAAAAGCATATTTTAATGACGAAAACGGAGGGTTTAATGTATACCACAGGGAGCATTTGTTTGCTCAGACCAAAAGACCAGAGGCAAGATATACAGGTGGGCAAGCGGAAAAAATCGTTGGAAAGATACTCGCTGACTCTCATGCAAAACAGATAGAATTTTTGCCTGAGAAAGGTTTTGAAGGGAAAAAGGCGGACTTGCATTTCGATAACACAACTTGGGATATAAAATATATCCCTGTTGCTAATGTAGAAACGATTAGGAAGTATATAAAGAATGGAACGAAAGCCGAAAATTTGATATTCTACTGGGACAGTAGCAGCAGATTGAATGATTTAAAGCGAGCAGTAGAAAGAACAAGAGGCTCCCTAAAAGCAAAAGGTAAGCTGGATATAATGCCTAATATCTACTACATAAATGAGGATAGTTCCTTAATAGAACTTATATAAAAAAGCCAACGGACATCCCGAATAATGGGCTGTCCGTTTTGGGGGCAGTAGGGATGAGATTACTCTCATCAATCCTTCCGCATCGCAAAATTATAAACTATTCTTCAATCTACAAAATAATTTGCACTCTTTTTAAAGGGCGGCGGCATTTTTAGTGTCACCGCCCAATCATCATAAAAAAAATCTACTACTCTGTGTATTACGAATGCTTCTATTTATCATTTCTTCGCAAAATTATATAAAATTTAACATAAATCCAAAGAACTGATTATCAGATACTTGACTTTTAATATAATTTAAGATATTAGGTTATTAGTAGAAAACTTAATACTTTTGTAAAATCAACCATTAATACAAAAAAACAAACTATGAAGAATTTAATTAAGATTACGTTATGCTTGCTAGTTGCAAGCCTTTCACTCACTTCCTGTGGCGATGATGAACCAAGTGTAACAACCTCTCGTGAAGTAAGCTTCGCTGATAGCTATGGCAAAAGTTTGTCAGGAATTGCGTATGTTTTCCCTTATGCAACCAATTATAACCCAACAACATTTCTCAGCATTAACACTGCTCTAGCTGCGGGCAAAATATTTGCCGAGCTTGAAACAACTAATGGAGAAAAGGTAAAATCCCTTGATATGCTTCCAATACCAAAAGGCGGTTATTGCAACTGGGATAATATTAACCCAGGGAAATACTATATTATTGGGTACGCATTCGAGTATATTACAGGTAGCGGTATGCCCTATATGATGAGCCATTGGAAAGCTAAGGTTGTAGATATAGAAAAGAATAGCACCGGCAAGATTATATTTACATTCAGTAGCGAAAATGGCTATCAAGGTGAAGATTAACGCACTATTTAACACAGTTTAACCAAAATAAAGGTAGCTATATCCAAAAATATAACTACCTTTGCATTGTCTTCTCGAAGTGAGTAGATAATATTGAACTTAAACGGTGGCTCGTCGTCTGCTCCCCTAAACGTGTGAGGTCGGCGAGCTCCTTTTTTTCTGCCTCTTAGCACAATTCCTCACTTCCTTCATTCCGTCTTCCATGAGTTCCAGTATCTGCGAGTGGTAAGGAGAGTCCTGATTAAACTTCCCTCGGCACTGGCGTATTGAATAGTCTGATATATCAACCTCGATTGTTTCAGCCCTCACGCCATCAACCTTTGCCGAGAGTATCAAGCAGTTGGGTTTTGTGTTGACATCATAGTAGGCATTGGCGAATACGCAATGATTAAGCTCTTTCCCTTCCTCGAAGAACTCCTGAACAGTACGAAGCGGGTCTATCGTGAGGTTTCCTGTCTGTAGATGCAATTTAAAGAAAGGCGCACGCTTGCGCTCATAGGCTGTCGCCAGCCCTTTTGCACGCTCTTTTTGCTGCTTTTCTCTTTCTTGTTGTTCTTCTAAATGGCGTAATCGTTGTTTCTCTTGGCGAATTTCTTGTAAGCGATACATTTTATTTGCTCTCCGTTTTCTTTTGTTAGAAGCCATCTTTGACACCTTATCGTGCATTTTATTGAAATCCTGTGGGCAAACAAGCGAGGGGTTATGTAAATCCTTGCCGAGATATTCAAGCATCCTCACTAAGTCTTCCCAATTAGTTTGCAAGAAATTATACTTGTAGCGCATTGCAATTTTAACCGCCGCCATCTTCTCTCTATCAAAAGCAAACGAGTTTTTAATACACCAGAGTAATATGTTAAAATTTGACCTGAGTAAAGTTTCGCAGAACGATGAGGCATTTATAGCTCTATAGAGGTCGCCTATGTGCAAGTGTATTTCTGTATCTTTAGGGAGGTAGCTGAATGGCTTGCCCAGCTTTGCGTAATACACAGCCGTATAGCCTAAACACCTCGGGTCGCTCAAGCACCAGCAATGGCCATAGCTGCGCTTAATGCTCATCGGTTGGCTTAGTTGCCAACCATCATCAGCCCAACCCATTCGCCTATTTCGTGCGAGAAATACGTATTCGCCATCCTTAAACCATTGTTGCATCACCTCAGCAATAGTATGCGATTTAAGTTTCTTGTAGGCAAAATGTGAGTAGATGTAATAATGCCTCATAACTTGCCAGCCCTTACAAACAGTGATAACGATAAAATGCTGAATATCGTTATGGTTGCGGCTTCGTTTGTAAGCATACTCCATATCGGTGCAATGCTCCAGAGCCCACCTCTCTTGTACTGGAGTTATACAAGAAAGACTACCCGACAGTCGGGCAACCTCTTTTTCTATTTTAGTCCTCGGTTTCATCGCTAGAATAATGATGTTTGAACGACTTTAAACTTAGCGGCTTTTTCTTCGGCTTCTTTGCGCTTCGCCTCAGCTCTGCGTTTCTCGGCATTGCGTGCCTTGTCGAGTTGCTGGTTGTAGTAGTCTTTCTCAGCTTTCTCTTTAAGCTTCGCTTTTTCTTCCTCGGTAAGCTCGATATGATGATTTACCACAACATTACAACCAACTTCTTTGAGGTCTTTCTCGCTGATGTCGCTCTCATCGTAGTAGTGTGCCGCCATGCTGTAGATTTCCTCGTCGGCAAACCCGTGGCAACCTGATTTCTTAACCGTGTTGAGAATGTAGTTTACGCATTCGTCTATGCTCTTGCCTTCTTGCTGGTAGCGCACGGCGAAAAGTGGGTCTTGCGCCGCCCTGTTGTCAAGGTGCGCCTTGATTGTGTTTTTGAATGTTTCTGTACCTTTCATCTTGTGTGTAGCTAATATTGTTAGTAAATAAAATCTAATCAATCCATGGGTCAAAAGAGTACCCATCAAAGTAATCCTCGCCCGCTGGCTCTGGCTTTACTGTTTTGAGTAGATGCTTATGCAATTCATCTGTATTACTCACTTCGTTAGGGTATCGGTATGATAGCCAGAGTGCGAAAGCACTATATCGGAATGGGTTGGGGAGTGCAATCCCTTCCCTGTGGCGCATATTGTGCCAGTTGACGTAGGCGGTTATTATCTCCTCTTTCTTTTCTGTTGTCATACTACTGGATATGGTTAGATAGTATATACTCAAACTTGCCGCTTTCGCTATAACCAGCGCACAGCAACCAGTGGCAGAGTGCGTTGTATACCGTAGGGTTCTTCCATTTCTCAAAATGCTTCTCGGCAATCTCACGCCCACTGAGCGTGATGCCATTACAGTCGTCTATAATGCCTTGTGCATGAACCTTGCACACATTCTCGGCTAATCGTCTTTCTTCGTCCATATCATTCTTTAGTATAGTCAAATAAATCATGTGGGAGAACATAGTAGTAATGCTCCCTGTGGTTGATGATTAAGCTAATTTCCTGTTCCCCATTTTCCTGCTTTGTTACTTTAAGATTTCTAACCTCGTAGCCCATCTCTCTTGCATCCATAATCTCCTGTGCGACATAATGCCGCAAGGCTTTTATAGCACTGAAAAGATTAGCGTAAATTGCGTCCGAGGCATTCCATGACCTATTTTCAATTTCTACTGTGAGGCTATATACTACGTCCTTCATTGTGTGCTTGTTCTTTGAGTGTTAATTGTTCTTCTATCTGCTCACTTGTCTTACCCTCGAAGTTAGGGCAAAGCTTCCCTGTGAGGAATATCGCCACAGGAAACATCAGACCAAAAGAGCACCCCCTGCCCCACATATCAGCGTGGCGGCAGTTGGTGCAATTTACTTCGTCATTGAGGATTGCGTAACTCATGATTGCTTATTGAGTGTTATTCTATATGTCCAAGGGTAATTCTCCCACTTATTCCACGACATCACCTCAATGGTGCAATCCAAATCCTCCAGCCCCTTGCGTAGCCACCTATCGAAGCTAACGCCGTAGAATGTTTCGTACTCATTGTGAATTTTCACTTGCCCGTCCTCAAGCAGTGCCTTGCGGGCTTCTTGCAATTTAGCGGGTTCTTCCCGCATAAAAAACTCTCTCATCGTTCTTCTGTTTTAATAGGTTTATTACTAACTGGTGAGCAATAGGCAACAGGAACTTCATAGCCCCAATCACCGACTGCCCATAATAATCCGCTTTCATCTCTCTCAAGGCGTACCACTCGCATTGTGCCTGACGTGAAATCTGGCTCGGCGTAGTAAACCTCCATGCCAATCTTAATGTCTTTAATCTTCATCTTCTTCAATGTTTAAGTATGCGTAAATAACTGTATTGTCGTTAGTTGCTTTGCGAAATGTAATAACTGGGAACATACATACAAGGTAGTTGAGTGTACTATCTCGTTCTGCGTCGTTGCCAAGGTACATCTTCGCCATGTGGCTTGTTGGGCAATTTTGAAGCTTAAACCAATCCAGCTTCTCGCAAAAATCTGATAACTCGTTAAAAATTTCTCGTGTCATAATTATTGTATAATAGGTTAAACAAAAAATCTTTTCGCAAAAATATTAAGTTTTCCCGATATTTCCTAATAAAAACAGAGAACTTACTAAGATTTTAATAAATTTTAAGAAATCAAAGTAAGTTCTCTCAACTATCTGGGTATCAGCCGAGTATGATATACTCCTTATCAAAGTCGGCTGGCGTGAGGTCAAGCGGTAACTGGCAATACTTCAAATCATCGCCCGTCATGTCGGAAAATAGAAAAAACAAACGGTGGTAGCCATTACCCTCATCGTCTTGCGAAATAAGAATACGCTTATTCCCGTTTCCGTTAGCTATCTGTGCGGCGCACGCCTGATATAACTGGCGCACTGTAAGCCCTTTGTTTTCAATCTTGCTCATAATTCAATTAAATGTGCTTTATTATAACTATCTTCTAGAAAACTCTCAACAGTCCACTTCTTGACTTCTTCTGGGATTTTTCGGTATTCATAGCCTCTCGCCCATTTAGGAGCAAAAAGCAAGCTCTGCTCCACATCTTCCTTGCTAATCTCAAAAAGCGGCTTCTCATTGACACGAAACGCTGTGCCGTAGAGGCAAGGCTTGTGGATAGTGCTAAAATTAACGCCAAAACCAAAGTCATTAAGGCAGCACTCCCCTACCCGTCCTAATTCGTCAGCAATAAAGCAATAGACACGATTTGCCTCCTCTTTTGGTACGAATACCCTGTAGCCAAACTCTTTGATTTTCGTGAGGTACGGCTTAAATTCTTCCACTCTGCTCATTTCCTTGCTCTCCTTTCTTCGTTCTTAACCAGTTTAAACATGGGCGTGATAGTGGAATTGTTAAAGAGGCGACCAAGCCAATCATTTCATCCCAACTTAATTCCACACTCTCCTTGTTGCCACATTCAACGATGAAGCAACCTTTACTAGCACCTTTTTTGATTTGTGTAATTTTTATATCTCTCTCCATTATTTATTACTCTTTATGTCTTTAATCAACATATCATTCAACTTAATTAATGCATCATATATCTTGCGGTATTGAGCCTCATACTTAGTGCCTTGCAAGCGAAGTCCAGCATGGGCAATCGTGCGCCCACCATTCATTATATCTTTTTGCGCAAAGCGCAATTCTTTTTCACTTAATAACATATTGTATAACTTTTTAAAAAGACCGCAAGAGAGCCAAAATCTCGCGGTCTTACGGTTAATATTCAGCGTTATGCGAGATAAGCGTTATTGACTACTGTCTTGTAGAATGATGTGTCGCTAGGTATGCGCACCTTCTTGAATACATCGTACCAGAAGCTCCCTCGGTCGTTGACTTTACTGGGCTTCTCTTGAAGTAGCATATCAACTATTGACTTATGGATTGGAAAACAGTATGTTAATGCTCTCTTGCGGCTACCCTCGCTCAACGAGTTCCAGTAGCCAATGGTCATTTTTCTTGTCTTTGGCATAATCTTTTGAATTACTATTTGATTAAATTTCTTCTTATAAACTGTGGGCGCATGTATTCGGCACTGCTCCAGGACCAGTCGCCTTGCATAAGATGCTGTAGCTGTTCGTCACGCATGAGGAAGTACACATACGCTTCTCCGCAATCCTGCCCGTCCCATTCGGTTGTCAACACTTTGCCTCCGAGGCTTCGCACTTCTTGGCTTGCCCATAAGAGGTCTCCTTCATGCTCGCAATCCGTAACATGATACTTGCCTATTATTTCTTTCATAATGCTATAACATATCATTCTCTGACAGCTCGTTGAATTCAAGCGTGTCGACTCCATTAACATCAATCCAGCTGAGGGAGTAGAACCCCATTCCAAATGAATACTTTGGAAGCAACTCCAAGGCTTCCTCTTTTGTCAGTGGGCGTGCCGATGCGCCTTTCCAGCCCCAGCCGTAGCGGTAAACACAGGGGTTGCTTGCTTCAACCCACGCTTTTGCGCTTTCTCTTGTCTTCTCTCTTTTCATCTCTTTTTGATTTTAAGTTAAGTATACGTCTTGTTTCTTCTTCTACCAGCCTCCTATAACGCCTTTCGCTGAGGCCAGCAGGCTTTTCTATAAGCTTGTCGATGGTATCGCCGAGGACATCGCAATAAACATCCTCCACTTTTTTCTTCTCCTTGCCCTTGCTATTGATGAGATAAATAGTGTAGGTATCGGTAGCTTCGTTAAGGCATACATAGACCCACCCTTTATGAATAAGCCCATTGACTTTCATAGCGAGTGTATGCTTATTGTCATAGGTCTTATACATCAGGTCTGTTACTCCCCATGACCAGTAGACGGATTGGGAAACACCTTGCTTGATTTGCATGAGGGCAATCCCAGCCACTTGTTGAGTTATTAAACTACTATTCTCCATTAAACCATTCGATTAAGCGTGTGTCCTCTGGCACACATTTGTTATTAAGTTTGTCTATTACTTCCTCGGACACCCGCCATAGGTGGTCCCATGTGGAGCGGAGTGCTTCAATCGTGTAGGCGTAGATGTCGTGCTTGTCTTCGCCACATTCACGCATTGCGTGCGTAACGTAGCCGATGACGCAGATTGCATTCTTGTCGATTTTTTCAAGATTGTACTTCATTGTTGTAGATAATATTGAATGTTATTAAAACTCCTTGTCGGTGCATACTATAGCAGTTCCGACAATATCTATCTTTTGATGCCAAGGGTTGTTAGCTGATGCAAACTGTGAGGCCTGCGGGTTATAGAGCTTCTCTTTACATAGCCCTTCTTCGTCAACTAACATAATGCAGCGGTCGTTGAGGCGAACAATCTCCACCCAGCCGCCCACCAGTGCTTGTGCCTCCTCTAGCGTGAAGGCTTGTCCATTCTTTGGCTCTATCGTGAGAGCCTCTTTGTTTGGTGTCATTAGCAGTGCCATGATTTTAAAAAAGTTTAAATGGTTTAATAACACGTTTTCTTGCTTGTGTAATCGTCCAGTTAGGATTGGCTTTAAGGTAGCATATTACTATCCGCACATTATGATAATTGCCGTTGATAGCTATCCTTCTCGCTTCCTCTAACGCATCATTGTTTCGTACCTCGAAAGGTTCGTGCTTGTTGAAATGCAAGGTGCGTGAAAGCACTTGGTCTGGACCTTCTATGTCGCTGTCGCCAATCAGGAATGCTTCTTTCCACATAATTTCAATCTTTAAAGGTGAATACAAAATACTTGGTATTGTCGCCGTGCTGAAGCCGCCACAAATCGCACTCAAGATGTTCCATGCATCGAGCGTAGTCCCATGAGAAATCGAAAAGCAGAGCATTAAAATGTATCCCGTCGTACTTCTCGACATGAAGATTGCCGTTGTCGTCCATATGAAGTTTATCGAAGAAGTGTTCCTTTGAGTCAGTGCAAATCACCTCGTCTACGTTGTTAGCAACGAGAAATGCTTTCAGCACACTTTCATATAGCCTATGTAAATCGTCTTGCGTTATTTTCATTTATTGCCTCCTTTCTCTTCCAAAAAATGAAACCTGAGTTGCAAAATGTAAGCCTCCGTAATCAAAACAAAATGTTTTCTCCGAAGTTTGGAAAAGTGTTTCCCAGTCCTCTAGAGCAACCACGAGGTTACTATAATAATAACCTTTCTTAGCGAATGCAAAATCGTTTAAGAATGCAAGTAGCAGGTTATTAACACTACTATGAATTGGCCATTCACTGATAATAGCCTCATACTTGCGAGAACGCTTATTCCATACCCATGAACACATTGCGAATGGTGTCCCTTTGTACATAAGGCAAAACCATTGCTTCGCCTTTAAACTGTCTGTTGAAATTTTTAGAATGTAAGTCATTTCTGTAAGTTATTTATAGGTTAAACATTAAACTCAAGGCAAAATTATTAAGAAAAACTAAGCGATACTAATTTTTACTCTATTAAATTTGAGATTTTAATATTTTTTAAGAATAAGAGGACTAAACCTCAAAGGTCTAGCCCTCAATACATTAGGTAGTATTAATCGTGAATACTTGTATAAAATAGCGACTGACAGCACTTGCAATGAAACAGGTTTGTGGGCCTATCTTCCAGTTGTTCTATATCCGCCTCACCACACACGGGGCAGTAACGCACCATAGGTTTCCACTCTACAATCTCATCTATAGAGAAATCTTTTATTTGTGCCACTCGGTCTACTGCTCTATAACTAACGCCTACCATATAGACGTAGATTGCCAGTTTGTCGGTTGTTGGGTTATTGCCTTTATTAATAGAACCGCATATTTCAAAAACAACTCTGGGCTTACTCTCTGTGTCTATATGCCAGTACGCCCACCGCTCGTCACCAAGCACGAAGCGTATCGTTTCTCGCAATAAAGTTGCCTTATAGTTGCGACCGTTATATGACCAGCTTATTTTAAGTTTTCCTATATTCATAATAATAAGTATTATACTTCTTTTAACTCAGCGAGAGCGACGCTAAAATGCCCGCTCTCGCTTATTGCTTTCACGAAATCCTCTACCGTGCGATAGGAGTGAGCCGTTTCGGTTGCTACCCAAGAGTTACCTTCCTTTACGAAGAAGTGAGCCGTGTAAAAATCTTGCTCAGCAATGCCTTGATAGACCACTGTGCGCACAAGACGCACAAGTACCTGCCCGTTATTGCTTTCCAGTTCGCACCCTGAGGTAGTTTTAATTCCTTTCGGCTTCATTTAGCTTATCCACAAAAAGGTGGGCTATCTCCACAGCATCGTTTGCTGTGTCTTCATTGTCGCCATTATAATCAGGGTTGGCGCATAACCCATTCAGCGCACGAAGTGCCGCTTCCTCGAAAAGTGTCTTTTCTCTATCGTCCATTTTTAACCAATCTTGTATAATGTTTATAAACTCAGCAAGAGAGTGACATAGCGCATAAGTGAAGCCAAGTCTTGAGATAGCTGCCTCAAACTGGCGTTGTTTGGGTGTTTGCCGCCCTCTCTCGCATTTTAATTCGATGAATATAACTTTATTAAGCGCAACACATATCAAGTCAGACACGCCAGCTAAAGCGCCCTCTAGCTTCAAATTGTGCGCTTCAATTGCATTTCGTGAGCCTCCGTTAGGCACAGAAAAACACAGATACTCGGGAAATGTGGCACGAAACCAGTTGACGCAAGCAATCTGAATGTTGCGCTCAGGATGCCCTTTGCGAGAATAGTGAGATTGCTGCTGTCTGCACCAGAGGCGATACTGTTTTGCTGTCATAGAGTCCATTCTCATAAGTATTGATAAGAAACGCGGCATCGCTTGTTTTCGTAAACGCCATGTTTCTTCGCTAGAGCGTTCCATAATGCGCCAAGAGTGATGCCTACCACATAGCGCTTGGCACGCATTAGCTCAACAACAGATTTAAAGACACAGGACTCGCCCGTGTCTTTAATTTCAAGCAACACAACTCTCTTTTGCATCGCTTAAAAAATTGGGTCATTAGTAATGCCACTGTCTGTATACATCGCTGTAGGCTGCTGTGGTGCAACCCCACCGATAGGCTTCATATTGCCGATAATAGGTGTTTGCTTCATTTCGTCGGGGTGTGCGTCACGATACTCTTTCGGTAAACGTTGCTTAACATAATGGGTGTCGCCATACTTGCCGACCTGCTTGCTTTCCCATGCACTGAGATTGAGCATAACACCCTTGTCTGACACATAGAGGTGGTTGTCTTCAATGGGTATGACAACGCATCGCTTTACACTGGTTGAGCCCTGTAAGTCAGTAATGCCTACATTCTTAAGTCTTGAAAGATTTAAACTAACTGAAAAGTCCATAGATTCAAAAAAAATTAAAGCCCGCCGAAGCCCCTTCATACCTCAGCGGGCAAGTTACTATATAAATTAAATTAACTGGTTCGAGCGGAAGAAGTCCATTAGCGCAAGGTTTTGCGGCAGGATGCTACTTTGCTCGGCAGTCTGTGGCTTATAGAGGTCTGTGGCCGCATTGTAAATCATCCAGAGGTTGAGAGCCTTGGTGCGATGCTCCTCCAGCAGCACCCTCTCGGTAAACTGGCAAATCTGCGCCTGATTAAGAGGATACATCTGGCGGTAGCTAATCTCCTTGTAGCTTGTGTCATGCTTTACACGAAGTGCGGTGAGCATGCCTATCATCAGCAGCACTTGCGCTGGAGTTAGCTTCGTGGCTTTCATCTTCTCGATAATCTCGTCGTCCTCGGCAACGATGCCTCGCAAGTTTTCAACCCAGAACCGTACCTTGTTGAGCAAATCTGCTACCTCAAGACGCTCGCCTCGTGCGCCACCCACTGAGTAATCCGCGATATATCTATCGGCACTTAGCATACATTGATTATGGCAAATAACTACGTTGCGCCCAATACCAATCTGAATGCCTTTCTGTGTATAGCTAACAGCGAGGTTCGTTGTAAGACCGCCAGTATCAAAATCCCTCACTCTGATATTGGTGAATAGGCGGCGAATTGAGTGTGCCTCAACAGCTCGCTCGCCATACTTAGCTTCCAGCTCGGGGTACAACGACACTCCAGGGGTCATCTTGTCACGATTGTTAGTGGCAAACATATCGTAAATCTCTGCTTGATAACCGTTGTCGCTACAAATGCCCATTATCTGCTCGATGAGGTCGTGATGGTAAATCTTGTGCAACGGCTTGCCTTCCTTGCCATCGTTCTCCCGCACCGTGCGCTTGAGTTGCGCAAGGGTGAGGCTCTGTACTTTAGCCTTCTCAAAGTCGAAGAAGTGGTTCTCGTCAACAATTGGAGTTGAGTCAATTGGCTCAATGGCTACATCTTGCGCTTGCTGGCGCATCAAATCAAAAGTTACGTTCGACATTGTGTCAAGTCCATTTGTAAGTCCTGTGAACATAATTGTAAAAATTTAAGTTAATAGATAATACTGATTTCTGTGCTATTAAAACACATCGCAAAATTATTAAGTTTTTCTGAGGTTTCCTAATATTTAGGAATATTTCACCTTATTTTTAATTATTTTTAAGAACTGAAATTTAGGAATTATCTGTTTTTCTTATTAATTTTGCCATTGCAATGAAGAATATCAAGCGCACTATATTGATACAAACTTTAGGCAGCGAGCAAGCCCAAAAAGCCGTTGCTCTGGCTATTATGCTTAAAAATATATCAGGCAACTCTTCTGTTTTTTATCGCTTTACTATTAATAAGATGCATATTGCTACGCGATTGTCTGCAACAGCCTTAAAAAAATATATTGCTATCTTAAAGCAAATGGGACTCGTGGAAGTTAAACAGCGGAAAGGGAAGCAGATGCTTATAGTTAAAAAAATGGTATCTTCTTGCTCGCATAGAAATTTTAATCTCCCCGATATAGATTGCGATTGTTTTAAGGAAATTTACTCACAGGTGAGAGCGATGGCTGTGGTTATAGCACAATCTCGGATAGACTTTGTTCGTCGCACCCTTCAGCAGCGGGAAAACCCTAGAAACTTAAAAGAGTTAAAGAGAGCCCGCCGTCTTTGCAAGAGATACGGATACGACAAGTTTACCGAGAATGGCATTTCATACAAGCGACTCGCTCAACTTATTGGGTGTAGTATAGCAACTGCCATAAAAGTGGTAAAAGATGCAATTCAAAGGCGCTGGATTGCTAAAATAAACCATTATTCTAAAGTGCTAATGAAAGGCGTACATTTTCGAGAAATCGAGGGTTATACCTTTACAACAAAGAATTATGGCTATAAAGTAGGTGCTAACACTTACTCTATACTATTGCCTATAACTGCTTCATTTAACACTGGTATATATTAGATTATAAAAAGTAAAGACTTTTATCAAAATCGACCCGAGAAAGAAAAAATGGATTGAGCGCAGGCGCATGGATTTGCTTGCGAGCACAACCTACGCAGAGGATTGTGCTTACAAGACACTACGGTCATTTGGATTACACGTAGTCAGGCAGTACCCGATTGACACAGGTCGGCGCATCTACTTTGCCGACTTATTTATCAAAGAACTCAATCTAATAATGGAGATTGACGGGGGCTATCACACCACTCGCAACCAGAAACGCCTCGACATGAATAGAAGTAGCGGGATGTGGAGAAAAGGGTATCATGTGTGCCGCATTAGCAACCGTGACGCAAGAAATAGAGAAAAAATCCTTGCAAAAATTAACTTGTTTATTCAGAAAGCAGAGAAAAATAAAAATAGATAGCCATGATTATTAATTTTGTGTGTTAATTATTTTAAATAGTATATAGTATGAACATCAGAGAAAGAGTGCTTGCACAACTGAAAACGTCTTACGCGAAGTACGGTTTCAAGAAAGAAGAACTCAACCAAATCACCGACATTATCGCCTTAAACCTCACTGACGAGTCCAGCGACGAAGATATTTCGCATGCTGTTAAGAATAGCGAGGGTTATGCCCAGATGATGCAATCTGTTTACAATCGTGGCGTAACTGAGACAAACGCCAAGTATAAGGGGTATGTTAAGCCGACACCAGTAGAGCCAGAGCCAAAGGAGCCTGCAAATGAGCCCATTCTGCCCAAACAAGTAACATCGGAAGAAATTAAGAAGATGATACAGGAGCAGATGAAAGCGAACCAAAAAGCGGTTGACGAGGCTGTCAAAGCTGCCCTCCAGCCTTTCGTGCAAAGAGAGGAAAAAGTAAGGCTAAACACTCTATTGCACAACCACGAGAAAGTTAAACAGATACCTGATGTCTTCACAAATAATTATGTGCTTGACGATGAGGAGAAGCTAGAGGATGTAGCGGCACGAATTGAGTCCGATTGGGTAAAAACTAAGCAAGCCTTGATGGCAAGCGGGCAATTCGTGGAAGCTCCACCTAAAGCAGACCCTCAGAGTGAAACAGACGACTTCGTTAAGCAGATGCAAGGCTTCTCCGAAAGAAATGGAGCCAAAAAAGAGTGACAAACTAGTCTGTAAAATAAAAAGTAAAACACAAAACTATGTATCTACACAAGACAGAACCCGATGTTATTGTAGAGGGCCTGTGGTGGGAAGAAACCTGCGTGCGCCGTCAAGGTGGATACGACCTCGATACCACTAACCTGCCCACTTCGTTGCGTTGGTTTCCTAAAGGCGCAACACTCGCTTTTAATAGCGAAAATGGCAAAGCTACATTTGTTAAAACCGCAAAGGTAACAGAGGCGGCTGCAAAAAGTGCCACAACCGTTAAGGTTGAGGATAAGGGCATTCTCGTTGTAGGCGACAAGATTGGCGGTGCTACAATCAGCGCAATCGAAGTAGCCGATGGTATTGCTACTCTCACCGTGGACGCAACTGCTAAAGCACTCAAGGTAGGCGATGTAATCGCAAGCTTCGACCCAAGCAAAGATGTGCTTCTTGGACTCAACTATGCAACCGTTGATTTGCGTGACAACGATTTCCCAAGTGTTACGCCAACATTGCAAGCCTACGAGATTGAGGAAAACTCACTTCCTTACCCAATTAACGACGAAATCAAGACCGCCCTTGGTGACCGTCACCAGTTTAAAATCCTCTAAAAAAGCTAAAGATTAGAATTATGGACTCAATTTTAAAAAGATTGCAAGAGCCAAAAGCGTTTGAGGCTTTCATCGAGGAAAATATGAAAGTTTCGACCTATCGTGCTCTTTGGAAAGATGAGATTACACAGGTAGACTACTGTGCTGCAAAGGTATATCAGGCTACAATGGCTGAATACGCTGCCGCCGTAGTAGGCTCAGTTATTGACAAGAATGGCGAGAAACCCGTTCATCAGATGCCAAGCCTCGGTGAACTTACTGGCACTATTGGCCACATGGGCGACGAG